>Ga0157360_1000011_pt1 | contig 151539 bp, 138 predicted proteins | sample AttlaeALBM1_FD_111483 | JGI IMG/M metagenome (GOLD analysis project Ga0157360, IMG submission 111483) | Fungus gardens microbial communities from leaf cutter ant in Ribeirão Preto, State of São Paulo, Brazil - Atta laevigata ALBM1 | ecosystem: Host-associated > Fungi > Mycelium > Unclassified ...
TCGTCTGGATCTGCGTGTTCACCTTCGTTTATCTGTTGAGTGTGATCTGATGAGCCAAGCATCGACCCATCAACACGAAGGCGAGTCTCACGGCAGCTTCGCCTCGTACATCATCGGCTTCGTCATTGCGGCCATCCTGACGGTAGCGGCCTTCGCTATCGTCGAGATGCATCTCATGTCGCCCGGTATGACCTTCGGGGTCATTTCGGCACTGGCAGTAGTTCAGATCTTCGTACATCTGATCTACTTCCTGCACATGAACAGCAGTTCAAGCCAGTCCTGGAACAACACAGCATTTGCCTTTGCGGTCATCTGCGTGCTGATCATCATTGGTGGAACAATTTTCATTATCCACGATGTCAGCATGAATATGATGTCGCGCTGATAATTCTGTCTTTCTGGCATCACTTCCAACGAGGTGGTGTCGGAAAGCCGGCGTTATCCGCAACAAAAAAGCCCGGAGGAAATCCCTCCGGGCTTTTTTGTTGCTGTGAACAATCAGTCAACGCAGTGGCGGCTCTATCCGGGCCGCACAGATCTTTCAGTCCTTGTGAGGTTCCGGAGACAGCATGGCGTCTTTGCCCGGTTTGTCTTTCCACTCGTCGGCATCGGGCATGGAATCGATCTTGCGCGTGATGTTTGGCCAGACAGCTGCATATTTGCTGTTTACTTCAAGCCAGGGTGTCGCGCGGTCATCACTGTCGGGAAAGATTGCTTCTGCGGGGCATTCCGGTTCACAGACGCCGCAATCGATGCATTCGTCCGGGTTGATCACAAGAAAGTTTTCGCCAGCATAGAAGCAATCGACCGGACAGACCTCGACGCAATCCGTGTATTTGCAGCGTATGCAGTTTTCGGTGACCACATAGGCCATTGGTGTCTCCGATCTTTGAGCTGGGGCCGTCAGACCCAGGAGGATCCCGGAAGGCATGAGTGACCCCATGAGGGATTTCGCAATATGGGATGCCGCAGATAGGCGGAACTTTCCTGTTCTGGCAAGCATATGTTTGCCGAGAACGCCGTAAAGTTCAGTCCGGACCCTGATTTTCGGCCAGCACCTCATAAAGCATGGCAGCATCCGTTGCCGATCCGCGCCTCTCTGTCAGGCCTTTTACACGCCATATGCGTATTTCCGGTTCCCGGTTGCCCGGAAGGCCCAGCACGTCCCCAATGCGGATCCTGCTGTGAGGTTTGGTGGTTCTCTGGCGATTGATGCGTACCACTCCTTTTTCAATCAGAGCGGCGCAGTCCCGGCGATGACGACAGACACGAGCATGCCAGAGCCAGAGATCAAGTCTTTGATGATCTTGTTCTGTCATCAGGACAGTCCTCTTCGCGCTGCGTGGGTCGCCAGCGCGGCGAAAGGGCTGTCAGCTATCGGGAGGCTGCGTCTGGTATCCCTGCTGTGGCTCTGGTGATGCTGACGGCGGTGTTTCGTCGGGCCAAGCAGCATGACCGGTGCAACCGGTCCGAACTGTCCTTCGGCAAGAGGTGAAGCAACACGGTGCCGTATCATCAGAGCAGCAAGGGTCTCAACAAATGCCCTTTTGCTCAGGCCGTACCGTGAGATCAGGTCCGGGGGTACCGGAGACGGGCCTGAACGAGTGAGGCGATGTAATTCTGCCAGGAGCTTCTCTGCCCGATCCAGACGCAGCCATTCAGTCCCCAGATAAACCCATCCCAGTGACGCCAAAGGTGCATTCCCGGGAGCCCTGATGATAATCTGTCTCGCATCGGCTTCAGGGCGTTCGTTGCCGTACCACAATCCAAGTAGCAACGCTCTCAGGTTCATCGGACTGGGTTTGAGCAGGGCGGGCATGAAAATGCCAAATGGGCAGAACAGAATACCGAGCCGTCTGAATTGGCCGATGGCTTTTGAGCCATGGCTGGCTGGCTCATCAGGTAACAGCGGGGCGACCCCGCCATATTCCATAAGCCGATGTGAGAGGCCACGCAGGGCGGGAGAGGGCGCAGGCATGGCGCCTAGAGCATAGAGAGGGGCAAGAGCGTCACGGAGCGTGCTGCGTACAAAATCGTTCAGGCGAGCTCGAACAAGGTCCCGCTGTTTTGTGTCACGAAACTCCCCTCCCAGTATCTGTATGTCAGGGGCGAGAATGGCGGTTCCTCTGATCAGGCGGGCAATTACGACATTCTGCCAGGACAGGGCGCCCGTTCGGGTTTCCAGCGCGAAATCACTATCGGGAGATTCAGTGAAAGCCTGCACGCGACGCGGTATTTCGTGAAGCAGGGCGCGCCGGCCTGCACGCAACATCAGTTTTTTTTCCGGCAAGGCGTCTTCGCGATCTGGCTTGAGCGTGAAACCTTCGATCGTACCAACAGCATGGCCTTCGACAATCACCTGACCGTCTTTTGTGACAGCTGAGAGGAGGTCTCTCGTACCATCACTGTCAAGGCGGCGAAGCAGAGAGGTGGCGCGCCGGTCGACGAACCGGGCCGTCAGGCGTTCATGCAGTGCATCGGAAAGAAGATCCTCGACCTCGCGGGTACGTTCCTGCCAGTGCTGTGCGCGATTGCTCCATTCAGTCCTTGCCGCGACATAGGCGCAGACACGAATACCGGTCAGCCGGTGCATCAGCGTGTCTATATCTCCCTCAACTCGTGAGAAGCCGGCGATATGGGAATCGAACCACTGTGCCGGAATGCTGCCGTCATCAAGGAGATGCATGAAGAGCCTGTGGCAGAGCCGGACATGAGAGTCATCGCCAAGCTTGCGAAAATCCGGAATCTGGCAGATTTCCCAGAGCAGGGATGTCGCTTTTCTGCTGCGTGTCGCATCGCGTATCTCACGTTCTCCTGCCAGACTTTCCAGTGTCAGAAGATCCGAGGCCGGATGACCGGCTACGAGGCCCCGTCTTGGCGGAGAAGAGTTGAGACTGGACAGCAAGGCCTCGGGAGAGGTGAAATCGAGTGCTGCATTGCGCCAGCTCAGCCGTTCTATCGGATCGAAACGATGCGCTTCAATCGCATCTGTCAGCGCTTCTGACATGGGGCGTGCTTCGGCGGTGGTTCCGAATGTGCCATCCTTCATGCCACGACCGGCACGCCCTGCAATCTGTGCGCATTCCTGCGCGGTCAGGGGGCGGAGCGAGGCGCCGTCGAACTTGGTCAGAGAGGCAAGGGCGACATGATTGACATCCATGTTCAGGCCCATGCCGATTGCATCTGTGGCAACCAGGTAATCGACATCCTTGTTCTGGTAGAGCTCTACCTGGGCATTGCGTGTACGGGGTGAGAGCTGCCCCATGATCAGGGCGCATCCTCCACGCCGTCTGCGTATGATTTCTGCAATGGCGTAGACTTCAGCTGCAGAGAACGCGACGATGGCCGAGCGTGCAGGCAGGCGTGACAGCTTGGTGTGACCGGTATGAACGAGGCTAGAAAGACGGGGCCGCGTGTCGATTTCGATGCCAGGTACGAGGCGCTGCAGCAACGGACGGATCGTCTCGGCGCCCAGAAAAAGCGTTTCGACATTGCCCCTCGCATTGAGCAGTCTGTCGGTAAAGACATGGCCTCTATCAGGATCACTGCTGAGTTGTATTTCGTCCACGGCCACAAATTCCACGCGTCGCGTGAGTGGCATTGCTTCTGTCGTACAGGAGAACCATTTGGCCTCCGGGGGGACGATCTTTTCCTCGCCAGTAATCAGGGCAACATGACGCGCGCCTTTGAGGCGTACCATGCGTTCGTAATTCTCTCGCGCGAGAAGCCTGAGTGGAAAGCCGATAATTCCCGACTCATGGGCAAGAAGGCGCTCAAGCGCGTAATGGGTCTTGCCCGTATTGGTCGGCCCGAGCACGGCCCGAACCCGGCGAGGCATGGCATGATGCTGGGTCTTCATACTCTGATGCTTGTTCATGAGGGCAGGAATTGCAAGACAGCGCCATGGCTGGCACAGCTCGACGGATCCCGCTCGGGGATAATGACTGACGGCGAAGAGGTGACCTGAATGCGCAATCCTGAACAGCTCTGCCTGGTGCAGGGAGCAGATAAGGCGAGAACCGTTCATATCGTTCTGCCGGACCAGGACATCAATGGGCTGATTGGTGATAATGCCCTGGCTCTTTTCGAAATGACCGGACAGCCCCAGAGCGGCAGACTCTATCTTGTTCCGGGTGTGAATGGCGTCGCGCAGGCCGTTTTCATGATTGAGGCCACCACGCGGGATGCGGCGCGCTTCGGTGCGCTTGCGACCGGCCTGCCGGCAGGTGACTGGCAGATGGCCTGTTCCTCTGAACTGCGCGCTCTTTGCCCTGAGATCGAAAGTGATGTGACACTCGGTTTCTGCATGGGCGCCTATCGTTATGCCGTCGGGCGTGAGATCGCCTTTACGACCCGGCTTGTTCTCACAGAGGAGGGCAGGCAGGCTCTGCCCCTTGCTGCAGCGATCTGGCTTGGTCGCGATCTGATTAACCAACCGGCGAATCTTCTCGGGCCCGAGGAGCTCGCTCAGGCTGCTGTGTCGACTGGTAAAATGCATGGCGCCGAGTGCACCCTCATTGCCGGTGATACTCTGGTGTCGGGTTATCCCTGCCTTGCCGCAGTGGGTGCGGGTTCCGATCGGGCGCCGTGTGTGGTGAAAATCTCATGGCGTGGCAAGGATGCGCCAGAGCAGGCGCCTTTGCTTTCCCTTGTCGGAAAAGGCGTATGTTTCGATACCGGGGGCTACGATATCAAGCCGGCAAGCGGCATGCTTCGTATGAAAAAGGACATGGGGGGTGCCGCACTCATGCTGGCGCTGGCTCATGCCATTATGGCGCATGACCTGCCGATCCGTCTCGAGTTACGCCTCGGTTGTGTGGAGAACAGTATTTCAGGTCATGCCATGCGTCCGGGTGATATCCTGACCACCAGAAAAGGGCTGACGGTAGAGGTGGGGAACACAGATGCCGAGGGGCGCCTTGTACTGAGTGATCTGTTGACCGAAGCCTGTGAGGCCGGGCCTGACTGGCTTCTTGATGCTGCGACTCTGACTGGGGCAGCGCGGGTTGCCCTTGGTCCCGATCTTCCTGCTCTTTTCTGCAACAACCCCGACTGGGCTCAATTACTCTTGAGGGCGGGTAACGAGCTTGGTGATGCCATGTGGCAATTGCCACTCTGGCATGGCTATGACGCATGGCTAAGCCGTAAAAACGCCCACCTCGGCAATGTGACAGACAAGCCCATGGCAGGGGCAATTACAGCGGCCCTCTTTCTTCAGCATTTTGTCGAACCCACTGTAAAATGGGCACATATCGATACTTACGCCTGGAATGACAGCACGATTCCAGGACGCCCGGAGGGTGGAGAAACGCTCGTACTTCGCACGCTCATGGAGGCAATATTACGAATGATTAATGAACGAAAGGAGAAAGAGGGTGCTTAGCCCCTGAGTTTCAACAAAAAGATACTAAACCGATTACCAAAACGAACCTATATGACTGCGTATCGTTTGACGTGTGTTGTAGGAATGCAACGGTAATCGGGATATAGCCCGCCTCATTCCTGGAACAAGCGTCGACAGAACACGCACCCAAGGCGTGGCGTCCCGCAAAATGCCTCTTGGCGACTTCGGGCTGGCTTACTTGGGCGACGGGTAAGACCATTTCAACCGCGCCGTTTGCGCGACGCATTCAGGAGTTTTTTTGATGGCCCAGGCACAGAATGACCAGATGCTGAACCTACTTCGCGATACTATTGTTTCGCTTGTACGCAAGGACGGTCCTGATCTCTCAGCGCGTCAGCTTGGTGTGTTCCTGACCTGTTATCTGCAGGACGGAGCTCATACCGTTCGCGGACTTGCTCAGGAACTGAACGTCTCCAAGCCGGCTATCACGCGTGCACTGGATCGTCTTGGCGAACTCGATCTTGCTCGTCGCAAGGTTGATCCTCTGGATCGTCGTTCGGTACTCGTGCAGCGTACTCTTAAGGGCTCCGCCTTTCTGCGTGAAATGCGTTCACTGATGAGCGAAGCTTCCGGCACGGTAAAACCGGCTACAAAGACAGCACGTAGTTCGGTTGAGCGCATGAACGTGCGTCGTATTGCTGGCTGAGATATGGTTTTCGTTAGCTGTCCTGGTGTTCATGCCATGTGATGGTGATGAGAAGCTGCAGATCCGAAAAAACCGCTTTCCCTGAGGGAAGCGGTTTTTTTATTGCCTGATGACTGGAAAGTGCCCGGACTCCGTTCCGACCGGAGAGTAGCTACCATCTCCCTATTGGCGTCTGTCGGGCACGAAATATGACGAACAACGCCCATAACACCTGTGGCAGCAGGACAAGAGCCAAGCGTAAGCCGAATGACCATGGCAAAATGCAGCTGATGGCGCCCCACAGCACAAAAAACCAGTAGATCAGCGTGACGACAACCGGAGAGAGCCCTGCGCGTGTGGCAAGCTGGTAAAGATGGCTGCGATGCGCCTGGGCAAGCGGATCGCCGGCAAAAACTCTCCTCAGAAGCGTAAAGGCAACATCAAACAGGATGCCGAACAGCATGAAAGGGACGATGAAAGGGTGAGCTGTTTCGCGGGCCGCCTCAAGTCCGAACCAGGCAATCGCGAGTCCGGCTCCCTGACTGCCAACATCTCCCATGAAGATACGTGCTTTGGGGAAGTTGAACGGCAGGAAGGCAAGAAGACAGGCAGCCAGGATCAAGGCTGCATGAGTAAGGCCATTCTGGCCCACATGGTTGAAGGCAGTGGCAAGAATCAGGGAGGCAATGGCCATGCTCCCCGCTGCGAGTCCGTTGATTCCATCGATGAAATTAAGCGCATTGGTTGTATAGACGAGCCAGAAAAAGCTCGTTGCGAATGATGCCATCAGCATGAACGGGGTGAGGGGAAGATGGAATTCCGGCGACAGGGCCATACCTGCCAGAACCATGACGGCCGCAATCCCCTGGACACCCAGTTTCAGGGCTGCGCGATAGGAGTGGATATCATCAAGCCAGGAGAACAGTGCCAGAAGGGCAATAGCAAGCAGGGGAAGAAGAAGCGCAAATCCCGGCAGGTCACCTTGTGTCCAGAGCTGGCTGACAGGAAAGACAAGCAGGAAAGCAATAATGATTCCGATGCCACCGCCTTTGGGTGTTGGACGCGTATGCGAACTGCGATGCCCCGGTATATCCATGACCCCTACGCGAATCATGTGGCGAATGAGTATGGCGCTGAGGATAGCTGCGCTGAGGCAGCAAATGATCAGGGGTATCATCGTCTGAACCGCATTTTTTTCGCAAGCAGGTTAAAAGCGTGGTGAGAGACCATCGCCCGGATAGAAGTTTCGGGGCTATAAGTGTCGCGTGAACGCGAAGCAACATCCTCATAGCCCAGCTCCTCTGCCTCAATCCATGGTACGACGCCATCGATCTACAGGGCGTATTGCTGTCAACGTGCTGGCCGATGGCCTGATTTCGGGCCTGGCAGCTCCGGTAGCGCGCTTTCTTGCCGCGCCGCATGACGGATTGCTACATCCGCTCTGGTTCATCATGGGCGGCGCGATTACGCTGCTGGTGAGTGGGTTGCCCTTCCGTATTCCACAGCAATACTGGCGCTTTTCCGGCGTGGCGGATCTCAGGGGGATTGCAGCGGCCTCTGTTGCCGGAGCGGTGCTTTTTTCCCTCATGTTGTTTGTCTCGGGATTTCCGCTGCCATCACCTACTTTTCCGCTGATCTACGCCCTTGTCCTGCTCGTCGGACTTGGCGGTGGGCGGCTGCTGACTCGCGTTTATGGCGGGATGCGTCAGCAGGCTCATGGGCAGAAATTGCGGGTGCTGCTTGCAGGCTCGGATCTGAGCGCCGATCTTTTCCTGCGCGCGCTCGAACGTGCTTCGGACCGGCATTATGACGTGCTTGGCCTGGTAACCCGGTCACCAGGGCAGCAGGGACGTCGTTTGCATGGTGTGCCCATTGTCGGCATCGCCAATGATCTGCCGGGGGTGCTCGAACGCATGGTGCGTGGCGGTTCGCTGCCTGACAGTGTCATCGTGACCGATCCCGAGTGGCGTGGCTCCCAGCTTTCCGTAGTTCTGGATGCTGGCCAGACCTTTGGTATTTCAGTTCAGCGTGCACCCTCCCTGACCAGTCTGACGCCTGCAGAGGAAATCCAGATGCGGCCCATTGCTCTGGAAGATCTTCTTAACAGACCTGAAGTGCCTCTTGATCGGGAGGGCATGGCCCGTCTGATCCAGGGGCAGGTCGTTCTGGTGACTGGTGCCGGTGGGACAATCGGTTCCGAGCTGGCGCGGCAGGTTGCCCAGTTTGGCCCGAGTGAGCTGCTTCTGCTCGATCATGGTGAATTCGCTCTTTGGCAGATCGACCTCGAATTATCCGAGCTGTTTCCGCATGTGGTTCGCAGGGTTATTATCGCCAATATCCGTGATGCCCGGCGTATCGATGAGGTCTTCGCTCTCCATAGACCCTCACTTGTCTTTCATGCGGCGGCGCTCAAACATGTGCCGATCGTCGAGGCCAATCCGTGCGAAGGTGTCCTGACCAACGTTATCGGGACCCGTATTGTTGCTGATTCGGCTATACGTCACGCAGCCTCGGCCATGGTGCTTATCTCGAGTGACAAGGCGGTCAATCCGTCCAGTATCATGGGAGCAACCAAGCGTTGTGCGGAAATCTACTGTCAGGCTCTGGCCGTTGCTGCTGAGGCGAGGGGCTCGCAGTTTCGCTGTGTCACTGTGCGGTTTGGTAATGTCCTGGGTTCGACCGGCTCGGTTGTGCCGCTCTTTCGCCGACAGCTTGAGCAGGGAGGACCGCTGACAGTCACGCATCCTGACATGACACGCTATTTCATGACAGTGCCTGAGGCGGTGGGGTTGGTCCTGCAGGCCAGCGTTCGGGGTACGGCCTTGCGGAAACAGGCTGACGAGACAGATCAGCGCCTTCAGCAAGGGGGTATCTTCGTTCTTGATATGGGAGAGCCGGTGCGTATCCTTGATCTTGCGCGTCAGATGGTACGGCTTGCAGGATTGAAGCCTGATGAGGATGTCGCAATCCGGTTTACCGGTCTGCGTCCCGGAGAAAAACTCTATGAAGAGCTGTTTCATGGACGCGAAGCGCCTGTGCCGACCGATGCGCCGGGTCTGAAAATGGCAACCCCGCGCATGATCGATCTGGAGGCAGCAGCATCCCTGCTTCAGACGCTTGAGCAGGTCAGCCTGCGCGATGAGGTTGCGGAAGCCCTGCTTGTGCTGAATGATCTCGTCCCTGAATTTGCCCATAACCCGCTTGGCGAGGTGCGCCACCCTGCGGAATCTCCGGATCATGAGACGAGATCAGGCGTGGCTTCGGAAAACAATTCTTCTGTGTCATAACCCGCATCCTTACAGGGGTTATTCATAGAAGGGCCTCTGCTGGCTGCATACGGATACAAGGTGCAATGAGCGAAAAAGCCCCCATTCCATTTCTCGATCTATCACGACAGCAGGCGCGGCTCGGTGCGGCGCTCCGCAAGCGGATCGACACGGTGCTTGATCACTGCAAGTTTGTGATGGGGCCTGAGGTCGAGGAGCTGGAAGCGCGTCTCTGCGCTTATAGCGGTGCGGCTCACGCAATCAGTGTCTCGTCGGGCACGGACGCACTGCTCATGGTGCTGATGGCCGAGGAGATCGGCCCGGGAGATGCGGTCTTTCTCCCGGCCTTTACCTATACTGCCACAGCGGAAGTTGTCTTGTTGCTGGGGGCTACGCCGGTTTTTGTCGATATCGATCCGGCGACATTCCAGATCGACCCTCTCTCTCTCTCCGCCCGTATTGCCGCTGTTCGTGCCCAGGACGAGCTTGATCCGCGTGCGATCATAGGGGTCGATCTCTTTGGCCAGTCGGCGCCGTGGCAGGCACTTCGCAGCATTGCTGCCCAAGAAGGCATGCATCTTTTTGCTGATTGTGCCCAGGCTTTCGGGGCGTCTCTGGAAGGGCGCAAGCTCGGACGTGAGGCCTTGGCGACTACTCTCTCGTTCTTCCCGTCCAAGCCGCTGGGCGGCTATGGAGATGGTGGTGCGATTCTGACCGATGATGCGGAGCGTGCGGCACTCTACCGGTCGTTGCGTAGCCATGGTGAAGGACGCACGCGCTATGAGGTACTGCGTATTGGTATAAATGGCAGGCTCGACACGCTTCAGGCTGCGATCCTGCTTGCCAAGCTCGATCGCTTTGAAGAAGAGCTGGAAAGGCGTGAGGCGATCGCACGGTCTTACGATGCAGCGCTATCGGCTCTGGTTACGACTCCTCAGCGCGTGGAGCATGCAACAAGCGCGTGGGCGATCTACTCGATCCTGTTGCCTGATGTCAGGATCCGTGATGCTCTCCAGACCTATCTCGGCACCCAGGGGATCCCGAGCGTCGTATATTATCCAAAGCCGCTCCATGAGCAGCCAGCTTATGCAGGGCATCACGACGAGACAGTCTCTTTGCCTGTCTCGGAAGGGCTCGGTGCTCGTATCCTTGCCCTGCCACTTCATCCTGAACTAACTGACGATGAAGTGACGCGTGTAATTACGGCGGTGAGAACGTTTTTCTCCAGGGAGATAGGCGCGTGAGAAAGGAAACGCTCTTCGTCATTGGTTTTGTCACCCTTGTTCTCTCTACGGTTGCGGTTATCTGGACATTTGCCCTGCCATCCCTGCGTCCGCTCAGATTTGAGACCGTGAGCCAGTTGACGCTCACCATTGAGCAGACCGGGAAGAGTCGCAATCTGTCTCCTGAGGAAGCGGGTCAGCTCAATCGCTGGCTTGCAACGCATACCAGGCATTGGGCACCGCTGACGTCGCCGGCGCCATCGACGGGTGATGTTGTGATCAAGGGCGTCAATCCGGATGGTGGTGCTTTCGAACTGGCCCTCTGGACGGGAGTCAGTGGCGCGGACTGGAACAATACAGCTATCACCCGCGTCAATCCGAAAGGGCGGCTCAAGGTGCAGAGTTTCAGTGACGAAGACTGGACCGTGCTGCGTCACCTTGTCGACGGTCAGGGATTCGAAAAAACCGATGTGCCCTGAAAGCGGGTATTGAGCGGCGGCTAGAGCCTGCCAGGATTGTGAGTACTGAGGGACAGGTCATGACCTGTCCCCGGTTGATGGTTAACGCGATTGTCTGGTCGATCGCGCAGTTTCCGTGATAAAATTGTAAACTGCCGCACTGAACGGGGCTCTGGCTGTTTCGGTCTGCCATTGCCCCATCTCGCTATACATTTTCGCAGCTTTGTTCCAGTGATCGGCGCCCAGGGCATCGACCATCGGTTGCTGAAGGCGCCGCCACTCGTTCAGGAGCTCCAGCGATTGTGGTGAACCAGGCTCTATGGCTGAGGCAATGGCTTCTTCAATGCGGGCTATCAGGGAGATCCAGTCCTGCTCATAGTGGCTGCGTGATTCTCCCGGAAACAGCTTGTTGCCGATTTCACACCACCGTTCCCATTCGGCCTCGGTGAAATACTGCTTTGCGACTGTTTTCAGATCATTCTGTGTCATGATGTCCTGTGCTTCCTTGATGAGGGAACAGAGCCTGTCCACATCCGGTGCTTCTCTCGTATCCAGCAAGGTCATGGTCTCACGCAGACGGCGCAGCATGAGAGTGATCTGCCTGTGTTTGGCGTCGAGATGCAGGATCTGTTGTTCTATGAGGCTCCGGGCATCGAGAGAAGGGCGAAGCATGGTCGCCGATATTTCGGAAAGGCGGTATCCAGCCTGACGCAGAACAAGAATACGGGTAATAATAGTTATCTCGTTCTCGCCATAGACGCGCCTTCCTGCCTCGGTTCGTCTGGGCGTGATCAGGTTTTTTTCTTCCAGATGCCGCAGACTGCGTATGGATAGGCCACATTGGGCTGCCATCTCGCCGATCGTTCTATCGCGTGTCGTGAGTATCTTCTTTCTCTTGCCGCAGTGATGAGGCGATGCTGACACAGTGTCAGGAGCAAGAGAAAAATGCTGTTGAACAGAATTATTATAAGCCGAAGTGTCGTCCGTCCTGATCAGTGCACTTGCAAGGGCAAGAACAGCGCGCGCTCATAGGGCGTTGTGTGGGCCTGCCTGATACAGGAGAGAAAGATACTCCTGATCCTGTATCAAGCGGCTGCGTGAGATGAGGCCTGTACCTTCAGGCGAAGCCAGAAAACCTCAGGTCCGGAAGATGCTTTCAGTTGGCATCATCATGCGCAAGGGGTGAGTCTCCCATTGTCTTTCCCGTACGCATTTCGGGATCGAGAGGTGCCGTTGCTGTATCACCGATTGCCAGTAATGCAGCAGTGAGGGGAGAGGCCAATATGAGACCTGGCACACCCAGAATGGTGCCGAAAACAGTCTGTGCCAGAATGGCCAGCGCAGGGGGCATGTGTACCGCATGTCGCTGGATGAGAGGGGCAAGTACGTTGCCCTCAAGGAACTGGATCACGCAGTAGAGACCTGCAACCATCAATCCCGTGCGCGTACCTTGTGAAAGCGCAATCAGCACTGCCGGGATCGCTCCCATGATCGCGCCAATATAGGGGATGAAATTGCAGAGCCCGGCAACAACGCCAAGCGCCATGGCAAGTGGAACGCCCAGAATGGCAAGCCCGATCCCCGAAGCGAGGCCGACTGCCAGCATGTCGAAAGCCTGACCGATGGTCCATGACCATAATGTGGTACCCGCTGTGAGAACCAGCTTGCGTGCGGTGGGTCTGTGGCTCTCCGGCACGAGACGCAACAGCCCGTCGACATAGATGGCAGGAGACAGGGCGAAATAGAGTCCTGCGATAAGGATGACGGCAATTGTGCCGAGAAGACCGAATGCACTGCTCAGAATGCCGGTAACCGAATTCGCCAGGCCCGCGCCAAGGGAAGACCCGCTGCCTTGCTCGTTTCCACCAAGGGATTTTGGCAGATGATCGAGGGCGAACTGGCCCCAGGTGCTGGTTCCCATCTGGTTACGCAGCTGTCCGTATTGGGTGATCAGTGCCTGTTTCAGTTTCACGAACTGATCGCTGATCTGGGGGCCGCTGAAAAAGAACAGTGCGCCTATAGCGACCAGAATAATCAGTGCGACAAGCCCGACAGCAAGTTGATAGGGAATGCGCGCTTTGTCACGAAGAATGCGCGCCAGACCATGCAGAATCACGGCGAGAAGGGTCGCCGCGAAGACGACCATGAGCACATCGCCAAGCAGCCATAGTGCCAGAACCACAACCGTAATGATCAGGGTAAAGCGCAGGATCCGGAAGATCTGCGAGAGTTCATGCCCGCTGGCGGGTGTATCTTCAGAGTGATGTTCGGCCATCTTTTTCCGTCTTCGCTAATCGGATCACAGCTTAACGAAAGCTCTCAGTTCTGGTTCGCTTGTTCTATTTCGGCTTCAGCATTTAGCCAGCGTTCCTCAGCGGCCTGTTCTTCAAGTTTGACAGCTGCCAGTCTGGTATTGAGCTTTGTCAGTTCGCTGGTATCGCTTTTCTCGTAGAGAGCAGGGTCAGCCAGTCGGGCCTCTATCTTGGCACGTTCCTTGCCAAGCTGATCGAGCAGATGTTCGGCTGCCTTGGCCTCCTTGCGTAATGGCGCGAGAGCCCGTCTCTGCTCGGCGCGATCGCGGCGCATGTCCTTTTTGCCATTTGCTTCTGCGTTGTTGTCGAACCGGGTTTCGCTGGCTGCCTTGCGGGCGCGTTCGATCAGCCAGTTTCTGTAACCGTCCATATCGTCATCAAAAGGGGTGATTGTCCCGTCATCAACCAGCCACAGCCTGTCAGCCACTGATTCCACGAGATGGGAATCATGGCTGATCAGTACGACGGCACCTTCGAAATTGCATAATGCCCGGATGAGCGCATCGCGTGCATCGAGATCAAGATGATTGGTTGGTTCGTCGAGCAAAAGCAGGTGGGGTGCATGACGTGTTGCCAAGGCAAGGAGCAGCCGGGCCTTTTCGCCTCCTGACAGATCGCCCACACGTGATTCCGCCTTGCCTGCGTCAAGACCGAAGCGGTCGAGCTGGGCTCTGACGGCAACCGGCGTTGCATCAGGCATGGCCCGACTCATGTGATTGATTGGCGTTTCCGCAAGAATCAGCTCTTCACCCTGATGCTGGGCGAAATAGCCGATACGCAGACGTGGAGAATGCTGCAGCGTGCCGGTAATCGGATCCAGCCGGCCAGCAAGGAGCTTTGCGAAAGTGGATTTGCCTTTGCCATTCTGTCCGAGCAGTGCAATGCGATCATCAAGGTCGAGGCGGCAGGAAAGGTTCGAAAGAACAGCCCGACCGTCATAGCCGACCGTCACCTTGTCGAGTGTCAGCATGGGCGGAGGCAGCGGCGCGGGCTCCGGAAAGGCAAACCGTGTCGGACTGTCTTCGACAACGGACTCGATCTGCGGCAGTCGAGCAAGCGCCTTGAGCCGTGCCTGGGCCTGACGGGCTTTTGTCGCCTTGGCTCTGAAACGATCGACGAAGGACTGCATATGTGCCCGCTGGGCGGCAAGCCGCTCTGCAGCGCGGTTTTGCTGGAGGGCCTGTTCGGTACGGATCCGGATGAACTCATCATAGCCGCCTGGCGTCAGACTGAGCTTGCCCTTGTCAAGATGAGCAATGGAATCAACCACGCTATCAAGCAGGGAGCGATCGTGACTCACGATAATTGCGGCACCTGAAAAGGATTTGAGCCAGTTCTCGAGCCAGATTGTTGCTTCGATATCAAGATGATTGGTCGGTTCATCGAGAAGCAGCAGGTCGGGTGTGAGAAAGAGAGCCGTGGCGAGGGCCACGCGCATACGCCACCCGCCTGAGAAAGAAGACACGGGACGGAGCTGTGCGTCGTGATCGAAGCCGAGACCGGAGAGAATACTTGCTGCCCGGGCCGGGGCGGTATGGGCGTCGATGACAAGCAGTCTTTCGTGAATATCGGCGAGTAAACTCGGGTCGGATACTGTTTCGGATTCATGCAGCAATCTCGCTCTTTCAAGATCGCCTGCCAGAACAGTTTCAATGAGTGATGCCTCACCCTCGGGTGTTTCCTGCTTTACCCGTCCCATGCTTGCACGGTTTGAGAGCTGAATGGTCCCGCCATCGGGATGAAGATCACCGGCAATGGCGGCCAGCAGAGTTGATTTTCCCGCCCCGTTTCGTCCTATCAGGCCAATCTTGCGCCCGGGATCGACGCTCAGTGACGCATTGTCGAGCAGTACGCGCCCGGCAATACGCAGGGTCAGATCGGTGATGGTCAGAAGGCTCACTGCATGTTCCCCGGCAGAATGGACGCGTTTTGATGTCATGCGGACTATCAGGAACTCCTGTTTTGCTCTAGGGGAGGGGCGTTCATCGATTTCTTTTTTGTGCAGGAGATGCCTCAATGGCCCTGGAACGTACTCTCTCGATCATCAAGCCTGACGCAACCCGTCGTAACCTGACCGGCAAGATCAATGCCGTGTTCGAAGATGCCGGTCTGCGTATTGTTGCCCAGAAGCGCATCAAGCTGACCGAAGATCAGGCCAAAGCCTTCTACGCTGTCCATGCCGAGCGTCCCTTCTATGGCAGCCTCGTTTCTTCCATGCTGTCCGAGCCGGTCGTGGTGCAGGTCCTGCAGGGTGAGAACGCCGTTGCGCGTCATCGTGAAGTCATGGGCGCTACCAACCCGGCACAGGCAGCAGAGGGCACGGTACGCAAGCTCTATGCAGAAAGCATTGAAGCCAATTCCGTACATGGGTCGGACAGCCTCGAAAACGCGAAGAACGAGATTGCTTTCTTCTTTGCCGAGACCGAAATCCTCGCCTGATACCCCATCTGTTCCGTTGCGGGTGCTTTCCGGTCTGGAGAAGCATCCGTATCATGGAACCCTGATCGTCAGCAGATGAGGCATTTGTCTTATTGCATGAATGAATCGCAAAAAGGTGGCCCTGTGCCACCTTTTTTGTTTTGCGTGCCCGGAGCTGACCGCCAGCAGATTTCTTAATCCGATATTATCATGAGTTCTCTATATCATCAGCAATGATCAATGTTGCATATTAATGCCTGGAACGATCTATCTGAAAAAGTTTATCTAGTTATCACCTGATATTATCGGCACCTATCAATGATAAATGATAAGAAAGATTATCTCGATTCGGATTCTGGCGACGAGTAAAATTGTTGGATATTGTTGTATTATTGAGAGATACAGTGAGAAAGAAAAATTATTCTTCTGGATCTGCTGGTAATCGGATTATTCCGTTCCCTGCCAAGTTGGTCAGTTCTGCTGCAGATCAAATCAAACATATTGATCCCCAGATTACTGTTCTGACTGAAAGCGGTCGCGAGCTCGAGAAATTGGGCATGTCCGGGACAGAATGCTGTTATATTCTGCTGCCTGATGTGCATCAGGTGACGTTCTATTTTGCGACAGATACTGACAGGGGGGTACTGGTAAGGCTCGAAAAGGTCATTTTATCGGAACCTGACGCGGTGACCGAGATTGCCATGCCCTCAGAGGATGTCAGTACCTCCACGCAAACTGACGAGATGCGCTGGATCAAGCCTGGCAGGACACTTGCACTCGGACGTAAGTCTCCGCAGCATGTTGCTCTGCTATCATTGCAGCTAGCGCAATCCGAGAAGTAACTTGCCCTGCTCCGCCGCTATGGTGCTCGGGCTGAGCCAAGAAACAGACTCACTTTTCGCCACGGTCTGCCATCTATGGCGGCAAGCCCGCTGCCGATAAGGGTCAGTCCGGCGAGCGCATACCATCGTATTGTTTCGCCCAGAAATATTGTTCCAAGCAAGAGTGCCGTAATGGGCAGCAGAAAGGTGACGAGCGACAGATTGGTCGCCCCTGCCGTCGCCAGAAGCCTGAAATACAGGATAAAGGCGAGGGCGGTGCTCAGAAAGGCAATACCCGCGAAGGCGCCGCATATTGCCAGTGAGGGAGATGGAAGATTCCAGGGACGATCCACCATCAGCGAAAGAGGGAGCAGTGCTGCCGTACTGGCTGTCAGTTGTCCGGTAGCGATCTTGAGAGGAGGTATGCCGCGAAATCTCCGACCGTAGACACCGCCAAAACCATAACTCAGCGCAGCCAGAAGACAGGCAAGCTCCCCAAGGAGTGAACGTTGCGCACCGCCGTCAAACAAAGCTGGGCCGATCAGCACGGCGACACCGCAAAAACCCATGACAATTCCGATGATCTTGCCCCAGCGCAGTTTCTCGTCCTGGGTCAGGAAATGCGCGACTATGATGGTGAAAACCGGGGTTGTCGCATTCAGAATGGCAGCAACACCGCTGGATATTCTCGTTTCGCCAAACGCAATGGCGGAAAAGGGGATGACGTTGTTCAGGATGCCAAGCAGAAGAAGCCTTCCCCACAAGAGTGGCTCTCGCGGAAGGGAGTCATGTCTCGAGAGCAGAACGAGATTGAGCGCTATTGCTGCAAGGCCTACGCGGCCCAGTACCACGGTAAAGGGAGGTATGTCGGCAACCAGAATCTTGAAGAAAAAAAACGATCCACCCCAGAGCAGGGCGAGAACCAGCAGGATCGACCATTCTCTCAGTTCCATTCCTTGGTCGTGATTTCCCTGCATGATCCTGATCCTTCGTGCGTACCCGGGTTTCTGTGCCATGTCTGGCACTGCTTTGCATACAGGGAGGGAAGGATGAGGTGTAAATCCGAGTGGAAGGTACCCAGATTGTGTTGCAGGTTGTGATGATGCGATCTGAACCGGTTTCCCTCAGTTCTCTCGGTCCACGTATTGTCGTCATGGGCCCGAGCAACAGCGGTAAGTCAACGCTTTGCGTTTTTATCGGAAGAACGCGAAGTCTCCCGGTTGTGCATCTGGATCTTCTGCGTCATGAGCCAGGAAGTTTTGACAGGTTGCGCGATCTCTCGGCATTTCACGATGACCATGGCCGAGCTGTCAGGGGTCTCTCCTGGGTGATGGACGGCAACTATTCTTCCTGCCTGGATGAACGTTTGTCCCGTGCGACAGGATTGATATTGCTGGACGTGCCGACCCTGACAAGCCTCTGGCGGTATATCGGGCGCTGTCAGGGAAAACGGGTTCGTCACGGAGGCTGGGCTACACAACGCGATCCTGTGCGTCTTTCCATGCTCAGACATATTATTGGACCGACACGGGCAAACAGAAAGCGTTATCGTGTTCTCTTTGAGCAATGCAGCCTTCCAAAAATTCTCCTGTCAACGCCGCAGGAGCTTGCTGCTTTCTGCGGGCGTGAGGCAGATTCCGGCTCGGCCTGACAGGAGATTGTGATCTCTGGCCGTAGAGACTGATATTGCCTTGCCGGATATTGAGGCTAGCGTCCAGCCAGCATCGTTTCCTCTATTTTTTCGAGAGAGACCCCTCGTGTCTCCGGTACAAAACGCAGAACGAAAAGCATTGATCCAATGCAGAGAGCTGCAAAGAGCCACATTGAAAAGGCACCATGAAAGGCGGCATTGAGCGTTGCATTGCCTGCAAGCATCGGAAAGCTCTGCGCCACGACAAAATTCATGATCCAGTTCGAGGCAACGGCCAGACTCATGCCGATCGACCGTATCTTGTTGGGGAAGATCTCTGAGACGAGGATCCACGCAACAGGCCCCCAGGAGAGACCAAACATCACCATGTAAAGTAGCAGACCGAAAAGGGCGAGGAGGCCTGTATCCTGCATGTAAAGCGCGGCAGAAGAGATCAGCAGCCCTGTTGTCATGCCCAGGGATCCCCACAGGATGAGGGGTTTGCGCCCTTTGCGATCGACGATCCAGGCGCCGATTACTCCGCCTGCCAGATTAGCCACCCCGATCCAGATGGTCTGGAAAAGCGCATTCTGAAGACTGCCACTTGAAGCGCTCAACAGCATTGGCGCGTAATAGACGACGATATTAATCCCTGTGAATTGCTGCAGTCCTGCGACCATGGCGCCGATGAAAATGATCCAGCGTGCATTTCTGTCACGCAGTACTCTCATCAGTGAACGGCCTTCAGTATCATTCCCCGACATGGATGCCCTGATTTCGCGCATGAGAGACTGTGCATGAGCCTCGTTTGAAATGCGGGTCAGTGTGCGCAGGGCATGATCTTCACGCCCCCGGATCATGTGCCAGCGTGGCGATTCCGGGATCAGAAAGATTGTCGCGCAGAAAATGATGCATGGGACAATTTCCGATCCGAGCATCCAGCGCCAGCCCATCTCTTCGAGCCATGTCGAGCTCGCCCGTGCTGCAATCAGATAATTGACGACGTAAACAAGCAGCGCTCCGAGCACGATTGCAAACTGCTCCATCGAAAGTGCCCGGCCACGCATATCTTTTGGAGAAACCTCCGACATGTACATGGGTGAAACGGCTGAGGCGATGCCGACGGCCAGGCCCCCCAGGATCCGGTAGAGTACGAACTGGGTAAAATCCGGTGCCAGAGCGGCGCCGAGTGACTGGACTGAAAAGAGGATGGCGCAGATGAATAATGCCATGCGTCTCCCCAGCGTATGGGCGAGCCATCCGGAGGCGAATGCCCCTGCGATACAACCCAGAATGACACTTGAAACGGCCCATCCCGTTGCAGCGTCGCTGAGATGAAAATGGGCGCGGATCGGCCCGATCGCACCCGATATGACGGATGTGTCGTAACCGAAAAGAATGCCGCCCAGAGCTGCGACAGCACAGATGCGCAGAACATAGGAAACGTCATGACGTTCTGAAGTGACGCCAACCAGGCTGCGTACGCGATTCATGACCGATCTCCTGTCAGGGAGATTTCATGAGCAAAGGGGTAATCGCTCGGAAAGAAGGATCCGGAAGGATATCCGCAGGTCAGGCTGGGGTCGTCACCGGAATGAACAAAACTGGAAAAGCGCATTATCGCACCTCGAAAATGACAAAAACGCAACATTTCGAACCTACGGAGCGGGCCGAGAAAGCGTATGCCTATTCCGATGGTTTTCCATCAAAACCTGCATGGGTCAGGGGCGGGATAGAAGACAGGATTGTCGATATGAGAGGTGAAGGCCGATGAGGTCGCATCTCTCTTTTGTTGATCTTGCTTCAAAGGATAATCGGCCATGGCAACGGCGTTGCACGGTATCTCGAGTTTTCACAGCAATCTTGTCACAGACATACGCCTTGCCCGTGAGGCCGGATTTGACGAGCTCGAAATATTCTATCCAAAGCTTGTCCGGTTTCTCCAGTGTGGGGGCTCGATCGAGGTGCTCAGGCATCGGATTGCGGACGCTGGTCTCAAGGTCGGTTATGTCAGTGCGCTCGATCATATCGAACGTCATGAAGCCAAGGCGTTCGAGCAGCTTCTTGCAGAGGCGCGCAAGATCACGGACGAGGCCAGCCAGCTCGGCGCTGGGACGGTCATGGTTCTGCCGCGCACGGGAATAGATCATCTGCCGCAAGAGCAGATCATGGATATCATGACACGCAACATAGAAGCGATTGCGGCGATCGGGCGGGAATATGGTATTCGGTATATGATCGAGTTGCCCGCTTTCACCGCTTTCCGCAGCCTCGCCCAGGCCAGGGAAATTTTTGCCCGTGTTGGTGCTGAAAACATCGGTGTTGTGGTTGATTTCTGGCATTTCTACGCCTCAGGCGCGACTCCCGAAGATGTTGTGACCTTTGATCCACGCCGTATTTTTGGTGTGCATTTCTGTGATGGGCGTCGACCTCATGCTGGTGAAGCGTGGGATGAGGAAGTATTACGCGCATGCAGGCCGGGCGAAGGGGAAATTGATCTGGCAGCCTGGTCTGAAGCCGTACATCGCAGCGGATATGCCGGCAGCTGGTCAATCGAGCTGATAAGTCCGGCCTTGTGGGAAGCCGACCCACAGGAGCTGCTCCCCGACTTGCAGCGCCTGCTGCGCGGTTATGCTCATGGCCCGGTCGGAAAAGGGCGAGCGGCGCCGAAGTAAAACCGCTGATGTTGCAAGCGCTCTGTCCTGGTCTTTCTGGAATTGACGGTGGCTTGCGACAGGGCGTGTCAGATCTGGTTTCTTTTCTTTCGAAATGCTACCAGCGCGTGATCCGGATGATTGTGCAGAGAGAGAAATGCAGGAAGACCAGAACTCGCGGGAGCCAATCCCTCAGGTGACGCTCCCAGTGGCTGCACATCGTGTAGCCGTTCTGATTCCCTGCTATAATGAGGAAGTGACGATCGGTAGCGTGGTACGTGAGATGCGTGCCGCTCTGCCTGAAGCAGCGGTCTATGTGTATGACAACAACTCGTCAGACCAGACGATCGCGTGTGCCAGAGCGGCAGGGGCCATCACGCGTCGGGAAAAGCTCCAGGGCAAGGGACACGTGATCAGGCGCATGTTCGCCGATATCGAAGCTGATTTCTACGTCCTGATCGATGGTGACGGGACTTATGAAGCCGCAGCAGCGCCCGCCATGGTACGTCTCGCTTACGAAAACGCTCATGATACTGTCATGGGTGTGCGTGTGCATGAACAGGCCGCTGCCTATCGGGCAGGGCACGTCCTGGGTAACAAGGTATTGACGGGGCTGGTCGTGAGCCTGTTCGGACGTGGCCAGTCGGACATGCTTTCGGGGTATCGCGTTTTCAGTCGCCGTTTCGTCAAATCCTTTCCTGCGCTCTCCTCCGGTTTCGAGACCGAGACAGAATTTACGGTCCACGCCCTTCAGCTCAACATGTCCATGGGAGAGGTCTCAACCCGCTATGTCGAGCGCCCGGAAGGATCGTTTTCGAAGCTGAATACCTATCGTGACGGCTTCAAGATTCTGGGTACGATCATCAATCTGCTCAAGCAGGAACGGCCTTTCCTTTTCTTTGGCTTCATTGGAGGCTGTCTGGCTGTTCTGGGTGGATTGATCGGGCTTCGTTCCATTCTCGATTTCATCGAGACGCATACTGTGCCCCATCTTCCCTCCGCAGTACTGGCGACCGGGCTTGAAATCCTGGCCGCCTTGTCGCTGGTTTGCGGCGTGATCCTCAACAGCGTTGCGCTGGGTCGACAGGAGATCAAGCGTCTGGCCTATCTTGGTCTTCAGGCACCGCCACGTATTGATGTCTGAGCCCCTGCTGATTTCTGACATGCCTTGGTCTGGTCAGAACGAGCAGCTCTTTTCGTATTCTTCAGTCAGAGGTCTTCACCCTTGCTGCGTCATCTCAAAACTGACCTGCCTGCTCCACCAGCGTTGATCTACGGTTTTTTCGCGGCTCTTATGGCGATGGTCTGTGTATTGCTCACACCTCCGGGGCAGACACCGGACGAGCGCAACCATCTTGCAAGGGTCACCCAGATTTCCCAGGGTGGCTTCATCGGATTGAAGAATGGCCCCAAAGATGCAGGGGGCTATCTTTCGAATAATTTTCCCGCAGAATCCGAATTGCTGAATTCGCTGCGTTTCAATGCTCAGGCCAAGGTGCCGATGAACGAGCTTCTGACTCTTTCGGAGCGGCACTGGTCCGGGGAGAAAAGCTGGATCTCCTTTCCCAATACGGTCATTTACGCGCCAATCACCTACCTGCCAGGTGCCATGACCAGCTTCGTTGCTCGGCATAGCAAGGCGACGATCATCCAGACGAGCTATGCCATTCGCGCAGTCAATGCCTTCTGCACGGTACTGCTCTGTGCTGTAGGCGTCGCCATTGCTCGACGGGGCATGTTGTTTCTGGCCGTGATTGCCAGCCTGCCCATGGTAATGGCCGTCGGGGCTTCCTGCTCCCAGGATGGTGTCCTGGTTGGTCTGGCTATTGTAACGGCTGCGCTTTTATCGCGGCGGAATGAGCAGGACCCGGGGTCAACACGGTTCTGGATTGGTATTGCGCTTCTTTTTGCTGTCCTGACGGTCAGTAAGCCGCCACTGCTTCTTTGCAGTCTCGTGCCTCTCGGTCTGGATCTGCGGGGGAGAAAATGGCTGCGTTTTCTGCCATTTGGTCTCAGTCTTGTCGCCTTCCTGTTCTGGCAGAAAATCGGCCTCAACCCGACCAAGATCCAGTTTCTCGATGGTATGGGGGTATCAGATAGCGGCCAGGTCCACTGGGTTGTGACCCATCCTTTTGCTCTGCCAGCCTTGGCTTACCATTCTCTAGCAGCGAATCTAGGTCATAATATTCATGAATTTATTGGTGTTTTGGGATGGCTTGACACCATATTCCCCCGATGGTTCTACCGTGTTGCCTATGCCGCAATCGCAGCCTCTATCGGGTTCTGCTTTTACCCTGCGCTGCGACACAAGGAACTGCGTCAGACTGCGACGGGGGTAGTGGTGACGATTGTGGCGGTGCTTCTCTCGGTCGGCGCCGTTTTTTTCTCGCTCTACGTCATCTGGACCCCGGTGGGTGCACCTGTGATTGATGGCGTCCAGGGGCGGTATTTTCTGCCGATTGCTCCGTTTCTTGCGCTTGTTTTTCCCAGAGTTCGTCATGGGGGGCGGGTTGATTCATCGCTTTGGGTTCATCAGGGAGCGATGCTGGTATTCAGCCTCTTTCTCGCGCTTGATACGGTAACGCTCACCTGTGTTCTGGCTTCGCGTTACTGGCTGGCCAGCTGAAACCGACAGAAGCGGTCAGAAAAACCCGGCGCAGATGCCGGGTTTTTGCCCTCAGCGACGGCTCAGATAGTCAGACAGTGCAGCAGGATAGAGAACATGCTCCTGCTGCAGCACACGGGCAGCGAGGCTTTGTGCTGTATCGTCAGCAAGCACTTTGACCCTGGCCTGTCTGAGGATGGGTCCCTCATCGACGCCATCTGTCACCAGATGCACTGTGCAGCCATGTTCGGTATCACCGGCGGCAAGCGCGCGCGCATGGGTATCAAGGCCCGGATAGGCAGGAAGCAGGCTCGGGTGGATATTGAGCATTTTTCCGTGCCACCGCCCGACAAGATAGGGCGTCAGCACGCGCATATAGCCTGCAAGACAGATGATCTCGACACCTGCCTGCACGAGCGCGGCATCGACTGCCCTTTCATGACTCTCCCGGTCTTTCGGGAACTTCCGGTGGTCGATGGCCATGACATCCAGCCCCGCAGAACGCGCCGTTTCCAGGCCCGGTGCGTCGGGATTATTGCTGAGTACCAGAGCGATACGTGCCGGATAATCCGGCTGGGCGCAGGCCTCTATCAGGGCGTTCATGTTACTGCCACGCCCGCTGATGAGAATGGCGATAGGCGTCTTGGTCATAGAGAAAAATCGACCGTGCCGCACAGGGCATAGCGTGGGCCGTTGGCCGTGATTTCACCGATGCGATACCCTTTTTCACCACGCTCGGCGAGCAAAGCCAGAACCCTGTCGGGTTCGGGGGTGACCAGAACCATACCGATGCCGCAATTGAAGACCTTGAGCATTTCGTCATGAGCGACATTGCCGGTCTTGGCCAGCCAGCGGAACACGGGGGGCACCGGCCAGCTATTGGCTTCGATCTGTACGCCAAGGCCTTCGGGTAGAACGCGCGGCAGATTTCCCGGCAGGCCACCGCCGGTAATATGAGCGCAGCCATGCAGCAAACCCTGCTTGTGCAGGGCCATAACCGTACGGACGTAAAGCGCAGTCGGGCGCAGAAGCGCTTCGGCCAGCGTGCTGCCCGGCTCAAACGGGGCTTCGCTGTTCCAGTCGAGCCCGCTCATGGCCTTGATGCTCCGCACCAGCGAATAGCCATTGGAATGGACACCCGTCGAGGGGAGGGCAATCAGGACATCGCCTTCAGCAATGCCAGCAGGGAGAAGCGCCGTACGTTCTGCCGCGCCGACACTGAAGCCGGCCAGATCATAGTGTCCTGGCCCGTACATGCCGGGCATCTCTGCCGTTTCGCCACCGACGAGGGCACAATCCGTTTCACGGCAAGCCTGTGCAATACCGCGTACGACGCGTGAGGCATCATCAACTGCAAGTTTGCCGGTTGCGAGATAGTCAAGGAAGAACAGGGGCTGGGCTCCCTGTACGACCAGATCATTCACGCACATGGCCACGAGATCGATGCCGACCGTGTCATGCTGGCCGCTTTCGATGGCTACCATCAGCTTCGTGCCGACGCCATCGGTGCAGCTGACAAGAATAGGATCGTTGAAACCGGCCGCTTTGAGATCGAACAGGGCCCCGAAGCCGCCAAGGCCACCCATGGTACCGGGACGGTCGGTTGATTTCGCGGCGGGCTTGATCGCCTCGACCAGAGCATCTCCGGCTTCGATGTCGACACCGGACTCGCGATAGCTCGCTGAAGGAGAGATTGGGTCGGTCATGCTGTCGCCTCGCTCGATAAACCTGGCCGGTTGCGTTAGTATTGGCCCTTACTACTGGAGCCGACCCGGCTCGGAAAGGACCGGAACGGTTATTGGATGGACAAAGACGCAGGAAATGAGGGTTTGACGCCTGTGAATCCGGCCGGGCAACTGGCGCTGGCGCTGCGTCCGCCTGCGAGTATGGCTGCCCGCGATTTTGTTCCGGCGCCGTCCAACGCGCAGGCCAGGCGCTGGCTCAACCAGACAGGCTGGCCGGACAGACGGCTCATGCTCTGCGGTGACGATAGTTGTGGCAAATCCCATCTGCTGCATGTCTGGGCCTTGCGGCGCGGGACGAGTGTTCTTGATGCTGTCAGTTTCGACCGGGCTGATCTGGCAAAGCTTGTCGAGACGCCTCCGGCAGCACTGGCCATTGATCACATCGATCGTGTGACATCCGAAAGGGCCTTGCTTCACCTGCTTAATCTGGCACGTGAGCACCGTACGACGCTGTTGATGGCTTCGCGTGTTTCACCCATGCGTATGCCGATGATCCTGCCTGATCTCGCAAGCCGGTTGAGGGCGATCACGCTTGTGCCCATTGCCTCTCCTGAGGATTCGCTGCGTTTTACCCTGCTGCTGCGTCTGATTGCCGAGAGGCAGATGATCGTCTCAAAACCGATTCTCGACTGGCTTCTGAAAAACCTGCCGCGTACTGGTGACGCCATTGTAGCGGCAGTGGATCGTCTTGATCGGGCTGGTCTCGCCCATGGTCGCCCCCTGACCCGTTCCCTGGCCAGGGAAGTCCTGAGCGGATTGCTCGATGAAGAGGACGAAAAACCTCTGTGGTAGCGTCATCATTTATGATGATTGGGTTAAGGGGGTTTGACGTATAGCCGGCCCAGGGGCGATGCTGTGTTGATCAATCGGACAGAAACAGGGAACGCATCGCGTGACGTCGTCTTCGGAAAAGGATTCAAAGGCTGCCACTAACCGGGTGGCCCGTACAGCCGGAAGCAGGCGTTCGAGAGCAGCACGACCCGCTCGGGCCGTCGCGCGCATTCCTGACCCGGGAATCGTGACATCGCCTGCACGTTTTATCAATCGCGAGCTCTCCTGGCTGGATTTCAACCAGCGTGTGATCGAGGAGGCAGAAAACAGACGCCATCCCTTGCTGGAACGGTTGCGCTTTCTCTCCATCAGCGCCAGCAATCTCGACGAATTCTATTCTGTGAGAGTGGCCGGTCTGGTAGGGCAGGTGCGTGAGGGACTCGTTGCTCCCTCGGCGGATGGCCTGCCTCCTGCACGACAGCTGTCCAGTGTACGCCGTAGTGCCGCAAAGCTCTTTGCTGCTCAGCAGAGAATCTGGCGTCTTTTGCGTGGAGAGCTGGCCCAGGCGGGTATTCGTCTCTGTACACGCGATGAACTGACCGAGGCTGAGCGTGAAGCCATCGCAGCCAAGTTCGAGGAAGAGATCTATCCGGTTCTGACGCCCCTGGCGATCGATCCGTCCCATCCCATGCCATTCATTCCAAACCTTGGTATGGCGCTGGCTCTGAGGCTGAATGATCCGTCAGTACCGGGTTTCTCCATGGACGCCCTTATTCTTCTGCCTCAGCAGATTGATCGTTTCATCCGGTTGCCGGCGCCCCACAAGGAAGAGCCGGATATTCGCCCCGATGTGCGTTTCGTGCTGCTTGAGGATGTGATCCGCCTCCATATCACACGGCTGTTTCCGGGAATGGAGATTGCCGAAGGCGGGGTATTGCGGATCATTCGTGATTCCGATGTGGAATTCGAAGATGAGGCGGAAGATCTGGTTCTGTCCTATGAAACGGCCCTCAAACAGCGTCGTCGCGGAGTCGGAATCCATCTTGCGCTCGATGCCTCCATTCCGGAAGGAATGGGCAGGGAGTTTGCCGAAGAGCTGGATGTTGCCAGGGATGATGTGATTGTCCAGACCGATATCATCGGTGTGGTCGATCTCAAGCAGATGATTGTCTCTGATCGTCCCGATCTGCTGTTCAGGCCTTACACGCCACGTTTCCCCGAGCGTATCCGCGATTATGACGGCGATTGTTTTGCTGCCATTCGCGCCAAGGATATCGTGGTCCACCATCCGTTCGAGAGTTTCGACGTGGTGGTGCAGTTTCTCAAGCAGGCAGCTCTCGACCCGAATGTCGTGGCCATCAAGCAGACCCTCTATCGTACCTCCCGCGACAGCCCGATTGTGCGTGCACTGATCGAGGCAGCAGAGCTGGGTAAGTCGGTAACGGCCATGGTCGAGCTGCGCGCGCGCTTTGACGAGGAGGCGAATATCCGTCTCGCCCGTTCGCTGGAATCTGCGGGCGTGCAGGTTGTGTTTGGTTTCACCCATCTCAAGACCCACGCCAAGCTGAGTCTTGTGGTGCGTCGTGAGGCAGGTGGCTTGCGCTCCTACGCCCATTTCGGAACCGGAAATTACCATCCGATCACGGCGCGTATCTATACTGACCTGTCGTTTTTCACCTGTGATCCGCAGCTTGCCGGTGATTCAGCGCGGCTGTTCAATTACATGACGGGTTACGCGACGCCTGTGGATATGGAAGCGCTTGCTTTTGCGCCGATCACGCTCCGTGATACGCTGATGGATCTGATCGATGGTGAAATCGATCATGCCAAGGCAGGGCGCCCGGCCAAGATCTGGCTCAAGATGAACAGTCTGGTCGATCCATCGCTGATCGATGCGCTTTACCGTGCATCGCGGGCCGGGGTGAAGATCGTGGCGATCGTCAGGGGGATCTGCTGCCTGCGTCCCGGCGTGCCTGGCCTGTCAGAAAATATCGAAATACGCTCGATTGTTGGCCGTTTTCTGGAACATGCACGTGTCTTTGCTTTTGGTAACGGACATCGCATGCCTTCGCACAAGGCGAAGGTCTTCATCTCCTCGGCTGACTGGATGGGACGCAACATGGATCGCCGCGTGGAGGCCATGGTGCCGATTTTCAATCCGACCGTACATGCCCAGATCCTCGGGCAGATCATGACCATGGATCTGCGTGATACGCTCCAGAGCTGGGTACTCTCTGCCAAGGGGGATTGGCATCGTGTATCTCCGGGGGCTAATCCCTTCTCGGCGCATGACTATTTCATGCATAATCCTTCGCTTTCCGGGCGTGGTTCGGCGGCCAGGGAAAAACCGCAGGACAAGGATGCCGGCCGTCGCGAGCGGCCCCAGCGCATCCGCGAAGATTGAGAAAGAGGGAAGTAGTGACCGGTTCTGACGCCTCCCAAGGCCATCATCGCGCAGCTATCGTCGATCTCGGGTCGAATTCTGTTCGCCTGGTTGTATTTGAAGGCGTTACACGCAATCCCATACCGATTTTCAACGAAAAGGCTACGCTGCGTCTGGGGCGTGGCCTTGAGCAGACAGGACGCCTCAATGAGGACGGGCTTCGTCTGTCCCGGGATGTCATGAGCCGTTTCAATGCTATCGCTTGTGCCATGAATGCCCATCCCTTTGAGGTGCTGGCAACGGCAGCCGTGCGGGATGCCAGTAATGGTCATGAATTTGTCGAGACCCTGCATGAATGCATGCCCGGCGTTCCAATACGCATTCTTTCAGGTGAAGAAGAAGCCGACTACGCCGCAACCGGCGTACTCTGTGGGTTGCCTGATGCAGATGGCGTCGTGGCCGATATCGGTGGCGGTTCGCTCGAACTGATCCGTGTTGCGGGCGGTCGTCATCACGAGGCCTGCACCAAGCCTCTTGGCGTTATTCGCCTGTCAGATCGTTCTGGTGGAGATCTGAAGCGTGCGAGAGAGGTTGTCGAGGCGGATCTGGATGATGTCTCGTGGCTTCCCGCATTGAAGGGGAAGCCGCTTTATCTGGTGGGTGGCGCCTTCCGTGCCCTGGCCCGATTGCAGATTGCCCGTACCCATTATCCGCTGAACATCGTTCATCTGTACACGCTTGGTGCTGATGAAGCACGCGAGATGGTAACATGGCTGATTGATACGCCACGCAAGATCCTTGAAAAAATGCCGGGCTTCCCGCGCAAGCGACTGGATGATGTGCCTTTTTCGGCAACGGTTCTGCGGCGCCTGATGCGCATTGTTCAGCCTTCACAGATCGTGTTCAGCGTCGATGGGCTGCGCGAGGGCTGGTATATGCGCAATGTTGGCCAGGCCGTCGCTGCGCTTGATCCCTGCCGTGCACTTGCTGATGAGGCGTCCCAGCGCCTCAGCCGGAGTATGGAACTGCCCGACGATCTCGTGCGCTGGACGGCGCCGCTTTTCCAGCATGAAACGCCCTCGGAAACGGCCCTGCGGGATATGGCTTGTCGTATGTCGGATATCGGGTCATTCGATCATCCGGAATACAGGGCGTCACAGACCTATCTGCGTGTCATGCGCATGCATGGTGTGGGTTTCGATCATCAGGCGAGGGCTTTTGTCGCACTGACCCTGGCTGTACGCTATGAGGCCGACCCGACCGATACGTTGATGGATGTTTCGCGGCGGCTACTTGCGCCAGATGACTGTGATCGCGCTGTTCAGCTCGGTTTCGCATTGCGTCTCGCGTACACGATCTGTGGAGGCACGGCGGCCCTTCTCAAGAATACGTCTCTTTCAGTCGAAGAGGGCACGCTTTGGCTAAGTCACGATTCCCGAAGCAGCTTCGCGGCTGGAGGTGGCGTGAAACGTCGCCTTGACCGCCTTGCCCAAAGCATGATGCTCGTTGCACAGACACGTTCATGCTGACCCATCCTTTTCGCTGGAAATGGGCTGCACTGGCAGCCGTCATGGCAGGGGCTCTATCCCATGCTCAGGCGGGAACTGTCATTCACAAGGATCATGATCCGGATATCCTGTGGAAGATCGTGCACCAGAAATGCGCTCAGGGCACAAGACCCTGTACCGTATATGACAGCACGCATCGTATTGCCTTGCTGCATTCGATCGAGGGACGGGGGCAGTATCTGCTGATCCCGACAGACAAGCTGGCCGGAATGGAAAGTCCGGCGCTGCTTGTCCCCGGTCAGCCAAACTATTTTGCCGAAGCATGGAAATATCGTGACCGGGTTGCTGCTTCTTATGGTACGCCCATTCCGGAGAAAATGCTGTCTCTTGCAATCAACTCCTCCAAGGGACGCTCCCAGAATCAGCTTCATATCCATCTTGACTGCCTGGCGCCCCAAGTGCGGGAGATGCTGGACCGTTATAATTCCCGTATAGGTCCGAGCTGGTCTGTTCTGCCGGAAACGTTAGAGGGGCATCATTACAGAGCCCTTTATCTAGCTACACTGAATGCATCGCCCTTTCTTGTTCTGGCGTCTTCACTTGCCGATCCTCAAAGCGAGATGGGCAATCACACCCTTGTTCTGGCACCCCTCGGTTCAGGTTATGCACTTCTTGACGACAGGGCGCAGGACGAGGATCGGGCGTCAGGCGAGGAATTGCAGGATCATGCCTGTCACGCCGTGAAGAGTGATGTGTCATTCGAGGCGAAAGACAAAGCGGCGAAATAGTCGCCTTTGCCACATGTGACGGAACAGTACCGGCTTTTTACGACACTCAGATCGCCAGGTCGGACCGGACACTGTGTCAGGACAGCCTGCGTACCTGATATGCGCTGATGTCACCTTCGCAGGTGCGGCCTGCGAAGATGACAGAGTGCCATCAGTCGATGGTCTTCAGGATACGGGCGATGGTTTCGAAAATCCGGTCGATCTCGTTTTTCTCGATAATGAGTGGTGGCGAGATGGCAATGATATCGCCCGTATAACGAAGCAGAAGACCCTCGTGGAAAGCCCGTTCAAACACTTCATAGGCGCGTGTGGTCGTGGCATTGCGTGGTGCCAGCTCGATACCGGCAACCAGCCCCTCATTACGGATATCGACAACATGGGGCGCTCCACGCAGGGAGTGGGCGGCTTCTTCAAAATAGGGTGAGAGTGCTGCGGCTCGCTCGAAGAGATGCTCTTCGGCATAGGTGTCGAGTGTGGCAATCGCAGCGGCGCACGCGACAGGATGGGCCGTATAGGTATAACCGTGCGGCAGATCGATGGCTTCGCGCGGGCCCTGCATGAAGGCTTCGAAAATCTCGTCCGAGACGATATTTGCGCCCATGGGAATGGTGCCGTTGGTAATGCCTTTGGCCACCGTCATGATATCGGGTACGACGCCATATTTCTCGGCAGCAAAAGAGGCCCCGAGGCGGCCAAAGCCGGTGATCACCTCATCGAAGATCAGCACGATACCATGCTTGGTGCAGATTTCGCGCAGGCGCTTCAGATAACCCTTTGGGGCAGGCAGAACGCCTGTCGATCCGGCCATGGGTTCAACGATGACGGCAGCGATATTCGAGGCATCATGAAGCGCCACGATGCGTTCCAGATCGTCTGCCAGTTCTGCACCATGTTCGGGAAGGCCGCGCGAGAAGGCATTGCGACGCAGATCGAGCGTGTGCGGAAGATGGTCGACACCTGTCAGAAGGGAGCCATAGAGTTTGCGGTTTCCTGAAATGCCCCCGACGGAAATGCCGCCAAACCCGACGCCGTGATAGGCGCGCTCACGTCCGATAAGACGTGTACGCGTCCCTTCACCACGCAGCCGGTGATAGGCAAGGGCGATCTTGAGTGCGGTGTCGCCGGCCTCCGAACCGGAATTGCAGAAAAAGACGTGGTTCAGCGGATTCGGCGCCAGACGGGCGATGCGATCTGCCGCCTCGAAAGCGAGGGGGTGCGCCATCTGGAAGGCTGGTGCAAAATCGAGGGTTGCCACGGTCTTCTGAACAGCCTCTACAATGCGAGGCTGGCCGTGCCCTGCATTGACGCACCACAGCCCGGCGCAACCATCAAGCACTTCACGACCTTTATCATCGCGATAATACATGCCTTTGGCGGAAACGAGCAGGCGAGGAGAATCGCGAAACTGGCGATTGGCTGTAAAAGGAAGCCAGAGGGCGTCGTGATTTCTATCGGTATTATGGATGGTCATGACCTTTTCCCTGGCTCCTGCTCAGATATCTCTGAGTGAACTCGTGGCATGAAGGGCACGATCTGCAAAGTAAGAAGAAATTGCGCAGGCTTTAATTATTCTGGAGGCATGATGGCATCGCCACGTACCGCTTTACTCTCATTGGCTGTCGGTGCATTTGCCATCGGCACGACCGAATTTACACCCATGGGCTTGCTGCCGGTCATCGCTCAGGATCTTCATGTGACTGTGCCCAAGGCAGGCGGCCTGGTCAGCGCCTATGCCTTTGGCGTCATGATTGGTGCGCCGGTCATGACATTGCTGCTTGGGATTCTCTCGCGCAAGGTAGCCCTGATCGGCCTCATGGTACTGTATATTATTGGCAACCTCGGCGCCGGGTTCAGTCACAGCTATGCACTGCTCATGTTCTGGCGTGTGGTGACAAGTCTGTCGCATGGAGCATTTTTCGGCCTTGGTGCTGTCGAGGCATCAAGCGTTGTTTCGCCTGAGAAACGGGCTTCTGCCGTGGCGTCAATGTTTCTGGGACTTACCATAGCCAATATCTTCGGTGTCCCCGCGGCGACCTGGCTAGGTGTGACGATGGGATGGCGTGCTGCCTTTCTGGTTACCGCGTTGCTCGGTGCGGTTGCCGTTCTTGCATTGAGCCTGGCATTGCCCTCAAGAGGCAGAAGTGCAAGGCCGGATCTTCTTGGTGAACTACAGGTGCTTCTGGGGGGAGAAGTGTTGCTCGCCCTGACAGTCACAACACTCGGTGCTGGCATCATGTTTGTGCTGTACACCTATATAGCCCCTTTTCTGCATAGCATTACGCAGGCGAGTGACGCGCTTGTGACACTGGCACTCATGACGATCGGGGTCGGATTCAGTATTGGTGCAGCGCTGGGAGGACGTCTTGCGGATCGATCAACCCGCTTTGCGCTGCTTCTGGTATTGCCTGTTCTGGGCGGGATGATGCTTGTCTATCCCGTACTGGCACAATCAGCCTATGGCGCCATAGGGGGAATTCTGGTCTGGAGTGCAGCCTCTTTTGCCATTATGCCCGCCCTGCAGATGCGTACCATGCAGGCAGCACGTCGGGCACCCGCCCTGGCCTCATCGGTCAATATCGGGGCATTCAATCTTGGCAATGCGCTGGGAGCCTGGCTTGGGGGCGCGGTACTGTCCCATGGTTTTGGCTATGATGCCGTTTCCATGAGTGGTACGGCGCTGGCCCTGATCGCCTTTCTGATTGTCCTGTTCTACAGGCGATCCTCAGCCGCCTGAAGCGGGTAATGCATCAAGCTGCCTGTCAGCAATCAGCAGGGTCTGCAGCAGGACATTGGCCCCTGCTGCAATGTCCTCCCGGGTTGCAGATTCGCTCTCGTTATGACTGATGCCATCTGCGCAGGGAACAAAGATCATGGTGGTGGGTACGATGCGCGCCAGATAGGCGGCATCATGTCCTGCACCGGAGGTGATTTCACGTGATGACAGGTGCAGGCTGCGGGCAGCGAAAGAAACCGCATCAATCAGGCGCTGATCGAAATGGACTGCAGGAGAATCCCAGATTTCCCGGATGCCAATGCTGACGCCGTATTCACGTGACAGGACACCGGCGCGTTCGCGGAAGCTGTTTTCCATCGCGATAACAACATCATCACTCGGGTCGCGCAGATCGACACTGAAACTGACCTCGCCCGGGACGGTGTTGCGGCTGTTCGGCCTGACGGACACCATTCCGACTGTACCAACAGCATGAGGCGGACGATTGAGTGCGATCTCCTGTATGCTTGCCATAAGTCGAGCCGCCGCCTGCAACGCGTCAGAACGCATTGACATGGGGGTGGTGCCTGCATGCGACTCACGCCCTGTGACGGTTACCTCATACCAGCGCATTCCCTGAACTCCGGTCACGACACCGATTGTGCAATTCTCGGCTTCGAGCACTGGTCCCTGTTCGATATGAAGTTCCAGATAGGCAGCAAGGGGATGCACGCCACAGGGTTGGGTTCCTGCGGCATCGATCGCAGTGAGGGCCGTCTCAAAACGGATGCCGTTGTTATCAGTCCGGCTCAGTGCGTAATCCGGGGTGAAGATACCAGCGAACACCCCTGAACTCAGCATTGCAGGCGCAAAACGTGTCCCTTCCTCGTTGGTCCAGTTTACCACCTCAACGGGGTGTCTCAGGCGAATGCCGGTTTCTTTCAGCAGACGCAGAATGGAAATCCCGGCGAGTACCCCGATGATACCGTCAAATTTGCCGCCGGTCGGCTGGGTATCGAGATGGCTGCCTATGGCAATTGGAGCGAGACCTGCCTCTTCACCTTCGATACGGGCGAACTGGTTGCCCATCGTATCTGTCGTCAGTGTTGCGCCGAGGGAGCTGCAGGAGCTGCGAAACCACTCCCGTACCTGATGATCCTCGGCACTCAGGGCCAGTCGGCAGATACCACCTTTCCCGGTTGCGCCAAATCGCGCTGTTTCCATGACATCCTGCCACAGTGCTTCCGGATCGATAGTGTTGTTGCCGATAAGGGGATGAGCCTGATCTGTCATGTCATGATCCTTCGTCCAATTGCCTGTTGCGGTCTCAATGTAACGAAACCTGCAGAGACCAAACGTTGTGCGATGTTGATCCCGCCTGATCGGACCATGCGTGACAGGAAACCCCTTGTCTCTCTGGTTTGGACAGATACATCGTCACTATTGGGCGAGGAGAGTTCATTGATGACGGGTATGTGAGAGAAATCCTGATCCCGTCTGGGTATGCTGAAGGTCTGTCAGGCCAGGGTCAGGAGCCGACAGAGCGCAAGGTGAGTGACAGGATGGTTTCGGCTGCTGCGTCGAAATCCTCTTCTTCAAGAGCTTCCTTGCCCAGAATTGCCGTGATCTGAGGCTGCATGTCGGCGTACCACTGGGTCATTGCCCAGAGGCAGAACAGGAAGTGGCCTGGTTCACTTTTCGGAATCTCGCCCCGGTCCATCCAGATCTCGAATGTCTTGTGAAGAGGCATTATTGCCTCACGCAGGGTGGTGGCGAGATAATTGCCAAGATAGCGCGCTCCCCCCAGGATCTCATGAGCGAACAGGCGGGAGGCATGAGGATTGGCCCGCGAAAAAGCCAGTTTCGAGACCACATAGCCGCGTAATGCGGTGGAGGCCGACGAATCTGTCCGCAGCCATGTCTGGCAGTCATTGAGCCATTCCTGCACAGTCTGACGCAGCACTTCCTGATACAGGATTTCCTTGTTCGAGAAGTAGTAATGGATGTTGGCTTTCGGTATGCCAGCCTCGCGTGCAACAGCGGCAATGCTTGCACCGCTGAAGCCGTGTTCGGAGAAAATTCTCTGTGCGGCTTCCAGAATGGTGACAACGGCTATTTCCCGGGGGACTCCCAAAATCAACTCCTGTTCATGATAATTCAGTTATTTAAAATAGTCTGTTATTCATATCAGTTCAACTAGTTGCAATGATATTCGGTTTGGTATTCTCGGTTGACGTACTACACTTATTTGCGATAATTTGATTTGAAATTCATTTTGATAAAATAATATTTCGATTCCTTAAAAAAATATTTTGTGGATGCGGCTGCGTATTGCTCTGATTTTATTATTGTTTTTCTTGTGCCTGGAAAGGTTATCTTGCTCTTGTCCTGTAATCGTACAGCTGTGAAGATGATTCTGAAAAGATTGTCAGGCAGGAGTTGGTCATCACGTGAGTGGCAAGACAGTTAGATCATACCGTTACCGGAACATCACACGACCGGTTGCTCGTGCAGGATTGCTCCTGTCAGCAGGATTGCTGTTCACAGGTGCCTTTCCGACAGTGGTTCATGCAATGCCAGTGAATGTTGGCGATGCCATGACGGCAGCGACCGCCTATCACGACCATGGCGAGTATGAGCGCGATTTCACCTCGGTTATTCAGGAAGCTTCTGCCTGGGTTAGATTGCGTGCTGCTCATGTGAGCAAGCCGGCTCTTGTTCTCGATATTGACGAGACCTCGCTGTCGAACTGGCCTGAGATGGCTGCCAATCATTTCGCCTATTTCCGGGATGGTCTTTGTGACAGCTTGCCGGAAGGTCCATGCGGTGTTGAAGCGTGGGAGCAGAGTGCCAGGGCCAAAGCCTTCCCGGCTACCCTGGCGCTCTATACCCTGGCCCAAGAGCATGATGTGGCCGTATTCTTCATAACCGGGCGCCGTGAGCGCGAGCGTGAGGAAACGGCGCGTAATCTGGAAGAAGCAGGATATCATAACTGGGCCGGACTTGTTCTGCGTGAAGACGGCAGTCACACCCCTTCCGCTTCGGAGTACAAGAGTGCAGCGCGTCGCGCGATCGAGCAGAAAGGGTATCACATCATTGCCAATATCGGAGATCAGCCTTCTGATCTGGCTGGTGGACATGCGGAACGCGGCTTTCTTCTCCCCAACCCTTTCTACCGGATACCGTGACAATGCAGACTGATGCGCTTCGGAGCCTTGCCTGCCAGGTTCATGACGATCTTGAAAAGATCGCCTATGCTTCCGGCCCGTGGATTTCTTCTGTTGTTACCCATCATGGCGAACCGGTTCTGGATGTCGCTGTAATCGGCAGCGGGCAAGGAGGGTTGGCCACCTGTTTCGCACTGCGCCGGATAGGGGTGCATAACGTCCGTGTTTTCGAGCGCACGGAGCAGGGAAAGGCAGGCCCCTGGGTAACGTTTGCCCGCATGATAACCTTGCGTACACCCAAGCATGTGACCGGTCCCGATCTGGGGATTCCTTCTCTTACACCGCGCTCATGGTACGAAGCACGGTATGGCAAAGAGGCCTGGGTCTCGCTTGACAAGATTGATCGACGTGACTGGCAGGCCTATCTGGACTGGTATCGCGATACCCTGGCTCTGCCTGTGACGTATGATCGGGAGCTGGTCGAGATTGTCTGGCAGGACGGGCTGCTGCATCTTGGTTTTCGTGACCGGAACGGTGAAAAATCCCATGTCTGGGCGCGTCGTATCGTGCTGGCGACCGGTATCGAGGGGAGTGGCTCATGGCACGTTCCCGAATTTATCCGTGAATCCGTTCCCGGGCATCTCTACGCCCATACGCACCAGGAAATCGATTTCGAGGCTTTGCGTGGCAAGCGGGTCGGTGTGCTTGGTGGGGGCGCTTCAGCCTTCGATAATGCGGCAACCGCTCTTGAGGCCGGAGCGGGATCGGTTTCGGTCTGCATCCGGCGCGGGACGCTCCCGCGTGTCAATCCGTATCGTTGGATGGAAAATGCCGGATTTCTTGGTCATTTTCCGTCATTGCCGGATCTGACCCGCTGGCGCTTCATGCGTCGTATTTTCGATCTCAACCAACCGCCGCCACAGGACACGTTCTGGCGATGCAGTTGTCATGACACTTTCAGCTTTCATGGTGATACGCCATGGCTTGATGCCCGCAGTAACGGCGAAACCGTCAGTGTCAGAACACCTCATGGTGACATGGAGTTTGATTTTCTGATCATAGGGACGGGATTTGTGATTGATTTCGGCAAGCGGCCGGAGACAGCGTCTTTCTCGTCCAATATCGCGCTCTGGCGGGATCGGTTTGAGGCTCCAGAAGGGGAGGAAAGCGCCGTGCTGGACTCTTATCCCTATCTCAGCTCGTCCAGCCAGTTCCAGCCACGTGACCCGGACCATCCTGATGCGGCGATGCTGGGTGCCATCTATAATTTCACCTTCGCGGCAACACCCAGCATGGGGCTTTCCGGCGCCTCGATCAGCGGTATGCGTTACGGTGTGGACAGGCTGGCCCGCGCCATTGCCTGCGACCTTTTTGTGCAGGATGGCGAAAAGCATCTGGAAAGCCTGTTATCCTACGATGCAGTCGAACTGGTGAGCCTTGGCAGGCAGGGTGAGGAACAGGCATGACGACCAAAGAGCAGATGGTGGCCAGAGCGGCTGCGCTGGGCCTTGATGTTCCGGATGAATATCGTTCCGAAGTCATGCATAATCTGGCGCTTATAGAGCATTATGAAGCGCTGCTTCATTCGGTAGATCTGCCTGAACGGCTTGATCCGGCCTTCGAGTATCATCCTTGAGGGCGTTCGAGCTGGCCCGAAAGGTTCGGTCGGGTGCACAATCTGCCGTTTCTGTTACCGAGGCATGTCTCGAAAGAGTGGCTTCACGCGATGGCGCCTTCCGGGCTGTGACGCGTCTGTTGCAAGAGAGGGCGCTTGATCAGGCACGTCGTGTCGATACGATTCTCGCCAGTGGTGGTGACCCTGGTCCTCTGGCCGGCGTCCCATTCGGTATCAAGGATCTGTTCGATGTCGAGGGAGTTGTCACTACAGCGGGATCGCGTGTTCTGGCTGGCGATTTCCCGGCGACAGATGATGCCATTCTTGTGAGGCGTCTGGTCGGAGCGGGGGCAATACCGCTTGCCACGACCAATATGGACGAGTTCGCCTACGGGTTTGCAACCGATAACGCGCATTACGGCCTTACTCGAAACCCGCATGACACGAGTCGTCTCGCTGGCGGTTCTTCTGGCGGATCGGCTGCCGGGGTAGCCGCAGGGTATTTCCCGCTTGCGCTTGGGTCTGATACGAATGGCTCTATCCGTGTTCCGGCCTCCCTCTGTGGCGTGTGGGGTTTGAGAGCAACCCAGAACCGCCTCGCGACCGGGGGGAGCTTCCCGTTTGTCGCCAGTCTCGACACGGTTGGCCCGTTTGCCTCCTGTGCGACCGACATGCGTATCGTCATGAAAGTGTTGACCGGCGAGGCACTGGCGCCTGTTGATACTGCCGATCTGAGGCTTGCTCGTCTTGGAGGGTGGTTCGCGACGGATCTGTCTCCGGAAATGGCGATGGCTCTCGATCGCTTCTCTACGGCTCTCGACATCCGGCGGGAAATCCTGTTGCCGGATGTGGGGGCGGTGCGGGCGGCAGCTTTCGTGATCAGCGCCTCGGAAGGGGGATGTCTTCATCTCGATCGGCTGCGTCATAAGGCAGCCTTTTATGACCCTGCCGTGCGCGATCGTCTCATTGCCGGTGCACTTATTCCGGCACCAAGCGTTTTCAGGGCTCACAGAGTGCGTCGCTGGTTCCGGGCGCAGATGCACGCTGCTTTCGAGACTGCGGATCTGCTGGTTGCTCCTGCCGTAATTGGTGAAGCGCCTCGCAGCGACGCCCCTACGCTTGTAATCGGAGGGCAATCCGTGCCAGCAAGAGCGCATCTTGGTCTCTACACGCAGCCTTTAACCCTGGCTGGTTTTCCGGTTCTCTCCGTGCCTCTTGCCGTCAATGGCCTGCCCCTTGGTGTACAGATCATCGCTCCCCCTGGCCGTGAAGACAGGCTGGTCGCTTTTGGTGAGGCTATGGAGCGGGCGGGGCTCGCCCGTGCGTCTATTCTGGAGGATTGATGCTGTTCAGTGCACGTTCTCGCAAAGGAATGGTGACAGCCCCTCATTACCTGGCTGCCCAGGCGGGCAGGGATATCCTCAAGGCAGGGGGCAATGCCGTCGAGGCCGCTGTTGCAGTCGCGGCAACGCTGTCGGTAGTCTATCCTCACATGACGGGACTTGGTGGAGACGGGTTCTGGCTTGTCCGCAGGCCGGATGGCGTCATGATGGCAATCGATGCCTGCGGTAGACTGGCGCAGAAAGCCACACCAGAGCTGTATCATGGGCTTGATGCTGTACCGTGGCGCGGTGGCCTCGCAGCCAATACAGTGGCCGGCACTGTTGCAGGGTGGAGCCGGGCTCTGGCCTATGCAGGCGGGACGCTGCCTCTCACAACGCTTCTGGCAGATGCGATAGATCATGCCGAACAGGGCATGGTGGTGACAGAGAGTTTGGCCGGTCTTATGGCGGCGCATCTCGACGTCTTGAGCTATATGCCCAATTTCAGCGCTCTTTTCCTGCCTCAAGGTGAAATGCCGATTGCCGGGCAAATCCATCATAATCCGGCTCTGGCTCGAACTCTCAGACGCCTCGCCACGGTCGGGCTCGGTGATTTTTATCATGGCAAGCTTGCAGAGCAGATTGCAGCAGAGCTTTCCTCCTGTGGATCGCCTGTCGGTCTGGACGACCTGAATCATCACGAAGCTCTACTTTCGACGCCACTCGAAACACAGCTTCATCATGGCCGGTTTTTCAACGTCAATCCGCCGACACAGGGGGCGGCATCCCTGCTTATTCTTGCGCTTGCGGAAAGGCTTGGCGTGACCGGTGCTGATACGGTCGAGGATATCCATCGCTGGGTTGAAGCAACCAAGGCAGCCTTCATATGGCGTGATCGCGAAATCGCGGATCCGGCAATCATGCGTCTGGCGCCGCAGGATCTGTTATCTGACAGTTCTGCCCTCGATGCCATGGCAGCTGGTATCGAGCTCGGGCGCGCAGCACCCTGGCCTTATCCTGCACAACAGGGTGATACGACCTGGCTTGGTGTGATGGATGCTCAGGGCTGGGCCGTCAGCATGATACAAAGTCTCTATTTCGAATTCGGTTCAGGTGTCGTGCTACCCGAAACCGGTCTCGTCTGGCAGAATCGCGGGGCCAGTTTCGATCTGGCACCGGGACGTCTGCGTAGCCTTGTCCCCGGTCGCAAACCCTTTCACACGCTTAATCCGGCCATGGCCATGCTTAATGATGGCAGTCTGTTATCTTACGGTACCATGGGAGGAGAGGGGCAGCCCCAGACCCAGGCGGCTATTGTGGCAAGAAACGTCATGGCGGGTCTTGGCCTCCAGGAAGCCATCACCGCACCGCGCTGGCTTCTGGGGCGGACCTGGGGCGAGACCACAACCACACTGAAAATGGAAACTCGTTTTGCGCCTGAGATTCTCGAAGGGCTGCGCAGACTGGGTCACGACGTCGAGAGCCTGACGCCTTTTGCCAATGCGATGGGTCATGCAGGTGCCATTCGACGCTATGAAGATGGTACAATGGAAGGGGCAACCGACCCCCGTAGCGATGGCGGGGTTGCTGCGCTCTAGGCCGAATGAGGGACCACGGTATGGTACATGATTACCCGCGCGATCTGCTGGGCTATGGCGCTCATCCCCCCGAGGCCGCATGGCCCGGTCAAGCCCGTATCGCCGTGCAGTTTGTGCTGAACTACGAGGAAGGTGCCGAAAACACCATCCTTCATGGTGATGGGGGATCTGAAGCCTTCCTTTCGGAAATGGTAGGTACACGGTCCATTCAGGGCGCACGCTGCATGCAGATGGAAAGCCTTTATGAATATGGTTCGCGAGCCGGTTTCTGGCGTCTCCACCGTCTGTTTACCGAAGCGGGTCTGCCCTTGACCGTTTTTGGCGTTGCCATGGCCCTTTCACGCAATCCCGATGCCGTCGCCGCCATGAAAGATGCAGGGTGGGAAATTGCCTCTCACGGCCTGCGCTGGATCGATTATCAGGACATCCCCGAAGATGAAGAGCGCAGGCATATACGTGAGGCGATCAGACTGCATCAGGAGGTAACCGGCGAGGCCCCTCTGGGCTGGTATCAGGGACGAACCAGCCCGAATACGGCCAGGCTTGTCGCACAGGAGGGGTGTTTTCTCTATGATGCGGATTCCTATGCTGACGATCTTCCCTATTATGATCGTCGCTATGGCAAACCACAGCTTGTCGTACCCTATACGCTTGACGTGAATGACATGAAGCTGGTCGCGCTCAATGGTTTTACCGATGGCGAGCAGTTTTTCCGTTATCTGCGCGACAGCTTCGACATGCTCTATCAGGAGGGGGGACGCATGATGTCTGTCGGTCTGCATTGTCGTCTGGCCGGACGTCCTGCTCGTGCCCTGGCATTGAAGCGTTTTCTTGATCATGTGCAGGCACATCAGGATGTCTGGGTTGCGACCCGTCTTGATATTGCCCGCCATTGGCTGGAGACGCACCCTGCATGATAGGCGCCGATACCTGCGAGACTTTCGTTGCTGTCTATGGTGATCTCTATGAGCACAGTCCCTGGATTGTCGAGGCGGCCTGGCCTCAGGCACCTTTTGCCAACGCGCAGGTCATGATTGCTGCGACGTCGCAGATTATACGAGAGTCTCCGCCACAAAAGCAGAAGGCCCTGGTGAAGGCGCACCCTGAACTTGCCCGGAAATTCGGAGTTGATCCTGATCTGGGGATGCTTTCTGCTGCCGAACAGGAAGGAGCGGGGCTGGACCGTCTGACGGAGGAAGAGTTCGTATCGTTCCGTGCGCTTAATGACGCGTATCAGGCGCGTTTCGATATGCCTTTTGTGATCTGCGTGCGTCGCGCAAGCAAGGAGCGTATGCGTCAAGAGCTCGCGCGTCGGCTTTTACAGACGCCGGAAGCAGAGCTGGCGGAAGCCCTCGATCAGATCGATCAGATCGCCTTGTTGCGATTGGAGGATAAAATCGCATGACCACACTCTCAACTCATGTGCTCGATACGGCAAACGGATGTCCTGCAGTTGGCATGCGCGTCGCGCTTATGCATGACGAGCGTATCCTCTTCGAGGGCAGGACTGATGGCGATGGCCGTTGTCCGGATCTGGGAAAAATCGGCGTCATGGCTGGCGTCTATAAATTATGTTTCTCAGTGGCCGATTATTTCAGGTCATATGGGCATGTATTGCCGGAACCACCCTTTCTCGATGAAGTCCGGATTGATTTCGGTATGAGCGATGCCGGACATTACCACGTGCCGCTTCTGGTCTCGCCTTTTGGTTATTCGACGTATCGCGGGAGTTGACTCGCAGGCACAAGGCGTGGCTTTGCTGTTCGGAGGGCCAAGATAAATAAGGGGGAAGAAGGATGCGCTCCTTCTTCCCCCTTATTTTTACCGTGCTGCGGGGGAAGAGCCCCCCGCACTTTGTCAGATCAGAAGCTCAGACCTGCCTGAAGGAAGATGTAACGGCCGAGATAGAAGCCGTTATAGGTATTGTCAGCCGAGTTTGACGCTGCGTTGAGAACGAAAGGAGGGTTCTTGCCTGCAATGTTCTGCACGCCGCCTTCGAAATTCCAGCGCTTCCATGCGTAAGCGACGGAGATATCCTGCTGGATCATTGCCGGTGTCTTGATACGCGCATTGGCGGCAGGATTCTCTTCGCTCAGGAAGGCGGAGCCGTCATTCCAGTTCATGCCGCCAATATACTGGAACATGTAGGAAATACGGAACGCATCATGCTGCCATGTGAGCGTTGCGTAGTCACGCACGCGTGGTTGACCGATGCCGCTCTGATAGAAAAGCGCGCCTGTCTGGTTGAGATATGCACCACCCGGCTGCTGCTGCTGCTTGTATTTTACCAGCTGCTGGAAGTTGTTATCGACAATGAAGGCATCGTGACGGGTGATCTTCCAGCGATAGTTCAGATCGAAATCAATGCCGCTGGTCAGCAGGTTACCCAGATTCTGGTCAAGTGCGGAAACGGTGTTGATCTGCCCGTTCGGGAGGCGGTTGATCGCATTGCAGTAGGATTGCACGCCCCCTTCATAGCACTGGTTCAGGATGTACTGGGTCGGAAGCGAATTGATGAGCCCTCCGATCGTATAGTGCCAGTAGGTCACCGAGGCGGCCAGTCCGGGGATCCAGCGCGGCGTCAGGACCGTGCCGAACGTGTAGGTGCGGCCTGTTTCGGGGCGCAGCGCCTTGTTGCCGCCCTGCAGCGTTGGCACCTGGCCGGAATTTGCAGAATTGAAATTCTGCGGATTGGCAACGCCGCCCTTGATGCAGTTGGCGATCAGGGTGGGGCTGGTGGCGTTGGCGCAGGGATCGGATGCCGAAACATAGCTCAGGCCGACGCCGCCATAGAGTTCATAGACGTTCGGCTGACGGAAAGACGTGCCGATCGTACCACGGAAACGGATGTCGCGCGTGGGTGCCCAGTCGATACCGGCTTTCCAGTTCTTTGCTGCGCCGAAGGTGTTGTATTCGGAGATACGGCCCTGCGCGTCGATCGAGAGATCTTTCGCGAAATCCACATCCTTGAGCAGCTGGGCGTGACCCTGGAGATAGCCTTCCGTTACGTTGAAGCCACCCGAGGTCGGCTCGACCGTATTGGTGAGCGAGTACCCGCTGACGACCAATGGATCGGGATTGTTCGAAAGCTGTTCGCCACGATGCTCCATGCCCAGCGCCACGCCGAAATCGCCGCCGCCCTTCCAGGGCATATGGAAGACATGGTTGTTATGGATGCGCAGGTTCAGATCGCGCAGCTGGTACATGGTGTGCTGGTACGTGGTGTAATTGGCGTATTGCACAGCACCCGGTGACAGACGCGTAAATGCGTTTGACTGCACGCAGCCTGCAGAGCCAGCGCAGGAATTCGGGTTATAGACAAGTGCCCCGTTCGGATCATTCGGATCAGCATAGGGCTCGAGACCCCATTCCTGAAGCAGCTTGGAATAATCGCCCACGCCCTGGAACTCATTGGTCACCTGGCTGGCACCATAGGTGTAGGACAGATCATATTTCCAGTCGTGCACGATATCGCCGCGCACACCGACCATACCGGTGACGGTGTCGCTGGCATTGTTGTTTGTGCGGGGGCCGAACTCGTTCAGGCGGCGATAAAGCTGAAGGTCCTCACCCGCCGTGTTGCCCGGATAGCCGGAAGGCAGAATGATGCTGTTCGGCAATGGTGAGGGAGGAACGCTGCCGGTTGCAGGCTCGGGCGCGAGCTGCGTCTTCGATGTACGGTGGGCGTAAAGAACATTCGAATATACGTCGAAATGACGGTTGAATTCGTAATGCAGATCACCGGTCAGCGTTGAATCCTGCAGCGCATTTACCAGCCACTGGTTCTGGGCGTAGTTGTAACGCTTGCTTTTGCTGTAAGGGCTCAGCGAACCATTGTCGAGATTACCGACATAGGTATTCTCACTGCCGAAATAGGTACCACCCGGTGTGGTGATCGACCCTACCTGCAGATTTGAATTGGTCGGGTATGCGCCGATTGCTCCCAGAGGGTAGCGAGACCATGAACGGTCGCGTTGTGTGACGCCGCCCTGTGTCATGTAGCTGCCGCCAAGGGTCAGATTGCCCTTGTCATGATCGAAATTCCAGCCCTTCATGGCCGAGATCATGCCTGTACGGTTATCGCCATGGCCGGTTATGCCGCCACGTATCGAGATGCTGCCCGTATTCAGGTCATGACGCAGCTTGATATTGATAACGCCTGAGACCGCATCGGCACCGTAGAGTTCCGAGCCGCCATCTTTCAAGATCTCGACAGACTGGACCATCTGCACCGGAATGGTGTTGAGGTCGATACAGTTGCTGTTGCCGTTGGGCGTTGTGCGCTTGCCGTCCACGAGAACCAGAACGCGGTTCTGCCCGAGATTGCGGAGATCGACGCAGGATGCACCGGCACCGCTATTGGTGTTGCTGTTTGACGTGCCGCTGGCACCGACGGAGGGCAGACGGGACAGGAAGTCGTTTAGTGTAGTCGCGCCGGTCTGCTGGATCTGCTTTGATGTAACGATCTGTACCGGGTTGGCGCTGGTGTTGTTGGCTGTATTGAGCGCCGATCCCACAACAATCACTTCTTCCGCCTTGCCGCGGGAGTGAAACGAAAGCGCGTCCGTGCTCGTAACGTTCTGCAGCGCGTTCTGTGAGCGGCTGGGAACCATGGTCGCCGCCGGTGCCGTCTGGGCGCTCAGGACCGGGCCGTTAGCCGTGCTGCGAGCTACGGTATTCCTGTGTTTTACAGCGGATTTGACTGCCTTGCGGTGATGTGTGCTGGCTGATGTTGTCTGCGCCTGGCTGCCTGCTGCGGTTGCCACGGGCGACAGAATAATGACCGCGCCAAGAAGGAGGCGCGCTCGTCCCCGCAATTTAACGGTTTTCATTAATAACTGACCCTCGGAATGACTTTATGTCACGAGGCTGCGGTTTCTGTCATATCATTGCAAGAGTGTTATCGTTCTGTGACGTTGTATTGCGATTTCGAGACGAAGTATGTTGCAAATTTGCATCATTTCGTATCGCGACCTTTCCCATACAGTCCCGCAGAAACGGGAGCGCCTCTCCGGAAGTGCCGGGTTCAGCCAGTCAAGGGCACATAAAAGCTTCAGGCAAGTGCGACCCTTCCAAAGGTATCCTCATCAACACAAGCGGATTGATTTCCCATGCGGGTGAGTCGATGGGTGCCCTTTTTTCATAAAGAGGATCGCAGCGCAGGCTTTGATGCTGTCAGTAGGATTTGAGCAGCCGATCCAGATAATCGAGTTCACTCTGGGGGCGTGTTCTGTCAGCGTCTCTGCGGCGCAATTCACGTTCAATTTCACGGGCTTTTTCTCGGCTGTCGCTATCGGGTACCGTGCCGTCAGTATCGGCACCGGAATGACCTTTGCCCTGTTTGCGCCCCAGAGGGTCACGATCGGTTTTGCCGCCGCCCTGACCTTCTGAATCCTCATCATCGCTGTCAGCCTGGTTCTGGTCGCCTTTGCCTTTGCCACCCTGTGTATGACCCGAGGTGCCCATTGTAGGAAGCAACGCAAGAGGGCCACCACCATGGTTTTTCCCTTTCTGGGCCTCGCTCATCTGCTGGCCCGTCTCGGCGAGATCCTTGAGGACCTTGCGAATGGCATTTTCCGCCGGGCCATCTTGAACCTTTGCCAGAGCATGACTGGCGTCATGCATGTCCTTGTCGGCCTTGGTCAGCCCTTCCATACTTTTGCCAGTCAGGGATTTGACATCCTCATTGAGCAGTTTTGCGACCATCTGTAGCGCGCGTTGCACAGCATGATCATCACGTCGCTGCTCATGTTGGGCCGTGGTCTCAGCGTCAGACAATACCGGGGGAACGACAGGAGAGTTCTGTGCTTCCTCCATATTCGGAGGAGGGGTCATACCCAGTCTTTTCAGCAGTTCTGCAGTCGACATCGTGCTGAGGTCCTGGCCTGAGCCTGTCTCGCTCTGCTGTGCCTCCTTTGCATTGCGTTGTCCCAGACCCAGTCTTGCCTGAACATGGTCAAGCAATGTCGTTTCGCGTCTTATCAGATCGTGCAATGTGGCCTTCTGTGCCTGGGCTCGTGCGCGCGCCTGGAGCTGCTGGGCAATCTGGGCGAGATCCTGCGGTGTTGCGCTTCGCATGCGCTCTACCATCTTTGAAAGGTCTTCCAGGCGCTTCATCGCATCATCGGAATGTCCGCCTGCTGCGTCTGACTGCAATCTGCGCATGAGGCGAGAGACCGGATCCGAGCCGTTGTCCGGAGCTTCACCAATATCAGGAATCACGGTTCCGAGCTGCATGCTGCGTTGCATCAGTGCCTGCATGCGCTGATCGAGGGCTTCACGCAGGCGTTTCATACGCGTAGCCAGTTCCTGTTGCTGCTCTTCGCTATGACCAGCAGCACCAAGCGCGCGCATATGAGCGATCTGATCCTGAACAGCTTTTTGCGCAGCCCGGATTTCAAGATTGGCCTGTGCCGTTTCGCGGTCGGTTAAGCGCAAATCTTCCAGATAGAGTGCTACAGCCCAGCACAGACCAATGACGTTGGTCCTTGCATTCTCTGAATCGGGGTCATCGAGCTGTGCCGCAGCATAGAGCAGAGCGAGGATACTGCCTTTTTCGTTCTGAGGCAGGGTCCAGGCCAGAGCTTTCAGTTCATCGGAAGCTTCAGCAGGGCTCTCACGGTCAAGGCCGAAGCGATGTCTCAGGCTCACAAGAGCCCGTGCCGTCGGGTCGTGGAAAACCCTGCTGGGCAGGGTAAGTTTTTCATCAGGACTTGTGGCCCCGCGCCCGCTCCGGCTTGTTGCGTGAAGACGTATGATCACGCTTTCGCCTGCCCAGAGAGATTCGGTCAGATCAGCATGAAAATCACCTTCAGCTTTTTTGGGCTTATCCTTGAGGGGAATGGGCAGGATAATTTTCGGAAGGTCCGGTTTTGCTGCGAGGGTGATCTGGGCTTCAAGATTGGCGACGCCGTGGGCCTGAGCCACTTTCCAGGGAAGAGTGATATCGGTGCCGTCCTTGACGACAGAAGGAGCAGATTTCCAGGCGATCTCCGGTGCGAGATCCGGCTCGATCTGGAAATGCCATTCGCCAACAGTCCGGCCGCGTGAGCGGATCGATACGCGGCCACTATGAGAGAGGCGTGTGACGAAGCTCCAGCTTGCTGGGTCAAGTTGCCTGGCATTGATGTCACTTGTCTCGACGCCGAGCAGGTGCGGACCCGAACGCGCTCCGGTTATGTGAAGAGTAAGTGTCGAATCCTGTGGAATACGGGGAGGGTCATTCCGGTTGGAAAGAAAAACCGGCGCACCAGGTGCATAAGCTGGCAGATCGATCCATGCCTCAAGCTGGGGCAGGGGTACGTCGATATCATCGACACCTGGCAGGAAAGCAGCTTCAAGTCGCGAGGGCGCAGCAGGGCCCGCAAATATGGAGGCGCCGACAAGGGCTGCGGCAAAGACAGTCCAGCCAAGCTTGCGGGAAGCGGTCCAGTCCAGATGCGGCAGTCCCGAACGCAGAGAGCCGATACTGTTGCGCAGGCGTTCCATATGAACCTGCCAAAGCGCCGTTTCCTCACCGTCAGCCGGGTAGTCCTCAAGGGCGGCGAGAGGCTGGTGACGAAGGCCGGACCGGTTTTCGATGCGTCTGTCTATGGCACTGCGCTTCGGGGGAGGTAGACGAGTAAGATTGCGCGCTGCCAGCGCCATTGCGCCTCCGGCAACCCCGGCCAGGAGAAAGGCGTGCAAGGTATCAGGCAGGGACTGGGGCAGCCTGAACAGACCGCTCAACGTATAGCCGCCCATGATACCGAGCGGCCATTGGAGGACTGACCAGGCAGCTTCGATCCATAATACGCGTCTTGCGCGGTGGCGTACGCGCTCTATGCGTTTTTCAAGCATCGGGAGCGAGTGCAGCGCGGACCGGGTCATGCTCATTCAGAGCCCAGCCACTCCGGTAGTGTTTCGTCGGCCCAGAGTGATTCCACACGCTGCCTTGGGCGCACCAGCGCCCATTGCCCGTTTTCAATCATGACCTGAGCGGCAAGCGGTCGGCTGTTATAGGTCGAGCTCATTACTGCACCATAGGCGCCTGTATCGAGCAAGGCGAGTGTATCTCCGGGACGCATGGCCGGAAGAAGACGGTCCTTGCCGAAAACATCGCTCGATTCACAGACAGGACCGACCACGGTCTGGGGTGCTGTCTCTGCATACGCAATATCCGGCGCCAGAGGGATGATTCCATGCCAGGCACCGTAGAGGCTTGGACGGGCAAGATCGTTCATCGCAGCATCGACGATTACAAAGTCCGATACACCTTCGCGCTGGGCTTTGAGATCGATGACAGAGGCAAGAAGTACCCCGGCAGGGGCGGCGATCCAGCGGCCCGGTTCAAGGGCCAGTTTCAGATCAAGCCCGCCGAGTGTCTCGGCGATGGCGCCGGCAAGGGCGGCGGGTGGAGGTGCCAGTTCGTCGCGATATCGTACGCCCAGACCACCACCACAATCGACCACGCTGACGGTCAGCCCCTGCGCACGCAGGCCGGTGACAAGCTCTGCAATGCGGGCATAGGCGGCCTTGAACGGTGCAGGCGAGAGAATCTGGCTGCCGATATGCGTTGCAAGACCACGCATATCAATACCCGGCAGAGCGCTGGCTTCCTGGTAAAGCAAGGCAGCATCGGCCCAGTCGATGCCAAACTTGTCTCCCAGTCTGCCTGTGCTGATTTTGTCATGTGTTTCAGCATCGATATGAGGATTGACACGCAGCGCGACAGGAGCAGCAAGATTCATCTGTTGAGCTATGTGCGACAGGCGGTTGATTTCCTCGGCGCTTTCGACATTGATCTGGCCAATACCCTCTCGCAATGCCAGTGCAAGTTCCTGATCGGTCTTGCCCACACCGGAAAACACCATGTCTGCGGGAGCAATACCCGCCTGACGGGCCCGCAGGAGTTCGCCGCCGCTGACGACATCGGCACCACAGCCTTCCTGGTGCAGGACGTTGAGGGTCGCGAGATGGTCATTCGCCTTGAGGGCATAATGCAGGGCAATATCAAGACCACGCTCCGCAAAGGCCTTTCGGAGGTTGCGCGTGCGCCGGCGCAACGTACCGGCACCGGTTACCCAGCACGGGGTACCAACCTGACTTGCAATCGTTTGCAAGGGCACCCCTTCAAACAGAAGGCCATCCTGCGCATCCATATGCAGGGATGGACGCGAAGCGAGAAGGTTCATGATATCAGGGTCGTGGCGTGTCATGCCTGACAGATTACATTTGCAATGATCAGCTTCCAAGCTGGGAATATGCAGGGAGATGGGAATAGTGATGACTGATATGCTGATCCGCGCTGCGCTGGCTGCTCGTGAGAAGGCCTATGCGCCTTATTCGCGCTTCCATGTCGGAGCCGCTTTGCGTTGTGATGATGCGATCTATAGCGGATGCAATGTCGAAAATGCTGCCTATCCGCAAGGAAGCTGCGCTGAAGCCGGAGCAATTTCAGCCATGGTTCTGGCGGGAGGGCGGCAGATTGACGAGATTGTCATTGTCGGAAGTGGTGAAGCAGCCTGTACCCCATGTGGTGGCTGCCGGCAGCGCCTGCGTGAATTTTCTGCATCAGATATGCGCGTGATAATGGTCGATACCAAGGGAGCCATTCTTCTGGAAACGACGCTGGAGGCGCTTCTTCCCTGGTCTTTCGGCCCGGAGAATCTCGCGTGAGCCATATCATGCTGCCATTGCGTGTGCTGCGCCGGGTCTCTTTGGTCTTGCTGATCTTGAATAGTGGCGCTGTCTGGATGGCGCAGGCAGCCCCCGTTGTCCTACCGGGCGTTGGGCAGGGGGCACGTCATGTTATTGATGTTAGTCATGAACCATGGCGCCTCCTTGGGCGGGTCCAGACCGAGCTCGGCGCGCGTTGCACCGGATTCATGGTGGCGCCCTCTGTCATTATGACGGCAGCCCATTGCCTGTGGCGTGCCGAGGTGGCCAATTTCATCCAACCTTCCAGTGTTCATTTCATGCTGGGCTACGATACGGGATCATGGCGCGCTACAGCACGGGCCGTGCGCTTTGTCATTGCTTCTGCCTATGATCCATTTCATCCGTTACGAACGAGTCAGGCAGATCGTGCCACAGTCATTCTTGATCATCCTCTTGTCACAACCCGGGAACTGCTGCCGATTGTCACAGCAGTTCCGGGAGATCCGGCTATGCTCGCGGGCTATCAGCAGGATCGCAAGGAACTCGCCATGGGTGATCTTGCCTGTCATGTGATTCGTGTAAGGGGGCAGTTGGTGGATCATGACTGCGCTGCGACGCGCGGGGTCAGCGGTGCGCCGCTTCTTGTACAAAAGGACGGAAAATGGGGCATCGCCGGTATAGACGTGACAGCCAGGGAAGGGCTGGGAGGAACCGCAGTCGGCTTTGCTAGCGAGTCCGTTTCTGACGAAACTGTTAGAACGAAGTAAGATTCTGTTCTTCGAACCAAAACGTATCTGTATCGTTAAAGCAGGACGAATAGTTCACGAAGGGCGTGGCGGTAATGTCTGTAGAGTCTTTTCACAATGCCGGCATATCAGGGGTAGTGCCCAAAGCGCCAACAGTACTTGTTGTCGAGGATCAGTTCCTCCTGCGGGCCTACGTCTCTGACATGATTGCAGAAGCAGGCTATACGGTTCTTTCTGCCGAAAACGCTGATGAGGCACTCTCTATCATAACCGGAAACCCCGACATACGTCTCGTCTTTTCTGATTTTGAAATGCCAAGCACCATGAACGGGCTCGATCTTGGCCATCATCTGTTCAGGACAAGGCCTGATGTGGCGTTTGTGCTGACATCGGGTGCGAAAATGAAAGAGAATTTCGCTTTGCCCCCGCGCGGCCTGTTTGTTGCGAAGCCCTTTCTGGAGAGTGACGTCTGCTCGGCGCTCGCCCAGCTGGTACATTAGACCTGAGATAACGCTGAATGCCATAGCGGGCTTGTTGATGATTCCCGCAGAAGCAGGACGCAATGAAACGCTGACTGCGCTGATCTGCAATCTGTGGCAAGTGTTCTGTTTTTCTTGTGGAGAATGGCGCACCCGAAAGGACTCGAACCTCTAACCCCCAGATTCGTAGTCTGGTGCTCTATCCAATTGAGCTACGGGTGCGTGGTAATCAGCAGCGTGATTACGATGTTGTACTGGCGCACCCGAAAGGACTCGAACCTCTAACCCCCAGATTCGTAGTCTGGTGCTCTATCCAATTGAGCTACGGGTGCGTCGTGGGGCGGGTTCTACTGCGTGTTTCCCGACCCCGCAAGAGGGAAAAAGAATTTTTTTCAATCAATGCTTTGCACGGGTCATGACGATATGGGCGCGACAGGTCGGAGCTCCATAGATTCCGCCGATTGCATTGCCAACGGGATAACCATTGAACACCAGGCTGTAGGGTTTGTGCTGAGCGTCCCTCATATCCAGCTGAGCATGAAAATGCTGTTTGTCCGCCCCACGCATGCCTTTCAGAACCAGAGCATTGTCACCCGGGGTGAAAGTGATGGCGTGTGTGCCGATCTGTAGCGTGGAGTTGGAATCAGTGGGGCAGGTGCCCTGATCGGCGACCAGGGCACCGGTCCAGAGCCCGATCGGGTCCTTGCTCGGAGGCTGAGGGCTGGAGCAGGCCGAAAGCAGAGACACCATGCCAAGGAAAGCCCCACAAGTCAGGTGGCGAATACGGGAATGCGACATAACGATCTCGTCCGGATGAAGGAATCATGACATTTAGCGGGGCTCGAACGCGTCGTTTGGGATGACGTTGCCCTGCGAACATTCTATACGATGCCCACAGAATTTGCCCATGCACGACGTGTTGAAAGAGCGCCATGACCGAAACAGCCCCGAAGAACGCCGATAATCTCGATCTTCAGCTTCATGAGGATCGCATTCTGATCCTTGATTTCGGTAGCCAGGTTACACAGCTCATCGCGCGCCGTGTACGTGAAAGCGGCGTCTATTGCGAAATCTGGCCTTTCACGGTGACGGAAGAGAAGATCCGCGGTTTTCACCCGCGCGGCATTATCCTGTCCGGTAGCCCGGCCAGTGTGCATGATGACAATGCTCCCCAGATTCCTGAGGTCGTATTCGACCTCAACGTCCCCGTGCTGGGCATCTGCTATGGTCAGCAGGCCATGTGCGCGCGCCTTGGCGGCAAGGTCGAGACGCATGAGCATCGCGAATTCGGTCGCGCCCATATCGAGATTGCCGAAGATTGCGCGCTCTTCCGTGGTGCCTGGTCGCGCGGTCATCGTGAACAGGTCTGGATGAGCCATGGCGACCGTGTGACTGCACTGCCGCCCGGCTTTCGCGCTGTCGCCTGGTCTGAAGGAGCGCCTTTCGCGATCATCGCTGATGAAGGCCGTCGCCTTTATGGTGTGCAGTTCCACCCCGAGGTGGTCCATACGCCGCATGGGGCAGCGTTGATCAAGAACTTCACGCATGATGTTGCAGGCTGCAAGGGCACCTGGACCATGGCCGGATTTCGCGATCTCGAGATTGCCCGTATTCGCGAACAGGTCGGTTCTGGCCGGGTTATCTGTGGTCTTTCCGGTGGTGTGGACTCTTCTGTTGCGGCCAAGCTTATCCATGACGCCATTGGCGATCAGCTGACATGCATTTTTGTTGATCCGGGCATTCTGCGCTCGGGTGAGGCTGATGAGGTCGTCAAGACTTTCCGTGGCCGCTTCAACATCCGTCTTGTCCATCGTGATGCTTCGGATCTCTTCCTGAACGCGCTGGCGGGCGTGACCGATCCGGAAGTCAAGCGCAAGACAATCGGTCGCCTGTTTATCGAGGTTTTCGAGGAGGAAGCGACCAAGCTTGGGGGCGCCCAGTTCCTTGCACAGGGCACGCTTTATCCTGACGTTATCGAATCGGTCAGTTTTACAGGAGGCCCGTCGGTAACGATCAAGTCGCACCACAATGTCGGTGGTCTGCCCGAGCGCATGAACATGCAGCTTGTCGAGCCGCTGCGTGAACTCTTCAAGGATGAGGTGCGTGCCCTTGGCCGCGAGCTCGGTATTCCTGAAGCAATTGTCGGTCGTCATCCTTTTCCGGGGCCTGGACTTGCGATCCGCATTCCCGGTGCGATCGATCGTGAGAAGCTGGATCTGCTGCGCAAGGTGGATGCAATCTACCTTGAGGAAATCCGCAATGCCGGACTCTACGATGCCATCTGGCAGGCCTTTGCGGTTCTTCTGCCTGTGCGCACCGTGGGTGTGATGGGCGATGGTCGTACCTACGATCAGGCGTGCGCCCTGCGCGCCGTGACCAGCACGGACGGAATGACGGCAGAAGTGTATCCCTTCGACTTCGCCTTCCTGAATCGCGTGGCAGGACGCATCGTCAATGAAGTGCGCGGCATCAATCGCGTGACTTACGATATTACGTCGAAGCCGCCTGGCACAATCGAGTGGGAGTAGGATTGTAGGTTTTATAACCGTAGCTTCGGCGCATTGACCCAAAGCGAACGGGATAAATCCCTCTGCTGCCGAGCACATTCGGCAGCGTAAATATTGAGTCAGGTGCTACAAGGCTGGAAGTGGTTCTTGCCTGGACTCTGCAAGACCAGGCTCAGGCCCTGAAAATTTAGGTTGTCTTGAGCTGGTTCTGCAGGAGTAGTGGCTGGTCGGTAATAGTCAGGAAACCAATAGAGGCGAGGCGGGCATAGATGCTTGGCCCAAAGCGGTAGAGACGAAGTTTCGGCACTGGCAGGAGGTATTGCATCAGCGCGCGCAGCTCGCGATTTTCTTGATAACGCCCCCCTTTTATTTGTGCGGAGTTTGAAGCAATCGCGTGCGTGGCTAACGCTTACCATGTATGGCATGACACATGCGCATCAGGGGGTGATCATTTTTTATTCCGTTTGAGTGGTGTGTGGCAGAAATGATCAGACCACTCAAAGCAGAGTGAGGAAGAGAGGAATCATGACAAGTCAGCCAATTTTATACGGAATTACTACGTGCGACACGGTCCGTAAGGCGCGTCGTTGGCTTGAGGGCGAGGGGATTGCCTACGACTATCATGATCTGCGCAAAGATGGGCTGAGTGTGGATGATCTAAAGGCCTGGGTGGGTTCTGTCGGATGGGAGATTTTGCTCAACCGGGCAGGCACGACTTTCCGCAAACTACCGGATACAGAGAAGCAGATTACAAATGAGGCTGAGGCCGTGGCATTGATGCTGGTGCAGCCCACGGTGATCAAGCGGCCTGTTCTTGTGCTGGGAGAGAAAATTACGATTGGTTTCAAGCCGCTTGTTTACGAAGAGGTCTTCGCGAAGGCCTGAGCGAGATCAAGCTCTCCGTATTCAAAACTCTCAGCCTTCGAGTTCACTATCCCAGTACAAATAATCGCGCCAGCTTTCGTGCAGGTAGTTTGGCGGGAAGCTGCGGCCGTTTTCCTGCAGGCGTCTTGTCGAGGGCTGGACCGGCCTGATACGCGGATGCATGCCGATTTCCGAAGGCAGCTTGGACCCCTTGATCAGATTGCAGGGGCTGCATGCCGTTACGACATTTTCCCAGGTCGTGCGGCCGCCTTTGGCGCGAGGAATGACATGATCAAAGGTCAGCTCATGCGTTGGCAATCGGTCATGGCAGTACTGGCATGAGAAATTGTCGCGCAGAAAGACATTGAACCGCGTAAAGGCAGGGCGTCTGGCTGTGGGGATATATTCCTTCAGCGCAATGACGCTGGGCACGCGCATCACGCAGCTGGGCGAGTGGACTTCGATATCGTCATATTCACTCAGGACCGAAACACGGTCGAGAAAGACCGCCTTGACGCTTTCCTGCCAGGACCAGAGCGACAGCGGAAAGTATGAAAGCGGACGGAAATCCGCATTCAGGACAAGAGCGGGGAAATGCTGGGCGCTGGCAAGCATCGATCGCATCCTCTTTTACAGGGCGGCACGATCGGATTATCTCAAGCGCGACGGGTAACCAGCGCCTATAGATACGCGCCGTCTGTCTCATTAGGGTGACTATTTCAGCTTTCCGTGAACAGGGCAAGCGAAGGTTTGATGACAGGATTCTGCACACGTTTTGCGCCCAGCCCGACCGGTTTCCTGCATCTCGGTCATGTAGCCTCTGCGTGTCACGCGCGTGATAGGGCAGGCGAGACAGGCCGGTTTCTGATCCGGATTGAGGATATTGATCCGCAGCGCTGTCTGCCTCGTTTCGAGCAGGCGCTGCGCGATGATCTGGCCTGGCTCGGTTTTGTCAGTGACGAAGAAATTCTCAGGCAGTCCGACCATCTGCCTTATTATCGCGGCATTCTCGATCGTCTGCGTTGTCAGGGATTGCTTTATGCCTGCACCTGCTCGCGTGCTGATGTCCAGGTGACGGCGCAAGGGCGCGCCCCCGATGGCAGCCTAGTTTATGGCGGCTCCTGTCGGGAGCGTCATCATGCGCCTGATCAACCGCATGTCTGGCGTCTCGACATGCAGGCCGCACTCAGGCTGCTGGGAGGCAGCCCGTCATGGCAGGAGAGTGAGGGCGCACGGATCAAGGGGCGTGCAGCAGAGTTCGGCGATGTTGTACTAGGGCGGCGCGATAATGGCGTGTCTTACCATCTCTGCGTGACCTGTGATGATGCGCGTCAGGGCGTCACGCTGGTGACGCGTGGCGCCGATCTGTTCGAGGCGACTTCGGTGCATCGTGTCTTGCAGGATCTGCTCGGATTTCCCGAACCGCGTTACGCGCACCATCCTCTGATCATGGATGAGGCGGGTCGGAAACTCTCAAAACGTGATGGCGCGGAGAGTCTGCGGGCCTTGCGCGCTAAAGGCCTTTCCGCGCCAGAATTGATCGCTCTGGCGCGGCAGGTTCTGAAGGCCGGAAATGTTATTCCGGCGGATAGGTATGTGGATAGGTGATGGCGCTCGCCGGACCCGGAGCATGAGGTGCGCCTTTCTTGCCGCAAGCGGTCAGCATGACCGCGCCGAGCAGCGTAAGGCAGAGCAGTCGGGCAGGAAGCTTCATACCGGGTTCCCTTCGAGGCGTGTCAGCCAAGTCTGAGCAGCGCGCGTGACGTTTTCAGGAGCGGTGCCGCCTTCGCTGGTGCGGGAGGCGAGAGAGGAGTCAACGGTCAGTACGTCAAAAATACTGGCGTCGATCTGGGCTTCAACACTCTGCATCTCTTCGAGTGTCAGATCAGCCAGATCACACCCCTTGGCTTCTGCCATGCCGACAAGACGACCTGTGACGTGATGCGCGGTGCGGAAAGGCAGGCGCGGTACACGTACAAGCCAGTCGGCAAGGTCGGTTGCTGTGGCAAAACCGGCACCTGCAAGTGCACGCATCTTGTCGGTATTGGCGATCATGTCACGGATCATGCCGTCCATGGCTGCGAGTGACAGGGTTGCGGCTTCGGTAGCGTCGAAAACCGGTTCCTTGTCTTCCTGCGTGTCCTTGGCATAGGCAAGCGGGAGGCCCTTCATGACCATCAGCAGTCCCATGAAATCACCAGTGATACGGCCAACCTTGGCGCGTACAAGTTCAGCAGCGTCGGGGTTCTTCTTCTGCGGCATGATGGATGAGCCGGTCGTGAACCCGTCAGACAGGCGCACGAAGCTGAATGGTGCCGAACACCACAGCACCAGCTCTTCAGACAGGCGTGACAGATGCATGCCCAGAAGGGAAAGTGCCGAGAGATATTCGAGCGCAAAGTCGCGATCCGAGACAGAATCGAGTGAATTGGCAGTGGGGCGGTCGAAACCCAGCTGCGAGGCCGTGAAACGACGGTCGATCGGGAAAGACGTACCAGCCAGCGCCGCCGAGCCCAGAGGGCATTCATTCAGACGTGCACGTGCATCGCGCAGGCGGTCGCGGTCGCGTGACAGCATTTCGACATAGGCCAGCAGATGATGACCGAACGTGACAGGCTGCGCGACCTGCAAATGGGTAAAGCCAGGCATGGCATCGGCAGCGTGTTGCAGCGCGCGGGTGGCAAGAGAACGCATGAGCGCGGTAATCTGCCCGCTGATGCCGTCAATGGCATCGCGCACCCAGAGGCGGAAATCTGTTGCGACCTGATCATTGCGCGAGCGCGCCGTGTGCAGGCGCTTGCCGGATTCGCCGATACGCTCTGAAAGGCGCGCCTCGATATTCATATGAATATCCTCGAGGTCCTGCGAGAACTCGAAATCACCTGCCTCGATATCGCGGGCAATGCCGTGCAATCCGTCGCGGATTTCCTGTTCCTCGGCAGCAGTCAGCAGGCCGACGCGTGCCAGCATGGCGGCGTGGGCCAATGAGCCGCGGATATCCTGACGCCATAATTTCCGGTCGAAATCGATCGAGGCATTGATATCGGCCATGATGGCGGCGGGGCCAGCGGCGAAGCGGCCGCCCCATTGCGGGTTGGCCAGTCGGGTTTCGGTCTCGGTCACGGGGTTGTCCATGGCGTAGGGATTATGGTCAAGAGAGACGTAACCTAGTCAGTCAGCATGGTGCGCGCAATTCATGAGCGGTTTTCTGCCTCTTCTCGGTCCCGATGACCCGATGCCCTATCGTATCACGAAAGCGACAGCAGAGGGGCCGTTCGTGCTGGTGAGCGACCATGCGGGGCGCGCCGTACCACAATGTCTCGGTCGTCTCGGGGTGTCCGAGGCGGAGTGGGACCGCCATATCGCCTGGGATATCGGCATTCACGGTGTGGGGATCGAATTGTCACGCCTGCTTGGATCCGTTCTGGTCGAGCAGGTCTATTCCCGTCTTGTGATCGACAGCAATCGTGCCCCGGGGCATCCAACATCCATTCCGGCGATTTCCGACCGTACCGAAATCGAGGGTAACAGGGCGCTTTCTTCCGTCTGTCGTGCGCGACGTGAACGAGAGATTCTCCACCCCTATCACGACCGGATTGCGGAAATCCTGCGTGAAAGAAGCGGTCCTACCGCGCTGATTGCCCTGCACAGCTTTACGCCCACCATGAATGGCATAGCTCGACCCTGGCATGTCGGCATATTGCACCATCGCGACACGCGTTCGGCGCACATCATGCTTGATCTGCTGCGTCAGGAGGGCGATCTCTGCGTGGGGGATAATGAACCCTATGTCCTGACCGCCACATCGGATTATACGGTGCCCTATCACGCAGAACGGGCAGATCTTCCCTATCTGGAAATCGAGATCCGTCAGGATCTGATAGAAGACGAAGCAGGACAGCAATCTTGGGCACAGAGACTGGCACGGCTATTGCCGCTTTACTGGAGCGCTATCTCGCAGGGACAATGACCCTCGAAGAGGCCAGGACGGCACTCAGCGCAGTATTTCCCCAGGGTATGCCGAAACTTGCTGCTGTTACAGGCTGGCCGCTGACCTATACGCGTTCACCCATCCTGCATAATTACTGGTGCGCGCGATATGGCATTGACGGGCTCTATCTGCGTCTGCCGCTCTCGCCCGGGTATTTCGAGCGTGGCGTTCGTGCTTTGCAGGCCCTCGGTTTTGCCGGACTGAATGTCACGATTCCACACAAGGAAGCTGCCTTTGCCCTGGTTGACCGGTATGGCCAGTCAGCTTTGCGTGCGGGTGCGGTCAACACCATGGTGTTTGAAGCTGACGGGAAGATCACGGGCGAATGCACGGATGGCTCTGGTTACATCGACTCTCTGTGTGAAGCCGGAGTGGCTCTGCCACGCAAGACACTCGTTCTGGGCGCAGGCGGTGCCTCGCGCGCAGTCTGTGCGGCCTTGCTTGACGCGGGATGCACACTTGCTCTGGCCAATCGCACGAAAAGCCGCGCAGATGCGATCGTTACGGCGCTTGGCGGCGGTGACGTCATCGCATGGGAGGACTGGCCAGCCTATCTTGCTCAGGCTGATCTGCTGGTAAATACGACCTCGCTCGGGATGAAGGGTGAGGACGAATATGACTGGAGCCCTGTTCTTGCGAAGGCTGATGCGAGGCTTGTGGTGTCAGATATCGTCTATATGCCGCTCGAAACGCCGCTTCTTGCCGCAGCGCGTGCACGAGGGCTGCAAGGGATTGATGGGCTCGGCATGCTGATCCACCAGGCCCGGCCCGGTTTTTCTGCATGGTTTGGTTTGTGTCCCGAGGCTGACTCAGCCTTGCGTGACCGTCTTGTCGAAACACTGGACTGACATGATGACGGGGCAGGCATGATCGTACTGGGTCTTACAGGCGGCATGGGCGCTGGCAAGACAAGTGTCGCACGCCTCATGCGCCGTCAGGGCTGGCCTGTTTTTGATGCCGATGCCGATGTTCATCGCCTTCAGTCCAGAGGAGGAAGGGCAGTCGCTGCGATTGCACAACGCTGGCCAGGGGCAGTGAGAAACAATGCCGTGGACCGGGTGGCGTTGCGGGCTGCGGTCATCGGGCATCCGGAAGAAATCGCAGCGCTGGAGGCGATCATCCACCCGCTGGTGCGTGAAGATCGTCGCCGTTTCCTAAGATCGATGACGCGGCGCGGGGCGAGGATCTGTGTGCTTGATATCCCGCTTCTGTTCGAAACCGGAGCTGACCAGGATTGCAATATGGTAGTCGTGGTCACTGCACCTTTCGGCGTACGTTTACGCCGTGTGATGAGACGCCGTTCCCTGAGCGAGACGCAGGCGCGCCAGCTTCTGGCACGGCAGATGAATGACCGCGATCGCAACAGGCGGGCCGATCATCTGTTGCGCAACGGGCTCTCGCGGGGTCATACCGCCCGACAGCTGAAACGTCTGATCTCGACTCTGGAGAATACCCGATGAAACGGTCAATCCTTTTTGATACGGAGACCACGGGTCTGGATCCGGCGACAGGCGATCGTGTGATTGAAATTGCTGCACTGGAACTGATCGATGATCTGCCTACAGGAGAAAATTTTCACGTCCTGATCAACCCTGAACGTGATGTGCCTCCTGAGGCGAGCCGCGTGCATGGCTTCACTCTTGATGATCTGCTCGACAAGCCGAAATTTGCCGAGATTGCAGACGGGTTTCTTGCCTTTATCGGTGAGGATGAAATGATCGCCCACAACGCACCCTTCGATTTTGGTTTCATCAATGCCGAACTGAAGGCCTGCGGCAAACAGCCTCTTGATCGTGCGCGCATGGTCGATACGCTTGAGATGGCCAAGAAGCGCTATCCGGGTCTGCCCAATTCGCTTGATGCATTGTGCCGACGCCATGACATCGATCTTTCGGCGCGTACCACTCATAATGCCCTGCTGGACTGCAAACTGCTTTCCGAAGTCTATCTTGAACTCATGGGGGGTCGTCAGCGCGGGCTGGGCCTGGCCGTTTCAGGAAGTGGGGGCGGCGTCGCCACCTATCGCGCCAATCCGAACCGTATTCCGCACCCTATGGCACCACCGGATGAAGAGACGAAGGCGGCACATGAGAAATTCGTAGCCAGCCTCAAGGAGCCGATCTGGCTGCAATGAAACGGATTCTTTTCATCACCGCGAACCGTCTTGGCGATGCGGTCATTTCTTCCGGTGTTCTGGCAGAGCTTGTTCGACGCTATCCGAAGGCGCGGTTCACCATTGCCTGTGGGCCGGTCGCGGCCTCTTATTTCGAGGCGTGCCCGGCGGTCGAGCGGATTATTGTTGTCAGCAAGAAACGCTATGATCTGCACTGGGCCGATTTGTGGTGGCAATGCATCGGGCAGTGGTGGTCTCTGGTGGTCGATCTGCGCGGCTCGGGTGTGTCGCTGTTCCTCCCGACCCTGCGGAGACGCATTCTGCGCGGGGGACGGAGACCGGGCCGGCGCATAGGTCATCTTTCCGGCCTCTTTGCTGACCGGCCTGCTCTTATGCCACAGGCCTGGTCACGTCCTGACCAGGATTCCCTAGCGCGTGAAATCCTGCCAGAGGGTCAGCGTTACTGTGCATTGGCGCCTACGGCCAACTGGGATGGCAAAATCTGGCCTGCCGCAAATTTTGTGGTGCTTGGGCGCGAGATGCAGAAGCGCGGCCTTGTTCCGGTACTTTTTTATGGTCCCGGTGAGGCAGAGCGTGCCCGGGCACAACCTGTCCTTGCCGCCCTTGATCGCGCGATTGATCTTGGTGGTGATGCGGCGCTTGGTCTGGTTACAGCGCTGCTTCGTCGCTGCGCGGTTTTTGTAGGAAATGACTCAGGGCTCATGCATCTCGCGGCGGCGACAGGTGTGCCGACGCTTGGTCTGTTTGGCCCGAGCCGTGCATCCGAATATGCTCCGGCTGGACCCGATGCTCATTTTCTCGCGGCACCGGGTCCAGAAGGAAAAGCATCCATCGACAGGCTTTCAAGCGAACGCGTGGTGCAGCAAGCTTGTGCGCTCCTGACGGATGAAGGATAGAAAAATCATGAGTCCGGCGCGCCTGCTTCCGTTTTCTCCGTTGCGTATCGCCCATGTCATGGCCGGGGCACCAAGCGGCGGCGCCGAACTGTTTTACGAGCGCCTCTGCATGGCGCAACATGCCGTCGGGCATGACATAAAAGCCATATTGCGTCGCGATCCGGCCCGCGAAGCGCGCCTCGCCGCCAGAGATGTCAGGACCGAGGCCCTGCGTTTTGGCGGGCGACTGGATTTTTTGACGACCCGTGGGCTGCGCCGCAGCCTGATGCGGTTCGAACCACAGGTCGTGATTGCCTGGATGAGCCGTGCAGCACGTATGCTACCGGAAGGGCCATGGCCGATGGCAGGGCGTCTGGGGGGGTATTATGATCTCGCCAACTACAGACGCTGCTCCGATCTGATCGGGAATACGCGGGGGCTTGCCCGATGGATGGTCGAACAGGGCTGGCCCGCTGAAAACGTACATTACCTGCCAAATTTCGCCTCCGATCTGGCGTCTGTCGCGCCCGAGCGGCCCGGCTGCCTGGCAGAAGGGCAGAAATTCATTCTCGCTCTCGGAAGGCTGCATCGAAACAAGGCTTTTGATGTTCTGATACGCGCCATGAAAGCCCTGCCCGGTGTGCATCTTGTCATTGCCGGTGAGGGGCCAGAACGCGAAGCGCTGACGGCTCTTGCCGGTAGAGAGGGTGTGTCGGATCGCGTGCATATGCCGGGCTGGGTGCAGGAAAGTGGTGCGTGGCTGAAAGCCTGCGAGCTTCTGGTGTGTCCGTCGCGTATCGAGCCATTGGGCAATGTGGTGATTGAGGCGCTCTCTGCCGCGCGTCCGGTCGTGGCCAGCGCTATTCAAGGGCCGGAAGAGGTGTTGTCAGGAACAGAAGACGGGCTTCTGGTGCCCGTGGAGGATCCGGAGGCTCTGGCAGTGGGGATTGGCAGTGTTCTGGACTCTCCTGAACGTGCAGTCACTCTTGCTGTTAATGGCCGGGCGCGTTTCGAGCGGGAATTCTCGGCTCCGACCGTGCTCGCGCGCTGGGATGCTTTCCTGCATGCCATGGCGTCTCGCCAGACCGGAGCCAGCTAGGTCATGTGTGGCATTGCTGGCATGGCGTGTCTGCCCGGGTATCGGCCTGATCCGGAGATCCTCGATCGTATGGCACAGGCTCTGCGCCATCGTGGACCGGATGGTGGGGGACTTCACAGGACCGATACAGCTGCCCTTGTGCATCGACGGCTTTCGATCGTTGACCTCGAGGGAGGCGCCCAGCCGCTGGTCCATGGTGCTGTAGCGCTGGTGGCCAATGGCGAGATCTATAATGACCCCGCCTTGCGTCATGTTCTGGCCGACGCTCCTTTCAGAACGGGGAGCGATTGCGAATCCCCCCTGTTTCTCTGGCCACAACTCGATGCGGGTTACACGTTCGAATTGCGTGGCATGTATGCGATTGCCTTGCTTGATGAGAGCGGCCCGCAGACGGTTCTTGCGCTGAGTCGTGACCCATTCGGAATCAAACCACTCTATTACACGCAAATTCAGAGCGGTATTCTTTTTGCGTCGCAGCCTCAGGCGCTTCTGGCGACCGGTCTGGTGCCGCGTACAATCAGGCCGGAAGCCCGCGATCAGCTTTTACAGGTCCAGTTCGTGGCCGGGCGTGAGACGATCTACCCCGGGATCATGCGCGTCCTGCCGGGGGAGACCCTGCGTTTTGTCGATGGCGTACTGGAATACGCCAAAAAGCAGCCAGCCGTCCATGGTGCGATCGAAAAATCCCTGACGGAGGAGACGGCACTTGGCCGCCTTGATGCCGCCCTCATGGACAGTGTTCAGGCGCATGAGCGCGCAGACGTGCCTTTCGGCATGTTCCTCTCCGGTGGCATTGATAGCAGCGCGGTTCTGGCCGCCATGACGCGTCTGGGTAATGGCGCGCCTCTGGCCTGGACGGCGCGGTTTGATACCGGGGGCGTCGATGAGAGTGCACAGGCGGCCGGGCTTGCCCGGTCGCTGGGGGCGCAGCATCGGATTCTGACCGTGTCAGAGGCGATGGTCTGGCGGCATCTGCCCGAGATCGTGGCTTGCCTGGATGATCCGGTGGCCGATTATGCCGTTATCCCGAGCTGGTTTCTGGCGCGTGACGCCCGGAAGGATGTGACGGTCATCCTGAGTGGTGAGGGGGGCGATGAGCTGTTCGGCGGCTATGGCCGTTATCGCCGGGCCATGCGCCCCTGGTGGTGTGGAGGCCGGCTCCCCTGGCGCCGGGGGATGATGGACGGGGTTTGCACGCTTCCGAATGGCCGGAAATGGCGCCAGGACTTTGTGCCACCGGCCGGGGAGACCCGTCTGAAGGCGGTGCAGAGGCTTGATCTGTCAGAATGGCTCCCCAATGACCTTCTGATCAAGCTGGATCGTTGTCTCATGGCGCATGCGATCGAGGGACGCACTCCACTTCTTGACCCTGCTCTGAGCGCCCTTGCATGGTCATTGCCGGACTCGCTCAAGATCCGGGGCGGGCAAGGCAAATACCTGCTGCGCCGCTGGGTTGAGAAGAACGTACCCGACGCGATGCCTTTCGCGCCAAAGCAGGGGTTTACCGTACCGGTTGGTGAGTGGATCGCGGCGCAGGGCGACCGGCTTGGCCCGCTCGTCGCCCGGAACATGGCTTTCGAGGGCGTGATTGCACCCGGGACGATTCTTGCACTCTTTACCCGAGCCACTGGAAGGCGAGAGCGGCATGCCGCCTGGGCACTGCTGTTCTATGCCTTGTGGTACCGCATTCATATCGAGACCGGGTCTTTCGAAGGTGACGTATTCGAAACCCTTGCTGCACGACCCTAGCTTCGAACCGAGGAGAAAACCATGCATTATGATCTGATCATCAGAGGTGGGACCTGCGTTTTTCCCTGGGGGGAAACCAAGGCCGATCTCGGTGTGAAAGACGGGCGCATTGCAAACCTGGATGTGACCACGCAGGACAGTGCCATTCAGGAAATCAACGCCCGGGGGCTGCATGTCCTGCCCGGCATGATTGATTCGCATGTTCATCTGCGCGATCCCGGCAATGCCGCTATCGAATCCATTGCGACCGGTACAAGGGCGGCTGCGCTTGGAGGCATTACGATGGTGTTTGATATGCCAAACACCTCACCCTCCATTACCTCGGCACAGACCATTGCCGACAAGCGCCGCACGGTGGCTGAAAATGCCCTGATCGATATGGGGCTTTATGTGGGTGCCACCCGCGCCAATACGCCTGAGCTGGCACAGCTGGAACAGGAAGAAGGCATCTGCGCTATCAAGGTCTTTGCCGGATCTTCTACCGGAGATCTGATGATCGAGGATGACGAGGGTATCGAAGCCGTACTGCGTAGCGGGCATCGTCGCGTGGCGTTCCATTCGGAGGACGAATATCGTCTTCAGGCGCGCAAGCCGCTTTTCGAAACCGGTATGCCGCATGTGAATCACATGATCTGGCGTGATGAGGAATGCGCGTTTCTCGGCACGAGACGCATCACGGCGCTGGCCAGAAAGACAGGCCGTCCCGTTCATATCCTGCATACCTCCACGGCAGAGGAACTCGACTGGCTGGCTGCGCACCGCTCTCATGTCAGTGTTGAGGTGCTCGTCAACCATCTCACGCAGGTCGGACCCGAATGCTACGAAACACTCGGCGCCTATGCGGTCATGAATCCACCCATTCGGGACCAGCGTCATTACGATGCCTGCTGGGCTGCAATTCGTGACGGGCGTGTTGATGTGGTGTCCTCAGACCATGCGCCCCATCCACGCGAAGCCAAGGAAAAGCCGTGGCCTTTATGCCCCGCCGGGCTGACAGGTGTGCAGACGATTCTGCCTGTTATGCTCGATCATGTGAATGCCGGGCGCCTGAGCCTGACCCGTTTGGTTGATCTGATGGCAGCAGGGCCGGCACGTATTTACGGATTGCAGACAAAAGGGCGTCTTGCAGTTGGTTTTGACGCAGATCTCACGCTTGTCGATCTGCGTATGCAGCGCGAGATCCGCAATGATTGGATTGCAAGTCCGGTTGGCTGGACGCCCTTCGACGGTAAAGGTGTCACTGGCTGGCCAGTCGGGACGATCGTGCGGGGCACTGTCGTTATGCGTGATGACGAGATCGTTTCGGGACCGATCGGGCGTCTGGCCCGATTTGCGCCGTAATCATGACGCATATTCCGGCTCTGTCTTTCACCCGTAACCGGCAGTTCGTCCGATCATGAAACGCTTTGTCTTTCTGTTCTTTTCCACCACGCTTGCCAGTGCCTGTCTGACGGCGCCTGTGGCCTTTGCCGATCCACGTGCCAAATGCGGGCAGGAGCCTGCGGCCCCTGCCGTCAGCGCGTCAGATACGGCGCACTACAATGCGAGCGTCGACAAGTTTCAGGCTTATGAGAAAGCCGCCCGAAACTATAACAGCTGTGTCGCTTCGGCAGCACAGAAAGAAGAGCAGGCAATCAGTGAGGAAGCTCGCGATCGTATTGCCAAGATACACGCGGTAAGCACCGGGGTTCAGCAGCGCATTGCCGCGAATTTCAGTCACATGTCGGCTGAACTGACGGCAGCAGGCAAGAAACTTGCCAAGCACTGACTGATTTCCGGGGAGCCGTTTCTGACTGATGGGTGGGGGTTACCCCACCCTTTTTCTGTTCAGGCAACCAGCAGTGGTGCAAGCGCACCGATGTCCCTGAATATCTTGCGGAACTGTGTTTCATTCGGTCTGCCTCCCGAAGTGTAGGCGGCGATAATAACCGATTTGCTGCTTGACGCTTCTGGCGACGCAAAGGCGATATCAGCGGCAATATCCTTGCCGTTACTGCCTGTTTTGTCTCCGACGACCCAATCGGAAGGGAAGCCGGCGCGAAGGCGATGCGTCCCGGTTGTGCATTTGGTCATCCATCCCCGCAGGAGGGCTGCTGAGTTGGGGTGTAGCAACGTGCCGTGGATCAGACGGTGCAGCGTACGCGCCATGGCGACGGGCGAGGTGGTATTCGCCTGAGGATCGGCAGAAGGGCGGTTGAGCTCGGGCTCATAGGCATCCAGCCGGGTCACGTCATCGCCGCTCTCACGCCAGAACTTGGTCAGGGCAGAGGGGCCGCCGATATGGCGTAGCAGCATATTGGTGCAGACGTTATCGCTCATGGTGACGGCGGCAGCGCAGAGCGCCGCCAGGCTCAGGCTGCCGGCATCACGATTTTTCTGCGCGACCGGTGCCCATTCTGTCCTGAAATCGGAGTCGATGAAAGGCAGGCGATGTGTAAGATCGTCATCATCTCCATCACAGCGGGCAAGCACGCAGGCGGCAAGTGAAGCCTTGAAGCTGCTGCACATCAGAAACCGTTCTTTGCCACGCCATGACAGGGCACTGCCGGTTTCCGGGCAGAAAAGATGGACGCCGATACGTCCACCCGATTTCTGTTCGTAATGACGCGCAATCTCTGCAAGGGTATCCTGACTGCTGGTCTGCGCTGTTGCCAGCTCTGCCGCATATGACGGGCACGTGGCAATCCCGATCAGGGGCAGGCTGACGAGAAAGCGTCTTCTTGCCATCAACATATCGGGTCTCGTCGCATTGAATGGATTTCTCCGGCAGAAAAAGTTCTCTGTGACGCCGGGTTGTGGCCGAAATTTGACCGATGCGGCATCAAAATGACAAAGCGATTTGCCGCATTGTCGCAGCGTCTGTATGCTTGCAGGGATAGTGTCGCAAGAGGATCACGGTGGCAGACGAGTTTTTCAGTCAGGCCCAGGCGGAAATGCGTGCAGCAGAGCTGCGTGCAACTGCCCGGCGTTTCGGAGGTGTGGCGATCGGTGTGGCCGTGATCGCCTTGATTGGCGTTGGTGGATGGCAATGGCAGATCCATCGTCATCATCAGGCGCAGGCCGAAGCTTCAGGGCGCTATTATACGGCGATGGAGGCCCTCCAGGCTCCGCAGCCCGATGCAGCACTGAGAGCACAATCCGAAAAAGAGAATCAGGCCGTGCTGGCTGATCTTGCCTCAACGGCACCGGGGGCAACACGCAGTTTCTCGGCCATCAGGCTTGCGCAGCTTATGGCCCAGAAAGGTGACATGGCAGGCGCAAGAAAAGCCTGGCAGGGCGTGATTGACACCGCGGATGTGAACCCGTCTCTCAAGGCTCTGGCGCGTCTTCTGCTCCTGAACAGTCATATCAACGACGCTGATGTAACCGAGACCCGCAAGCAGCTGGAGCTTCTGGCGGCCAGTTCCGGGCCATGGCGTGCCTTTGCCCAGGAGAGTCTCGTGGCGCTTGATCTGCGTGCCGATGCATCCCCCAAGCAGCATGATGAGGCTCATAGCCTCCTGCTGGGTCTGGCCCAGTCACCCGATGCGCCTGATGGTGTCAGGCAGCGCGCTTCCATCCTTCTTCAAACTTTCGGCGGAGCCGGCTGATGCCTATCGAAAACAAGAACGTGTTGCGTGAGCCGGGGCGCCGCTTTTTTCTCGGTTCCGCACTGGCCGGTACGGCTCTGCTCTCGGGGTGCGGAATCTTCAAGGATGATCCGAAGCCCGTTCTGGCGGGCAAGCGCTATGATGTCCTCTCTACCGGTGCCGGTCTGGTGATCGATGAAGAAGATCATACCCCGATCGTTCTTCCCCCCGCACAGGCCACGCCCAGCTATCCTGTGGTCGGTCGTGTACCTGATCATATCGGGGTCAACACGAACTGGGCCGGACCCAATCTTGCCTGGTCACGCTCGATTGGCCATGGCATCTCCGAACCGGCTTTTCTCCATTTTGCAGCGCTTGGTCCGAATGGGCGCGGTGCCATCCAGTCCCCTCCCGTGATCGATGCGGGACGCATTTACACCCGTGACGGTGTCGGTACGGTCCGTGCCTGGACCTGGCCGGACATGAAGCCGCTCTGGACATTCATTCCCAAGGGAAGCAAGTCGCGGTCCAGCGATATTGGCGGTGGTCTCGGTGTATCCGGAGAGACGCTGTATATTGTCGATGGTGTCGGGCAGGTGATTGCCGTCGCGAGTGAAACCGGCAAGGTCAAATGGCGTGCCGAGACTGTTGTTCCCGGACGATCCGCACCGACCATCGTCGATGGACGCGTGTTTTTTGGTACGATCGACGAACGCCTTATCGCGCTCAATGCGGAGACCGGTGAACAGATATGGACGTATCAGGCGACAGAAGCCGATACGGTCATATTCGGCCAGGCTGCACCTGCTGTGGCCAATGGTGTGGTTGTAGCCGGGTTTGGCAGTGGTGACCTCGTGGCATTGCGTGCCGAATCGGGTGAACTGGTCTGGAGTGACTCTCTGGGCGGCTCCAATGGTCGTGGTGCGATGCTTGATCTCGCCTGTGTGCGTGGAGCCCCTGTCATCAAGGATGGCACAGCTTATGCTGTCTCTCTGTCCAAGGTGCTGGTTGCCATAGACATGCGTTCCGGTCGCCGTCTCTGGGAGCGTGAAGCCAGCGGGCAGAACATGCCTCTGATTGTTGGTGACTGGCTCTATGTGATTTCATCTGACCAGCAGCTTGCCTGTCTGGATCGTCTCTCGGGCCATGTGCGCTGGATTCACAATCTGCGTCGCTTCAAGAACGAGACCAAGCAGAAATATGCAGTAACCTGGCTTGGTCCGGTCATGGGCGATGGCAAGCTGGTATGCGTTTCCTCACTTGAAGAGACGGGCCTGCAGGTGGTGGATGCCGTGACCGGCAAGGCTCAAAATCCGCTAAAGACAAAGACACCAACTCTGGTTGAACCCATCATCTGTGACGGCAAGGTTCTTGTGCTGTCCACAGATGGCAATCTGAACGCATATGGCTAATCTGTGACTGACTCTCTCTCTCTTCCGCTCGTCGTTATTGTCGGGCGTCCCAATGTCGGTAAATCGACTCTCTTCAACCGGCTGGTAGGGCGTCGTCAGGCCATTGTGTCTGACATGCCGGGCGTAACGCGCGATCGGAAGGAGGGGGAAGCGCTTCTACGCGGGCGCAAGGTCCGGCTGATCGATACGGCGGGTCTTGAAGAAGCGGCGCCAGACACCCTCTATGGACGTATGCGCGCCTCATCTGAATCAGCGGTAGCGCAGGCGGATCTTGTGCTGTTCTGTATCGATGCGCGTGCAGGCGTGACGCCGGCTGACAAGCATTTTGCTGCGTGGCTGCGCAAGCAGAACAAGCCGGTGCTGCTTCTGGCCAACAAGGCAGAAGGTACAGCGGCTACCAATGAGGTGATCGAGGCCTATTCTCTTGGTCTTGGTACTCCTCTCGCACTCTCAGCAGAACACGGAGAGGGCATTGCCCATCTTATGGGCGAGATTGCAGATCGTCTTCCCGAGGGTGAGCGCGTACGCATCAAGACCCGCTCACGCTCGAAACCTGCAGACGAAGAGAGTGAAGAGCTGGAAGAGCGCCCTGCCGGGCCGTTGCGTCTTGCTATTGTCGGCCGGCCGAACGCAGGAAAATCCACGCTTCTCAATTGTCTGCTTGGCGAAGAGCGTATGATTACAGGGCCAGAGCCGGGCTTGACGCGTGATTCGATTTCGGTCTCCCTTCACGATGAAGTTGGCCCCATTCAGCTTGTCGATACGGCGGGTTTGCGACGCAAGGCCCGTATCGAGCAGGACCTCGAACGGATGTCGGTCTCGGCTTCTATCGAGGCGCTGAAAATGGCCGAAGTGGTCGTCCTGACGCTTGATGCGACGCTTGGTGTGCACGAGCAGGATCTCCAGATCGCCCGGCTGATCGAACGTGAAGGTCGCGCCTGTGTTCTGGCGCTGAATAAATGGGACGCGGTCGAGGACCGTGCTGTTACCCGTCAGGCTATTGCCGATCGCATCGAGACATCGCTCGCTCAGATGCGCGGTATTCCGGTCGTGACCTTCTCGGCACTGACTGGAGCAGGGGTGAACAAGCTGCTTCCTGCCGTACGTCGTGCGCACGAGGTATGGAACAGTCGCGTAACGACAGGTGAGCTCAATCGCTGGTTCGAGGGCGCTCTCGAACGTCATCAGCCGCCACTGGTTGATGGTCGTCGTCTCAAGCTGCGATATATGACACAGGCCAAGTCGCGCCCGCCCACCTTCATTCTGTTTGGTACGCGTGCCGAAATGCTGCCGGATGCCTATAAACGGTATCTGGTAAACGGATTGCGGGAGACGTTCCATTTGCCAGGCACGCCTATCCGTTTGCAGCTGCGTGGTACCAAAAATCCTTACGCCGAGGATAAATCATGAGTCAGACGGCGCTTGTCCTGATCGAGTACCAGAACGATTTTCTCTCCGAAGGGGGTGCCCTGCATGAGGGTGTGCGCGCCGAGCTGACGCGCACGAACATGCTTGCGCATACCAGGGATCTTGTGGCTGAGGCACGCAAGAAAGGGGTCAGGATCGTTTGGGTGCCCATCGAATTTGCGCCCGGTTATCCCGAACTGGCCACAGAATCCTATGGTATTCTGGCCGGTGTGAAAGCGACCAATGCGTTCCGGATCGGAAGCTGGGGTGCACAGATCGTTGACAGCCTTGCGCCGCATGAAAGTGATATCGTGATTGCAGGCAAGCGGGGACTCTGCGGTTTTGCCAGCACCAATCTGGATTTTGTACTCAGGCAAAACGGCATTTCACGTATCGCGCTTGGTGGACTTCTGACAGATTGCTGTGTGGAGTCTACCATGCGCAGCGCCTATGAGCGTGGTTATATCGTGCAGACCCTCACTGATTGCACGGCGACGCTCTCTAAGGCTCAGCATGAAGCGGCCATTGCTTTCACATACCCGATGTTTTCGCATCCGGTGACGTCTCGCGCTTTCCTCGACAGTCTTCTGTGAGCAATGATATGGAGAGGGCGATAACTCCTCTCCAGAATTCAATGTCCGATATAACGCCCGGGACGATGATAGGCGATCAGGATTCCACTGGTAGCCGCAGCGCTCAGAAGCGAGAGCATGATTTTATGTGCAGGTAAAAACAGGGCTGAAACTGCCATGATCACGATATCGATCGAGATCTGGACATGTCCAGCGTTGATGCCGCGTGTTTTCTGTAGCCACAATGTCACAATTCCTGTCCCACCAACTCCAGCTTGATGTCGGGCCAGACACAGGATCCCCAGTCCGATAATCGTTCCGGCGAACAGTGAAGCGAAAAGCGGATCGATCTGCGATACCGTGATAACGCGCGGCATCAGCCCGGCAAAAAACGTGACCCCGCAACTTGCAATCATCGTCTTGATGGCAAAAGCAGGGCTCATGGCCCGCAGGGCAAAAGCCAGAAAAGGGATATTGATGAGTGTAAACAGTATACCGGGGCCAACCGGGACAAGGTAGGACAGCAAGAGCGCAATACCGGCCATCCCGCCCGTCACCAGACCAGCCTTGTGCAGGCAGACCAGCCCCATGACGATCAGCGAGCAGCCAATCAGAAAGGCATATACGTCTTCAGCGATACTATGGCGCAGCCCCGGCGCGTAAGGTGTTTCTGCGTCTTGAGTTTTGATGGTTGCTTCCTGATCAGCGGAAATGCTGTTTGTTGCTGTTCCAGAACCTGTGAATACCGCGCAGGTGGGAGTCATGTTGAGTGCTGTCCGGGTGAGAGATGTTGGTAGTATTGTTCGAAATGAAACGCTCGGTGGGGATACAACAAGCCTGCTGAACGGATAGATGACGGTCCGTCCTGGTATCGGCCCTGCCTTACATGGCCCTGCTAGCATAGGCGAGTGTCAAGTGGCTCGGTGCACTACAGGGCCGGGGTTCGAGGGGGTGATGTCCGTGGCAGGAACCCGATCAGGAGACGGGGAAGCAGTCAGCTGTCATAAAGTGTGTCTATCGCGCCGTGGAGCGCCATTGCGACCGGTGCCGCATCATAGCGTCCCATTTTGACTTCGATGAAATGCGCCCTGTCAGTCTCTGTATTGCAGGCTGACAAAGCAGCAAGAAGTTCATCGCGTGTCCTGACAGAGCTGACAGCCCAGTCGTCACAACCAAATGCCTCAGGGAGCAGGGCGTACCGCCATTGTGCCAGGTCGTTGTAATAGGTTTCCCCATCCTTGCAGAGCAGGCGTTCGATCAGATAGCCGCCATTATTGATGATTATGACAACCGGCTTGCACTCGAAGCGGGCGAACTGGCTCAGTTCCTGCGTTGTCAGCTGATGTGAGCCTTCACCGGTAACAAGTACGACGCGTCTCTCCGGCTGAGCCATGGCCATGCCAAAAGCGGCAGGCGTCGCCCAGCCTATCGAGCCCCACAGCGTCTGATTATGATAGGCACAGCCATCGGGCAGGCGAATTTCTGCCAGCCCCATTGAGGCATTGCCTGTCTCGGCGGCGACGATATCGCTGGGCCGGAGTATCGTCTGAATATCCTGGTAGAGTGTCTTGGAAGAAAGAGCAGCATCTTCTGAGGCATGGGCAGGTGTCTGTTTTGGAATTTTCCCCTCAAAAAAGGGCAGACTTGTGCAAGCGCCAACAAGACCATCAAGGATCGCGGATATAGATACGTTATCGATCCGTTCACTCCCGATCGTGACACAATCCGGCATGATGGTAATCAGTCGCTCTTCTGCAATACGAGCTGTGAAAGCGCCTGTATTGAAGTCAGAAAACTGGACTCCGATGCCAAGGATTACATCGCTGGCTTCAACGAAGGCTGCGACGTTTTCATGCAGCAGATGGCCATAGTAAAGACCGAGATAGCGTGATGAGGATTCCAGGGCCATTCCCTTATCGGCAAACATCGTTGCATGCGGCAGACCGGATCTCGCAATGAATTCACGCGCTTTGTCGAGTACGCCAAAGCGGTCGCACAGAATGCCAGGCAGCACACAACTCTGGGCGCTCATGCGCAGTTTCTCTATAATCCTGGCTACGACATCATCAATTCCGGCGGTGTCGGATGCCGATGCCGGGTCGGGAGCGGTAGACGTCGCGTGAACGGGAGCATTTGCATGGTCCGATGGCACACCGAAATAAATCGGGCGACGGTGCGATTTCAACGCTGATAAAGCTTTTTGGACTTCGTCGACACAATTTTCAGGGGTGAGAATTGTTCTGGCGCATGTGAAGGCGGCACAGGCATCATAAAATGCCATGAATGACCCGTTGCCAAGCGAGTGATGCACGAGGCGGTTCGACTTCATAACTGTCGAGGCTGGCATACCGACGATATGGATAATCGGCAGATGCTCGGCGAAAGCCCCGGCAATTCCATTGATGGCACTGAGCTCACCAACACCATAAGTGGTACTGAGCGCTGCCATGCCTTTCATGCGGGCATAGCCATCTGCGCTATATGCAGCGTTGAGTTCGTTACAGCTGCCGACCCACGTCATGTCGTTGCGCGCACAGACAGCATCTTCAACCGGGAAAGCATAATCGCCCGCGACGCCGAAGATATGGCGTATGCCGAGGGCAGCGATTTGATCCAGGAGATGCTCAATGACGGTCGCACTCATTTCAGGAACCTTCCATCGTTCGGATGGCCGTTTTGTATTCCCGTTTGGCATCATAAGATAATATGATCTTGTGATGCACAAGATAGGTGAAAGACTATGATGCCGCCGCAAATCACCTTTCGCGAACTCACCCATTTTCTGACCGTCATCTGTCAGGGAGGGTTCATCAAGGCAAGCGAGGCGCTCAATATCAGCCAGCCTTCGATCAGTCAGAGTATTCAGGCGCTTGAAGCCAAGCTCGGAACCACACTGATCATACGCAGCAAGAAGGCGGTCATGCTGACGGAGAAGGGTGAAATCCTGCGGCGCTATGCCGAACGTACCTTGCGTGAAGAGCTTGCCCTGCGTGAGATGCTGTCTGCAGAGAAGAAGACTCTGGAAGGTCCTTTGCGTGTGACTGTGCCACCCGCGATCTCCTCGATCTGCTTTCCTGCGATTATTGAAAGTTTCTGCAGCCAGTATCCCGCCGTGATGCTGGAAATTGATGAATGCCCGTCAGACAGGCTGATACCGAGACTGCGTGGAGGGCAGACAGAAATTGCTGCACTGATCCTGCCTATAAGTGAGAGAGATCTGCAGCTTTATCCCCTCGGTCGCGATCACCTCTGCCTCGTTGTACCTGATCAGCATCGTCTTGGTGCCCAGAAGAGCTGTTGTCTTGCTGATATTCTTCAAGAGCGTGTCGTGCTGCTGAAAGAAGATTTCAAGATCAACAGCTTCGTTCTGCAGGCTTATGCCGAGCATGGTGCCGTTCCGAAAGCTGCAGGACGAACGGGAGACATTTATCTGCTTATGGCTATGGTGCGCGCCGGAGTGGGGCTTGGGATCGTACCTTCCGCCTTATGTCGTGGCGGGTGGATGGATGGCCTCAATGCTTTGCACCTGCTTGCTCCTACAATGGGATTTGAACTGGCGTTGGCGACGCGCCGGGACCGTGTGCTGTCATCAGCCGGTGAGGCCTGGCGTGCGGTCTGTCAGGACCATTTTACCCGGTCCATTCTCGCAGGAGAGAACCGGGTAGGGGCAGGCAGGTAAGACCTCGATCAGATAAATACGGATGCGAGCAGGCAGAAGCCAAGGCCCAGAAATGCGATCAGTGTTTCGATGACGCACCAGGTCTTGATTGTCTGTGGCACTGTGAGACCCAGATACTCCTTGATCTGCCAGAAACCCGCATCGTTCATCGGGCCGAAAGCAACAGAGCCGGCGCCGGTCACCAGAACCATGAGTTCCGGCGAGACGCCATGACTACGTAGAAGAATTGGTCCGGCAATACTCGAGGCCGTGCTCATGGCGACCGTGGCAGAGCCGCAGGCAACACGGACGATCACGGCAAGGAGCCATCCGAGTACGAGGATGGGTACGTTGAAGTTGAGGGCAGTGTCTGTGATGACCTTTGACACTCCGCTATCGACCAGCTCGCGTCCGAAACCGCCGCCTGCGCCTACAAGAAGCATGATGAGCGCGGTTGGTCCAAGGCACTCATTGGTGAATTTGAGGATCGTGTCACGTGAGAAGCCACGTGCAAGACCCAGCACGTAGAAGGACAGAATAACCGCCAGAACGAGTGCGATATCCGTATTGCCAATGAAATGGAGCGCGGAATTGAGTTTTGTTCCGGGGGGAGAGACGCGATCAGCAACAGAAGCGACCAGCATCAGGAATACGGGCGAAAGAATGGTGAATACGGTGATACCAAACCCTGGCATGTTTTTGGGTGGTTCACGGTTGACGAATTGTTCGGCGAGCGGATTGGCTTCGGTCAGTGGAACGCGGGGAGCAATGAAACGGGCATAAAGAGGGCCTGCTATGATAGCGATAGGTGTGCCGATCAGGATACCCAGAAAGATCGTATGACCTGTGTTGGCATGATAGGCGGAGAGTGCCAGCAGCGTCGCCGGATGAGGCGGGATCATTGCATGGGTGACCGATAGTGCGGCTCCCATTGGCAGGGCAACGCGCAGAAGCGGGGTCTCGGTGCGAGCCGCAAGAACAAAAGCCAGCGGGATCAGCAGGACGAAGCCGACCTCGAAAAAGACGGGCAGACCAATCAGAAGACCGATCACCATCATGGCCCAGTCGATACGCGAACGTCCTGCCCAGCCTGAAATGGTCAGGGCGATCCTGTCTGCACCTCCTGACTCTGCCAGCATCTTGCCCAGCATGGTGCCAAGCGCGATCACAGTGCCAACATGGCCCAGAACATGACCGGCGCCCTCTTCGAAGGATTTGACGACCTTGTCAGCAGGCATTCCGGCTGCGAGCGCCAGACCAAGCGATGTCGTGAAGAGGACGATAAAGGGGTTAAGCCTGAAATAGGCGATAAGGATAACGATCGCGAGGATCGCGGCGGTAGCGAGGGAAATGGCAAATAGCGCGGACATGGCGTGATCTCGGAACCGGAAACGAATTTCTGTCAACGTATTGCGACGGTTCCGATGTTCACATATTGACCAGTATTCTTACAAGCCGCGTCAGACCTCGACTGTCGCTTTCGGGAATATGGATCGATCCAGCTCCTTCATGAAGGGTAATGCGAGTCGCTGTATCGTGCAGGCATGGCGTCCGGGCGTGAACCGGATTATGCACGAGGTTCATTTCGCTTCTGACGCCCGATCATCCTCTATCCGATCAGGCGATTCTGTCACCTCGGTGACGGGTTGACAGCGTCGGGGCCGCTCAGGGAGATCTGACATGCTGATTCGTACCGATGAGAAGGCGGATATCGACACACCAACCGGAAAGATGCGTGTTCATCTCTCTCGTCCTGCAAGAGCAGGGCGCTTTCCTGCCATTCTGCTTTTTTCGGAAATCTATCAGGTGACGGCACCAATAGAGCGCCTTGCTGCGATGATTGCCGGTCAGGGCTATCTGGTCGCTGTGCCTGAAGTCTATCACGAATATGAGGCAGCCGGTTGTGTGCTGGCCTATGACAAGCCGGGTACGGATCGGGGAAACGAGCTCAAATATACCAAGCCGGTAGGCCAGTTTGACAGCGACAATGTAGCACTGATCGACTGGTTGAGAGGGCACGAGGCATGTAGCGGCCGTTTTGGCGCCTTTGGTGTCTGCCTTGGAGGACATCTGGCCTTCCGTGCCGCGCTCAATCCGGCGGTCGAGGCTACCGCCTGCTTCTATGCGACCGATCTGCACACGGGAACGCTGGGCGGTGAACGCCATGACGGTACATTGTCTCGTGCTGAAGAAATACGTGGCGAGGTCATGATGGTCTGGGGCCGCCATGATCCACACGTACCTTATGAAGGGCGTCGTCAGATACGGGATGCTCTCGAGGAGGCCGCGGTGGCGCTTGAATGGCACGAAGTTGACGGCCAGCATGCCTTTCTGCGTGATGGTGCCCCCCGTTTCGACGCCGCATTGTTCCTGCAGGGCATGAACTGGACCAATACGCTTTTCCAGCGCGTTTTCATGGCCCAACCCTGAAGATGAGTACCGTGCAGCATGGAGAAGGTCTCTATGGCTGGGAGCGTGCCAAGGCAATGCTTGCGGTGGCGCTGGCTGTGCTGCTCTCGGTACTTGATTACGCTGTTGCCAATGTGGCTTTGCCCAGCATTGCCCATGATCTGCATGTTGCGTCCTCCCAGTCAATCTGGGTCATCAACGCCTATCAGCTTGCCTCGCTATCCATGCTGTTGCCACTTGCCTCAATCGGTGCGCGCATCGGCTTTGCACGTATGTGCCGCCTGGGTATCGCAATCTTTCTGATAGCGTCGGTGCTCTGCGCCCTGTCTACCAGTCTGCTTGAACTGGCTCTGGCTCGCGCCTTGCAGGGTATCGGGGGGGCGAGCATCATGAGCGTGGCGATCGCGCTCATACGTTTCATCTATCCCAGGGAAATCCTGGGGAAGGGGCTTGCCCTCAACGGATTGATCATCGGTACGGGCGTGGCGCTTGGTCCTACGGTTGGATCACTGGTTATGTCAGTGGCGAACTGGCCATGGATTTTCTGGATCAATGTTCCTCTTGGTGCTGTTGCGCTTGTCATGGCAAGCCTGGCATTGCCGGTTACACCGCGTTCCGAGCGATCGGTCGATCTGGCCGCAATCTGCCTGACAGTTGCTGCTTTCACTTTCACAGTGATCGGTATTGATGATTTCGTGCATGGCGGTCTGGTAAGTGCCGTTGCGCTTTCAGCCATTGGTGTTGTGTGCTGGATCGCGTTGCTGCGTCATCAGCGTGACAGCAGTGAGCCCGTTGTGCCGGTCGATCTGCTGGGTGTGCCCTCTTTTCTCATCGCGTTCATCGTGGGGATGACCGGTTTCGTCGCGTCCAACTTCTTCATCATTGCCATGCCGTTCACTCTCGAAACGGTATTTCATCGGCCGGTTACTGTGACGGGATTTCTGATCACGCCCTGGGCTGTGGGTGTGGCAATCATGTCTTTTCTCATCGGTCGCTGGACCGACCGGATCCCGGCAGCGTTGCTTTCCAGTCTTGGCCTTGCAGTTACCGGGTGCGGATTTGCCTTGCTCTGGATGTTGCCGAGCGACGCAAGCAATTTTGATATCATCTGGCGTACCTGGCTTGCCGGTTCCGGCTTTGGCATGTTCCAGCCACCCAATAACCGCGTCATGATGCTCGCTGCACCCCGTGGCAGGGAAGGGAGCGCAAGTGGTCTTGTTTCGGTGGCCCGTCTGGGTGGACAGACATTGGGTGCGCTTTTGGTGGCCAGCGTTTTCCGGTTCAGTACACATGCCTCTACGCTCTGTCTGCTTTGCGCCATGATCATTGCCTGGCTTGGCGCCGGACTGAGCCTTGGGCGAAGTTTCCGCCGCAGGCACAGATCCGGTTTGCATGGCTGAGAGACGTCCGATTTTCCCGATACAGGTTTATTGCCTTGGTAAGATCGGGGGATTCCGACTGTAGAAGGAGATGTTTACGGGTCATGGACGATCTGGTTTGTCGCGCCAGGGTATTTGCAACAAGAGCTCATGGCGCCATCGGACAGAAACGCAAATATGACGGTCAGGAGTATATCGTTCATCCTGAAGCTGTTGCGTCGATCGTTATGAATGCAGGAGGCAGACCTGAGGCTGTGGCAGCGGCATGGCTTCACGATGTCGTGGAAGACACTCCCGTTACCCTGAGTGAGATCGAGGCAGAATTCGGAACTGAGGTCGCATCTCTGGTTGAGATGCTGACCGATGTCAGTTGTTATGAAGATGGAAACCGGGCCGCCCGTAAAGCGATTGACCGCGCCCATTCGGCGCGTGCCAGCGCCGAAGGTCAGACGATCAAACTGGCAGATCTTCTGGATAACGCGCGTTCGATCATTCGTCATGACAAGGGCTTTGCCCGGGTGTTCCTGCGCGAGGTGAAACAGCTCCTGCCATTCCTGGAGAAGGGTGATAGAAAAATTCGGTATGAGTTGATCGGTCTTCTCGAGACTTGGGAAAAGTCTCGTTCATGACTTGTTATGCTGAATCAAATCTGATGTAATGTAGTAATCACAAAAGTTTATGAAATCATACTGTTTAATCGAGGAAATGTTTATCGCAGAACTACTTGTTTGTATATATGAAGCGAGCAGTCTGTAGCTCCCGATCGGAAAGGGAAGATAAAATGCTCCTTGCGGAAGCCCTGACGATGCGCTCCGATCTGGCCAAAAGGCTGGAACAACTGAAATTGCGTCTGACCAGGAATGCCAAGGTTCAGGAAGGGGATACGCCTTCTGAAGATCCGGTGCAGATGCTGGAAGAATACGATCGTAGCGCCGCTGAGCTGCAGTCGTTGATCACGCGTATCAATATGACCAATGCATCGGCCCGTCTCGATGATGGTGTAACCATGACACAGGCTCTTGCCGAACGGGATATATTGCGTTTGCGCATCGCTACTTATCGCGATCTGGCCAAGGAGGCTACGATTACGTTATCGCGGACCACGAGGTCTGAAGTCCGTTTCTGCTCCACCATTTCAGTGTCAGAAATACAGAAACGGGTTGATGATTATTCCAGACATCTTCGGTTGCTGGAGGTCAGGATACAGAAACATAACTGGAGCATAAAAGTGAGTGCGTGACGCAGCTGGTACCAGGTAATCGAGAGCGAACACACCCCTCTCCGGTGGGGCAATGCCGGAATTTCAGGTCGGCCGCGGGGCGGCTGGAGCGGTTCGAATCCGCCAGGAACAGACAAGCCCAGCATCGTGACACGCGCACAATGCATCATGCACTTTTAACAACCACGTGTTGACTCGATTATGAGGGAGGGCGGGACAGGGGCCCGGATGGATAATGCCGGGTGGCTGCGTCATGGAGGAGACTGTTCAGGAAGCAGAGTGATGTCCTCTGGGATATAACTTCCTGATGTGAGAGGTATTCACCGTCACAAGGGCAGGACCCGATAGAGACGGGTTTCTCTTGCAGTCTTGCCTTCCAGTTCCATGGTGGTCGGCAGTGTTGCGCAGGCAAGGATCTCAATACCCTCTTTGGGAGCATAGGGGCGACCGGGATCGGCCATCCAGACTTCCATTTTCTCTGCGCATTTGCGTAACCATGGAATAATGCGGTCTGCCATCTGCTGATTGTAACAGACATCGCCACAAAGCAGCAGATCGACGTCCGGTTCCGAGCCGATCCGGTCGCCTTCGATCGGTACAAGGGTCAGGTCATTCAGAGAGGCATTGAGTTGAGCGGCTTCCAGCGCGAGCTGATCAATGTCATTGATGAGTACTCCGCTTGCGCCGGCCTGTGCGCAGGCTAATCCGGCGAGACCGCCACCACAGGCGAAATCCAGTACGCGTTTGCCGCGAACCGTTTCAGGGTGGTCGAGTATCCATCGGGCCAGAAGCTGACTGCCAGGCCATGCGAAGGCCCAGAACGGTGGTTCGATATTGAGTTCAGCAAGGTGCGTTTCGGTCGCTTGCCAGATAGGGGTGATTTCGGTGGCAAGATAGAGACGTAGCTCCGGTACCAGAGGTGCTGTTTCGATAATGGTCTGGCTGGCTATGAAACAGGCAGGATTTTTCATGACAGGCCGCGTCCAAGGATGAACGCAAGAGCAAGGACCAGGCCGAAAGGCACATTCTGCCGGAACAGTCTGAGACAAAGCGCCGGATTGTGAATGTCCAGACGTGTGATCTGTGTCATCAGCAGAAAAGAAGCGATAATTGCGACGGGCCAGGCACTCCAGTGCAGATGACCGAACGCCATGGCGAAGGCAAAAAGCAGGACTGCCGCACCGTAACAGCTTGCGATGAACCCCCGTGCCTTTGAGGCCCAGAGGCGGGACGTGGAGCGCACGCCGATACGGGCATCGTCATCCATATCCTGAAACCCGTAGATTGTATCAAAGCCAAGCTGCCACAGGATGGTGCCCGCATAGAGCAGGGCACAAATCCAGTCGATGCGACCCGCGCTTGCCGCATAACCCATGGGCGCGCCAAAGCCGAAGGTAAAACCCATGACGAGCTGCGGCCACCAGGTTACGCGCTTGGCTGCCGGGTAGAGGCCGACGAGCAGCAGGGCCAGAGGGGCAAGTAGCCAGCAGACAAGGGGCAACTGAAACAGCACAAATGCACCGACTGCCAGTAATGCGGCGAGAACGACAAGGGCCTGGTTCACCGACAGACGGCCGCTGGCGAGGGGACGCCCTGCAGTACGAGCTACCTGCGCATCTATCTTGCGGTCCCAGATATCATTGACGACGCAACCGGCAGAGCGCATTGCCAGAGACCCGATCGCGAAAAGTGCGATCAACCAAGCCCTATGCGTCGGTGTGGCACCCTGAGCCAGTTCAATTCCCCAGATGCCGGGCAGGAGAAGCAGCCAGGTTCCGACCGGACGGTCCAGGCGTGCGAGCAGCACATATGGCCGCAGCCCTTCCGGCAGACGGGCAACCCAGCCATGAGCGCGTATATCAGTATGGGCTGCGGTTTGGCGCATCATCGAGGTCTCCGTGTCGTCATGACGGTTCATTGCGTCTATGAGTAGCGAACGTCAATCACGCATCCAGAGGGTTTCATGCAGGACGCGCCCCGGCTTTATCTCGATCTGCCGCTTCCGCCCGAGGGCGAAGGTGTTGTGCTCAATGCTGATCAGATGCGGTATCTGGCAACAGTGCTTCGCCTACAGAATGGCGATATCCTGCATGTATTCAATGAAGAAGCCGGAGAATGGGAAGCGCAGCTGGAGATCCATCGCAAGGATCGGGGGCAGGCCGTGTTACGCACCCGCGTCAGGCCACCAGAAAAAACAAGCGGGCCAGTTCTTGTATTTGCACCCCTCAAACGTGACGCGACAGATCTCATCCTTCGCATGGGTACGGAGATGGGTGTTACGCGATTCTGTCCCGTCATAACGGAACGAACCAATACCCACAGGATCAACGCCGATCGTTTTCGTGCTATTGCGATTGAAGCGGCGGAACAGTGCGAACGGCTCGATATACCGCATATTGATCCTCTGAGATCTCTGACCCAGCTGCTGGACGAGTGGGATGACCAGATCCCGCTTTTTGCCGCTCTGGAACGACAGGAATGCCCAGACGTTGCACGCGTAGTAGGCACTCATGCGCTTCTTGTTGGACCAGAGGGAGGGTTCTCGGAGTCTGAGCGTCGTCTTTTGAGCGCACAGAAAGCAATTATTCCGATTTCGCTCGGAAAACGCATTCTTCGTGCTGATACTGCGGTTGTTGCAGGACTTGCCCGGTTGGCGTTTTACGTTTCGCAGTCCATATAGAACGAAACTATACAGTTTCGTTTTCCAGAAATCTCCTGAGGTTCCAGTAACGCCCATGTCCAATCCAGGTGACCTGAACGACACGCCAGTCGAAAGCAAGGCCCAGCTCGTCACGCTTCTTGCCGATGGTGCGAAGCCGCAAGCTTCCTGGCGTATCGGCACTGAGCATGAGAAATTCGGCTTCGTTCTGCCTGAAGATCGATCCGGACGTATCGCCTACAGCCCGCCCACCTATGCGCCAGAGGGAATTGAGGCCCTGTTGCAGGCACTCAAGGGCGATGGAAGCGACTGGGGGGCAATCGAGGACCGGGGTAATCTGATCGGATTAAAGGGGCAGGGTGCTCACAAGGGAGAATCAGTCTCGCTTGAACCGGCGGGCCAGTTCGAGCTCTCGGGTCGACCCGTGGCTGATCTGCATGAAACCAGAGCAGAGATGGACGGGCATTTCGCAGACTTGCGTGCACCAGCCCGGTCGCTCGGTCTGGGTTTTGCTCCATTGGGTTTTCAGCCTCTGTGGCCTCGTGATGCCATGCCCATCATGCCCAAGAGTCGCTACGCCATTATGCGTCGCTATATGCCCAAGGTCGGGGCACTCGGCCTTGATATGATGACCCGCACTTGTACGGTTCAGGTCAATCTTGATTTCGGTTCTGAAGAGGATATGGCGCGCAAGATGCGTGTCTCACTGGCTCTGCAACCGCTCGCGACAGCTCTTTTTGCCAATTCACCCTTCTATGAGGGCAGACCCAACGGGCTTTTGTCCAATCGCGCCCATGTCTGGACCGATACCGATAATGCACGTTCCGGAATGCCTGAATGCTGCTTTGAAGAAGATTTCGGTTTCGAACATTACATCGACTGGGTGCTTGATGTGCCTATGTATTTTGTCATGCGTGATGGTGAGATACGTGATGTGGCGGGAGCATCTTTCCGTGACTGGATGGCCGGCAAGCCGCAAGCCGCCCTTGCTGGACTCACGCCGACCATGGGTGATTTCGAAGACCATCTGACGACGGCTTTTCCTGATGTCAGGCTCAAGCAGTTTCTGGAAATGCGTGGTGCTGATGCAGGCAGCCCGGCGATGATGCTGGCACAATCCGCACTCTGGGTCGGCCTGCTATATGATCCGGCAACCCTAGTTGCGGCGGAGGCGCTTGTGCGTGAGCAGGATTGGGCGAGTTATCGAGTCCTGCGTGGAGATGTCCCTGAAAAAGGCATGAATGCAGATTTTCCGGGAGGATTACGCGCTTTGGCAAAACGCGTGATCGCTCTGGCAGAACAAGGGCTGCGTGCGCGCGATCTTGGTGAGGAAAAATATCTGGTGCCATTGATGGCCATTGCCGATGGCGCAAAGACGCAGGCCGAGCACTGGCTTGAGCGCTATCATGGAGACTGGCAGGGTGACGTGCGGTTTATTTTCAACGAAGCGGCTATCTGACGGATCTGCCATGATATTGCGCCCTGTCTGTCTGCTTGCCGGTCTGATCGGCTTCTCTCTTGCTCCGATGCCCGTTATGGCCCAGGCCAGACCCGTCGCAATGCGGCCAGCCGATGCTGGCTGGATCGCCCGGGTGCAGGATGCCCTGAATAACATCCATGCCATCAAGGCTCGCTTTCAGCAGATTGCCCCCGATGGTGGTCGTTCGACCGGTACGGCATGGCTTGATCGCCCTGGACGTATGCGTTTCGATTATGACAAACCCAGCCCGTTGCTGCTTGTCGCCAATCAAGGACAGATTGTCTATCAGGATCGCGAGCTGGGACAGGTGACGACCTTGCCTCTGGATCGTACGCCTCTTGGGTTGTTGCTACGCCCTGATCTGCGTCTCTCTGGTGATGTGACAGTGACGGGATTTCAGCACGACCGCGGGCTTGTGCAAGTCACGCTTGTACGTACGGCAAGCCCTGCGGAAGGTAGTCTTACTCTTATCTTTGCGGATTCACCCCTGACACTGCGTTCATGGGTCGTGAAAGACGCCCAGGGAAGGGAGACACAGATCGATCTGTTCGATGTATCGCCAGCTCCGGCTCTGGCAGAGACACTTTTCACCCTGCCCAAGGAACAGGACTAGGCAATCGACGGACAGATATCATGCCTTGCCCAGCACCAGAGCGCGTGCATAGACCACGCGTTTGGGCAGATTGACCGCTCCGGCAACAAGCGCAGCTGCGTCCTTGATTGAATGGGTCTGAAGGGCGGCAAGGAGACGGGAATCGAGATCATCCCCGGATGGTTCGTCACTGTCTCCTGATGGGCCAATGAGAATGGTAATTTCGCCACGTGGCGCAGTCTGGGTGAAATGGGTTTGCAATTCTGCCAGTGTGCCTCGTCTGATCTCTTCAAAGCGCTTGGTGAGCTCTCGTGCGACGGCGCCCTGACGATCAGCGCCGAATACGGCAATCAGATCTTCGATCATATCCAGCAAACGATGAGGGGCCTCGTACCAGATCAGCGTAGCGCTGAGCCCGGCCTGTTCAGCAGCGCGCAGAATGGAAAACTGGCTGCGTCGCGCCGCTGAACGAGGGGCGGCAAAACCGTTGAAGAGATAGGGATGCGGAGGGAGGCCCGACAACGTAAGTGCGAGCGTTGCGGCATTAGGTCCGGGTATGGCTCCGATACTTACATCTTCTGCAATGGCTGCACGTGCCAGACGAAACCCGGGGTCAGAGACCAGAGGCGTTCCGGCATCGGAAACGAGGGCCAGTCTTGCTCCGCCTTTCAAACGGTTCAGGAGACCGGGAATGCGTCCTTCTTCATTATGGTCATGCAGAATTAATGTCGGTGTGGAAATGTTATAGGCCTTGAGCAATTTTGCTGTTACCCGTGTATCCTCGCAGAGGATGAGTTCGGCAGCTTTGAGCGTTTCTATGGCGCGAACACTGATATCTCCCAGATTGCCGATGGGTGTTGCGACCAGAGTCAGGCTACCTGCGGAGAGGGTCGCAGAACCGCCGGAAGTGTCATAAGCATGGTCCGAACCCTCAAGGGTCGAATCGTCAACAGGAGTATGGGTGCAAGATGGTAAGTCGGACATTCGGTTCCCGTCAGCGCGTGGTTTCCTTCACATCGCTCAGGACGGCCTCTGCATGCAAGGTTTCCGCACTTGCCGGTGTCGCTCTGCTCGTTCTGAATGCCTGTAGTGGGCCGGAAACTCCCCCCCCAATCGGTCAGCCCGGTGGAGGAAATGTCCAGCAGGATACAACCAAGAAAATCGGCATGCTCCTGCCCTTGACCGGCCGTTTCAGCAAGCTGGGTCAGCAGATGGCGAATGCTGCCCATATTGCAGTCCCCGAGGGTCATGGCGTTACTCTCGATATCCGCGATACTGACGCTCAGGGTCAATCGGCGGATGGCGCAGCCCGTGCGGCTCTTGAGCAGGGTGATATCGTCATCCTGGGACCGCTGACAGCTGCGCAGACGGCCTCGGTTGCTTCTGTGACACAACCGGCGAATATACCCGAATTTGCCTACACCAGTGATCAGGCTCAGGCCCGACCCGGCGTATGGGTCATGGGCGTGACGGTCGAGCAGCAGATTACACGTCTTGTCGATGCCGCCACGCAGGAGGGACGCAAAACCTTTGCCGCTTTCCTGCCTGACAATGCTCTTGGCCGAGCCTTCGGTGATGCGCTTGTCAAAGCCTGTTCCGACAAGGGGCTGACAGCACCCCAGATCGTCTTTCATACAGAGGCTCCCGAGTCGATCACCGGTGGGCTCAAGACCCTCGCCAATCTGCAATTCCGACAGGGACAGGTGGCACAGCAAACCGAAGCGGCCAAGCCCTCTGAACCTGATGCGGTCAATCCCCTTGGCGCCGAGACATCTGATCCCACGGCATCCGCACGGCCAGCAACGCCCCCGGCAACACCGGGCGGCGCGCCGGCTCAGGCTGCGACAGGACCGATTGCCTTGTCGCCACCACCATTCGATGCCCTGCTGCTTGGTGATACAGGCTTGCAGCTTGCAACGGTAATCAATGGGCTGAAACAGGCATCCATCGATTCGCATCAGACGCGTATCCTGGGTCCGGCGTTATGGAACGCCTTCGCAGCGAAGCTGGGCGCACTGCAGGGCGCCTGGTTCGCTGCACCGGATCCGACAGCACGCACGGACTTTGTTCAGCGTTATCGTAGCCGTTACGGTTATGCGCCTTCCGTGCTCGCAAATGTCGCGTATGACACGGCAACAATGGCCGCTGTGCTGAGCCAGCAGCCTGACGGTTTCTCGCAGAAATCTCTGCTCCGGCCGGACGGCTTTGCCGGGTCTGATGGTACCTTTGTACTCCAGCCCAACGGAAGCGTTGCGCGTGGATTGGCAGTATTCGAAATCCTGCCCGGAGGCGGCGTGAAAATGGCCTCCGCAGCCCCACGGAGACTGGCACGGGCAACACCATAAAAGGTAGCCCGGGAGTTCTTGCCCTGATCGCCCCTGATAAGGGGAGGGCGATCGGGATGGCAGGAGTATTCAGGCCGCTGCGATGGATTTCAGTGGCAGGACCGGACGTACCGTGTGCAGGGCGCGTTCAAGGCTGGCATAGACGCCTAGCTCATGCCCCCGGATATGATCGATCAGGACCCAGCGCATGCCCCGTGGTTTGATCATATAGGCTGGGTCGGCATTTTCCCGTACCCAGATAAGGATATGGGTCACCGTGTCGTCGCGTCCTTCGGTCTCAATGTCCGCGTCGCAAAGTCCCATGGCCAGACCGGCCTGCAACCATTGCGAGAGATACTCGCGATGGCGGGGAAGCACGTTGAAGCGCAGTGGAATCACATTGCTGAGAGGTGCTGGAGTTTCGTTCTTGGGAAACGGCAGCGTCTGGGCCATACGTTGCGTCCTCATTTCTGGTGCAACTCCGAGGCTAGACGGCAAAACCCGACGGTCTCAACGTATAATTGAATGCAGCGCACATTTTTTGTCATGAAGAATGGGCAGTGTTGCAAAAAAGCAATGGTTCGTTTCGCCGACGCGTAAATTTTCTTTTCGAAACCAATGCCGGTCTTTACTGCAGGACTATATCTTTCTCTTTTTGTAGAATTCTTTGGGCCATCTTCGGTGCAACCATAACCAGCACCCAGGTATTTCCCTGATCCAGCTTTCTATTTGATCGTTGAGTTTCTGTGTCAGGTGGTAAATTTCATCCTGTCTTCCGGCTGTCTGGTCAGGCATCAGTACCGGCCCCACCTCCAGATGCAGTCTGGCTGGACCCAAGCGGATGATTCGCCCCGTTACAATCGGACAGTCATATTTGACCGCAAAGCTTGCTGCTGCCGAAGCCGTCATGGCAGGCAGACCGAAAAAACGGCATCTGATGCCGTCATTCATTTTCTGATCGCCCAGAATGCCCAGATGATGTCCCTGTGAGAGGTGGCGCAGGGCAAGGCGGGCGCCTTTTGCTCCTTTGGCAAACATGGGTACATCACAGCCCATCGCTTTTGATCGAAGTCTGATGATCAGCCTGTCGATCAGCGTGTTGCCTGCAGCACGATAAAAGGAGGCAAAAGCCAGACCGTGACGCGCAACCAGCGGCGGAAGCATTTCCCAGTTACCGATATGGCCGGAAAAGAAAATAACTGGTCGTTTTTCTTCAGCCAGTTTTGCAAGAACAGAAGCGTTTTCGATGCTCCAGCCTGGTCCTGATGAGGTGTCCTGTTTCAGTGAGGCAAGATGGGGAAATTCGGCCACGGTCCGGCCCAGATTGTCCCATACCTCAATAATGATCCGAGCACGTTCAGCTGGTGTCTTCAGGGGCAGTGCAAGAGCAAGGTTGGCATCTGCCACATGTGAGACAGGCAGGAGGGGTCCTATCTTGCGGGCAACCCAGCCACCGAGGTCGGACGCTGTATCCGGTTTCAGAAGGGATAATCCGGCCAGAAGAGCGCGGGCCAGAAGATATTCGGCGTAATTCAGCAAGGAAACTTTGGATCTGTCGCTCATGACGCGGCTCTACACATTCGTCAGAAGCAGGTCCAGCAACAGTTCAGGAGCATCGGGATCGGACCAGAGAAGCTCGACATCGATGACAATGACATCCCTGCGCAACCAGTCCGGCAGTTTCACCCAGTCTTTCCGGGTTGTTACCAGAACAGTGCCAGCTTGTCGGGAAAGGACAGAAAGACGACGGCAGTCACGCTCAGTATAATCATGATGATCGTCGAAAGCGATCCTGCGTATAGGGGGGGCTCCGGCTTCTGCCAGCATGTCGAAGAACTTGGCAGGCCGTCCGATCCCTGCAAAGGCTATGATCTGCTTTCCCTGAAGCCGTCTGATTGCGGCTGAGGGAATCAGTTTCGCGGAGAGGTAAGGCAGTTCAGGTGGCAGAAGCGTTACGACCTGCGTATCGTCGCGTCCTATGAGGATCACGGCATCGACCCGGCTCAAACCTCTGGTCGGCGATTCCCGAAGGGGGCCAGCAGGTAGTGTCTGGCCGTTACCCAGGCCAATTCCGCCATCCATTGTCACCAGTCTGAAGGTCTGTTTCAGGGTCGGGTTTTGTAGGCCGTCATCCATGACCAGGCAGGTCGCGCCTGAATCGACAGCGCATTGAGCGGTTTTACTACGATCGGCACCGATCCAGACAGGGAATTCCTGTGCCAGCATGAAAGGCTCGTCTCCGACGTCGCGAGCGGTATGAATGGCGGTATCAACGCGCAACGGACCATCGAGTCTTCCGCCATAGCCTCTGCTCAATATATGGGGATGCTCTCCCCGGTTCGCCAGGCGCTGCGCCAGATCGCGTACCAGTATGGTCTTGCCGGTGCCTCCGACGCTCAGATTGCCGCAGCATAGAACCGGCAAGGGAGAAATGACGGGCGTCGTACGAAAGGCGCGCAGACGGATTATGGCACCCACCAACCAGGAAAGGGGCAGAAGTGCCTTTGCCTGCCAGTTCGGTTTCTTGTCTTGCCAGAAACGGGGCGGCCCAAATTTCAGGTGCACAGCGTAGCGATCCGATCAAGGAGGGCCGAAGGTACAGCGCCCTGCGGCGCAATTCTTGCGTGGGCTTCTTCTGCTCTGACCTTCCAGGCCATCGGGTCACCTATCACTGTTTCGATCCACCCGGCCAGTTCCTCCTCTCCCGTTATAGTCGTTACGAGGCCATGAAGTTGCCGGAAAGCCTGACGGAAATTGTCGTGATGAGGTCCGGTGGCCAGAATGACATCGAGTCGGACCGGCTCGAACGGATTATGACCACCGCCAGGCGCGCGAAGCGAATTGCCGATCAGTGCGCAGGTGCATAACCGGTAGAACAATCCCAGCTCACCAAGTGTATCAGCAATCCAGAGCGTGTCTGTATCCTCTGGTATCTGACCGAGTGCCCGTCTTGGTGCCGGTGAAGCGGCAAGAGCGGCGATCTGGGCGCCGCGTATCGGGTGTCTGGGGACAATGATAGTGAGCAGGTCCGGAATTTTCCGACGGGCAAGGGCTGTCGCACCGAGAATGATTTCTTCTTCATCCTCATGGGTTGAGGCGGCAAGAAAGACAGGTCGGTTTCCGATATGGGCTATCAGGTTATCGAGTTCTGACTGATTGACCGGGGGCGCAGGAGCATTCTGTTTCAGATCGCCAAAACATCTGACGTCGCGCACGCCGAGCGCAGTGAAATGGCTGGCATCCTCCTCGCCACGGGCCGCGACAAAATCCAGTCGCTGGAAAAGAGGCGAGGTAAGCCGTTTCGTTTTCTGCCAGCGTTGCCACGAGCGTCTGGACAGACGTCCATTAAGGATACCCACGGGAATGGCCCGCCTCGTACAGGCAAGTATAAGGCCGGGCCAGAGTTCACTGTCGGTCAGAAGCAACGCTGAAGGACGCCAGTGATCGAGAAAGCGTTTTGTCCAGAGAGGGACATCATAGGGAATAAACTGATGACTCAGGCGGTCTGCCAGAGTGCCTGACTGATCACGATAGGCAGCCACGATATCGGCACCACTGACAGTCGCGGAAGTGATCAGAAAATGATGTCCGGGATGGCGTTCGGCCAGAACCGGGATAAGAGGCAGGATTGAATGCGTTTCGCCCACGCTGGCGGCGTGAAGCCACAGGATAGGGGCCTCAGGCCGAATGGCTTGGGTACGTCCGCGTCGCTCGGGAAGACGATCCAGACGCTCCTTGCCACGTCGGAGGCGAATGAGCATCATGGCCCGCAACAGGGGTACAAGCGCGATGCCCATTATCATCCATAGACGATCGGCCAGACCTGCGCGCCCCAGGGAGAGGCAGGTTTCAGCGCGGGCAGAGAGTGTCTTCAGCTTCGCAGCAATGTCTTCTGCCGGCGTCGGGGAATAGCAGCGCGCGCCGTAGAGCAGATAGCCCCTGCCGAAGGGAAGTGGAACACGTAACCGATCCCAGCTTGGCAGGGTGAACCCCGTGCAGGCGGCTCCGATCGGCACCAGCGGTTTGCCGGTCAGCCGCAACAGGGCTTCGATACCCGGTTGGACAGTCTCGGCCGGCCCCCTCGGGCCGTCGGGAGTGATCATGAAGATCGCACCGTTATTCAGTACGGTGCAGGCCTCGCGCAGAGCGCGGCTGCCGCCCTTGTTCTTGCCGTTGCGGTCACTCGACCCCTCGATACTGGCAATGTTCCATGGGGCGATGAGATCGCTGATAAAGCGACCATCACGGTTGCGACTGATCATTACCGTTATGGCGAGATCCGGCTTGATACGATGTGCCCAGCGGCACATTGCAGGTAACATCAGAAGGGTGCGATGCCATGCGGCGGTGATACAGCCATCTTCTGTACGGTCGTCATTCTGCAGAAGGGCTGGGTAGGATTCGGGCGATCCCGTGATTGTCCAGCGCGTGGTGCGTATGGTCAGATCGACATAGGCACGCGCAAAAGCAAGAAGGGACCGGCTTGCTGTGCGCTTGAGGTTCAGGCGGCTCATGCGGCATATAGAAGGAAAACACCCATACAGCGCCGGTAGCATGTCCGGCGTTGCATGGCAAAAGACTCAGCGGCTCATGAGCACGGTGATCCCTGCAGTTTCAAGGACATGACGTGTGGCTCCCCCGAGAATCATCTGACGCAGGCGAGAATGTGAATAGGCGCCCATCGTGAGCATATCGGCACCAAAATCAGCACAGGCAGCCAGAATGCCGGCCCCGACATCGCGTTCGATGCTCTTGAAGACCCGGATTTCCGCATTGATGCCATGCAGTTTCAGATAGTCCTGTACCGTATCCGCCTCCGGACCGCGACGATGATAATCAACGCTGGTCAGAATTTGCACGGCCTGCGCCTGTCTGGCGTAAGGTATGGCACCGCGCAGAGCTGAGGCAGCCTCGGCGGTCCCGTTCCAGGCAATACAGAGACGTGTACCAGAGGTCACGGGCGGACTGGGGGGAGCAATGACCAACGGGCACCCACTGTCATACAGCACTGCGTGAAGCACCTCGGAAGCACGGGCGTTATCATTGGGGCCAAGATGGGGCATCAGGGTGATGTCGGATAGCCGGGCACGCCAGGTCACGGCCTCATGTTCCGATCCTGTCAGGAATTCGAGCGAGGCGCTCAGACGGGATTCGGTGAGAGGGTCGTTTTCCAGAAAACCGTGCTTGGGCTCGATATCATTTTCCTTGATGAAAGCATCGAATTTCAGGCGTACCTGCAGCATACGCCGATGGGCTTCATGCTCGGCGGCTTCCATCATTTCATTGATCATCGAACTGGACAGACCTTCGCCGGTCAGAGCTGCCATTTCATTGGGATCATCTCCGACAAGCACAGCCGAGAGATGGGCATTGAAGGCACGGGCATGAATAAGTCCCACACGCAGAACGGCATCGATATTGCCCGCGCCGTTGAGCGGAACAAGGATGTTTCGGACGTCGTTGGCCATGAGGTTTCTCGCTATATCGTCGGTAAGAATACAAATCCGGGTCCGATTACGAACCGGGAGAAAAGTCAGGGATAAAGGCGGGTCACGGCCCAGTCGTTTTCCTGTCGTGTCCAAGTTGCACGATCATGCATGCGATAGGGGCGGTCCTGCCAGAACTCGATCTGCCGGGGAACAAGCCTGAACCCGGACCAGTTCTCCGGTCGCTGGGGTTCCTTGCCTTCGAATTGTCTGGTGACCTGATTGATGCGCTCTTCGAATGTGGCGCGATCGGGTAGGGGGCGCGACTGGTCCGAGGCAATGGCACCGATACGCGAATTGCGACTGCGGCTTGCGAAATAGCGATCAGCTTCTTCTGCGCTGACCGGCTCGACCTGCCCTTCAATACGGATCTGTCTGCGCAGGGATTTCCAGTGAAACAGGAGCGCAGCATGAGGATTGGCCTGGAGCTCACCTCCCTTGCGACTTTCAAGATTGGTATAGAACACGAATCCGGTCTCATCCGCACCCTTGAGAAGGATCATCCTGACAGAAGGCACGCCGCCGGGGGTTGCTGTGGCGATAGCCATGGCATTCGGATCGTTTGGCTCGCTGGCTTCGGCTTCTTTCATCCATTCCGCGAAGAGGAGGAAAGGATCGGCGTCGAGCGGTATGAGCGGTAAGCTGCTATCGGCGGGCATGGCAGGGAGCCTTCTGTTTTAAGTCGATCAGTCTTCGTCGCCTCTCTAACGTGTCGCGTGCAGACTTGTTTGCGCAGCGGGCATGTGCGACGTAACAGATCATTATTATTTCTTTTTCTGACATTAACCGGGATCTGCCTCATGTCCACCGCTTCGTTCGATCTCCCCACTGGGACGCTGATGACGGGCAAGCGCGGCCTTGTGATGGGCGTCGCCAATGACCGCTCCATCGCCTGGGCCATCGCTTCAGCCTGCGCCGCTCAGGGGGCAGAGCTTGCCTTTACCTATCAGGGCGAGGCACTGGGCAAGCGCGTGAAGCCTCTGGCAGAAAGCGTTGGCGCGTCTCTGGTTATTCCTTGCGATGTCGGTGATGACGCCGATATCGACCGTGCTTTCGATGAGATCGAAAAGGCATGGGGTAAGATCGACTTTGTTGTTCATGCCATTGGCTGGGCTGACAAGCAGTTCCTTCGTGGGCGCTATGTCGATACGCCCCGCGATGCCTTTCTCAAGGCCATGGATATTTCCTGTTTCTCGTTTACGGCTGTAGCGCGTCGTGCAGCAGCCATCATGAATGAGGGTGGATCACTGCTGACTCTCTCCTATCTGGGAGCAGAGCGCGTTATGCCTCATTACAATGTAATGGGGGTGGCCAAGGCGGCCCTTGAGGCATCGGTCCGGTACATGGCTGCGGATCTTGGCAGGGATAATATCCGGGTTAATGCAATCTCGGCGGGCCCCATCATGACGCTGGCAGCAAATGGCATTGGCGATTTCCGCTATATTCTGCGCTGGAACCAGCTCAATGCGCCGATGGAGCGGAATGTATCGCTCAAGGATGTTGGTGGCGCCGGGCTGTATTTTCTTTCCGAACTTTCGTCCGGAACGACCGGAGAAATCCATCATGTTGACTGCGGCTATCATGTCGTGGGCATGAAGAATCCGTCCGCTCCCGATATTGCCGTCGTTTCATCAGAAGGCTGAGATGTCGGATAACAGTTTTGGAACGCTTTTCCGGGTCACGACCTGGGGAGAGAGTCACGGTCCGGCCATTGGCTGCGTGATCGATGGTTGCCCACCAGGCATAACGCTTTCCGAAGCAGATATCCAACCCTGGCTCGATCGTCGGCGGCCGGGCCAATCCAGGTTTACGACCCAGCGACAGGAAGCGGATCAGGTCCGTATCCTGTCAGGTGTTTTCGAGGGCAGGACGACAGGGACTCCCATTTCCCTGATGATCGAAAACACGGACCAGCGCTCGAAGGATTATACCGATATCGCCCAGCGTTATCGGCCGGGTCACGCAGATGTCACGTATGATCTGAAATACGGTCATCGTGATTATCGTGGTGGTGGCCGCTCATCGGCACGCGAGACCGCTTGTCGGGTGGCAGCAGGCGGTGTGGCACGTCGGGCCATTGCCGAGATTCTGGGTCAGGAAGCCAGTATTCGCGGCGCCCTGGTACAGGTCGGTGGGCTTGCGATCGATCGTGCGCGCTGGGATTGGGATGAGGTGGCGAGAAATCCGCTTTTCTGTCCTGATCCTGTGACGGCAATCGAGTGGGAGGCTTTGCTTGCGGCCATTCGCAAGGATGGTTCGTCTATCGGGGCTCTCGTTGAAGTTGTCGCTGAGAACTTTCCTGCCGGTCTGGGCGCGCCACTTTATGGTAAGCTTGATGCCGATCTGGCTGCAGGCCTGATGGGTATCAACGGTGTCAAAGCGGTTGAGATCGGGGAGGGTCTCGGTGTTGCCACACTGCGTGGCGAAGATAATGCTGATCCCATGCGCATGCATGACGGTGTTCTGCATTTTGAGAGCAATCGTGCTGGGGGCATTCTGGGCGGCATCTCGACAGGACAGCCCATCCTTGCCCGTTTTGCCATCAAGCCCACCAGCTCTATTCTTGTCCCGGTGCCATCAATCAACCGGCAGGGTGAGAATATCGACGTTATTACCAAGGGGCGCCACGACCCCTGTATCGGAATACGTGCGGTTCCGGTCGCCGAGGCCATGATGGCCTGTATCCTGCTCGATCATCTTCTGCGCGATCACGCCCAGAACAGCTGGCATCGTTACAAGGATTGAGAGGCCCCCTTTATGGCAGTCTGTGACTGCCATAAAGGGGGAGAGTTCTGTCAGGATAGGGTTGCCGACAGGGTAATCTCAGCCTTGAAAAGCTGGGAGACCGGGCAGCCGTTCTTGGCTTTTGTGGCCAGCTCCTCAAATTTCGCCTGATCAGCACCCGGGACGCTACCCTTGAGGTCGAGATGAATCTTTGAGATCTCGAATCCTGAGTCGGTCTTGTCGAGCGACACGGTTGCTGTCGTTTCGAGGGAAGTGGCGGTCAGGCCGGCTTCACCCAGAATCATCGAAAGGGCCATGGTAAAGCAGCCCGCATGAGCAGCGCCAATCAGCTCTTCGGGATTTGTGCCCGGCTTGTCTTCGAATCGCGTATTGAAGCCATAGGGCTGGCTCGACAAGGCGCCGCTCTGGGTCGAGATGCTGCCCTTGCCATCTTTCAGGCCACCGCTCCACTGGGCACTGGCTGTTTTCTTGATTGTCATACGCATTCTCCTGATGTTCCGGGCCCCTAGCGGACCTGCTGCCTAGCCAACGCGGCGTGCACCCAAAACGTTCACCGGAATGGTTGTGACTTCATTGTCACTCCCGTGCAGGGAGTAAACAAATCGCCTTCCGGGAACTCTATGTCCTTCAAGGGCTTCCTGTCCTGTCAACACCATATGTAGTGCCGGGTGCTAAATTTAACCCGATATATTGCTTGTATCGGGGGTAGGTCTTGCGCCAAGAGGACACTCGGAATTTGAGATCTTGATCTCGGTTTGATCTTGGGGAGATGGCCGGTGAGCCTGCTAGACGACACGACAAGTGAGACTGTTTCTGCGTCTGCCGACGTCCTGCCCGAGCCTTGCGCTCGTGCACCACAGGAGATCGAGTCAGAGCCTGACATGTTCGATGACGTGGTGCAGCTTGAAGGCCACCACGCAGTGCGCGTCAACCGTTCACGTGATGCGCTTCTGACAGATTTCGGCCGGGCCACGCTCGATAACCGTTATCTTCTGCCGGGTGAGCATTATCAGGACCTGTTCGGCCGGGTTGCTTCCTATTATGGCGCTGATGCGGCCCACGCCCAACGTCTGTATGATTACATTTCGCAGCACTGGTTCATGCCTGCCACGCCGGTACTGTCCAATGGTGGCACCACGCGGGGTCTGCCGATCTCCTGCTTTCTGAACGAGGCGGATGACAGTCTGCGTGGAATTGTCGATCTGTGGAATGAAAATGTCTGGCTTGCCTCAAAGGGCGGCGGCATTGGTTCCTACTGGGGCAATCTGCGTTCGATTGGTGAAAATGTCGGCAGAAACGGCAAGACCTCGGGTGTCATTCCGTTCATCCGTGTCATGGACAGCCTGACCCTGGCTATTTCACAGGGCTCGCTGCGTCGTGGTTCGGCTGCCGTCTATCTGCCTGTCTGGCATCCGGAGGTTGAGGAGTTCGTCGAGATGCGTCGCCCTACGGGGGGTGATCCGAACCGCAAGGCTCTGAACCTGCATCACGGTGTTCTTATCACGGATGATTTCATGCGCGCCGTCGAGCAGGACGCGGAATGGGGTCTGCGTTCGCCGAAGGACATGTCCGTTATTCGCAGCATCTCTGCGCGCCAGCTCTGGATCCGGATTCTCACGGCGCGTATGGAGCAGGGCGAGCCCTATATCATCTACTCCGATCATGTGAACAAGGCGCGTCCCGAGCATCACAAACTTGCCGGACTGGAGGTCAAGACCTCCAATCTCTGCGCCGAAATCACGCTGCCCACCGGGCTTGATCATCACGGCAAGAACCGCACGGCCGTATGCTGCCTGTCCTCGCTCAACCTCGAAACCTGGGATGAGTGGAAGGATAATCCGCAATTTGTCGAAGATGTCATGCTCTTCCTCGATCGCGTGTTGCAGGACTTCATTGATCGTGCACCGGACGATATGGAACGCGCCCGTTACGCCGCCATGCGTGAGCGGTCGGTCGGTCTGGGCGTGATGGGATTCCATTCCTTCCTTCAGGCACGGAATATTCCGTTCGAAAGCGTGATGGCGCGCGTATGGAACAAGCGCATCTTCGAGCAGATCAAGACCCAAGCTGACGCGGCATCAAAGCATCTCGCAGAAGTTCTGGGCCCGTGCCCCGATGCCGAGGAATACGGCTTCATGGAGCGATTTTCGAACAAGATGGCGATTGCGCCGACAGCCTCGATCTCGATCATCGCTGGCAATGCGAGCCCTGGTATCGAACCGATCTCTGCCAATGTGTTTCTGCAGAAGACGCTTTCCGGCTCTTTCACCGTGCGCAACCGCCATCTGCTCAAGCTTCTGGAACAGAAAGGTCAGAATACCGACGCTGTCTGGTCTTCCATCACGCTGAACAAGGGGTCGGTCCAGCATCTGGATTTCCTCACCCAGGATGAGAAGGATGTCTACAAGACGGCCTTCGAACTGGATCAGCGTTGGGTGATCGAGCATGCGGCTGACCGTGCACAGTTCATCTGCCAGGCACAGTCGATCAATGTGTTCCTTCCGGCCGATATCCACAAGCGCGACCTGCATCAGATCCATTATCTGGCATGGAAGCGCGGCGTGAAGTCTCTCTATTACTGCCGTTCTCTCTCGATCCAGCGTGCTGATGCCGTGAGTGATATGGCGCTCAAGACCAATATTCTTGAAGAAGAAGACTACAGCTCAAATACTGCGGAAGCTGTCAAAAAGCCGAGAGAGACCACGAGCTACGAGGAATGCCTGTCATGTCAGTAAGGGCATTCGCGATTGTAGCGCTCGTATTGGGGACTATGCCTACGGTAATACTCCCCGGGGTAGCGCAGGCCGATGAGATGCAACCCGACCTGTCTACAGTTGTGCGAGGCGTGGTTACGGTCAAAGGCAGGACAGATCTGCCAGAAGGTACCCGGCTCGCCGTGATGCTTGAGGATGTCAGTCTTGCCGATGCCCCGGCCGTGACACTCAGCAAAACGGTATTTGCTCCCGTCGGGACGCAGGGTTTCGGTTACGCGCTCTCCTACGATCAATCGTCTCTCAAGCCTGGTCATCGCTATATGTTGCGAGCAGAAATACGGGCAGGAGACCGGTTGCTTTACACCAGCAAGGCGGCCGTCATTGCGACCGGGGCGGTACCTGAACAGCATGAGATTGTTGTTGAGCCGGTTTCAGCGTTATTGCCGGTAGCGTTGGTCGGAAGCTGGACAATCGACAAGATCGGTGAAAACCGGACAGCTCCCGAGGCACCGGCCGTTATTGTTTTTGGTGCTGATGGTTCTCTATCCGGTACAGCTGGCTGTAACCGCATGATGGGACATATCACTGCAACGGAACAGGATCTTTCATTCGGGCCGGTTGCCGGTACACGCATGGCATGTCCAGGTGTGCGGATGACCCAGGAAACAGCCGTTTTCACGGCGTTTGATCAGGTCAAGACCTGGTCTCTCCAGAAGGGAAACCTGCTGCTCGTCGATGCGCAGGGTAATACAGTCCTGACACTTGCTCCGGAAAAGAATGCACAGCATCCGGCAGGGAACCAGTCCAGGCACATCAGAAACAGGAAAAGCCAATGAGCGAGACAAAGAACCAAGGCGCTCCCCTCGCCGAGGAGCAGCATTTCGATCTCATGACCGCCAATCCGGTCTATAAGCCTTTCCGTTACCCATGGGCTTATGACGCATGGCTGATCCAGCAGCGTGTGCACTGGCTTCCGGAAGAAGTGCCGCTGGCCGATGACGTGAAAGACTGGCATCGCACGTTGAGTGAAGGTGAGCGCCATCTGGTAACGCAGATCTTCCGTTTCTTTACCCAGGCCGATGTCGAAGTGAACTCGGCTTATATGAAGTATTACAGTCAGGTCTTCAAACCGACTGAAGTGCTGATGATGCTGTCATCGTTCTCGAATATCGAGACGATTCATATCGCGGCCTATTCGCATCTCCTCGATACGATCGGTATGCCGGAAACCGAATATTCGGCCTTCCTGAAATACAAGGAGATGAAGGACAAGTATGATTTCATGCAGTCCTTCAACATCAATAACAAACGCGAAATCGCCAAGACCATGGCGGCGTTTGGCGCCTTCATGGAAGGGCTTCAGCTTTTCGCTTCCTTTGCGATCCTTCTGAATTTCCCGCGCTTCAACAAGCTCAAGGGTATGGGGCAGATTGTGTCCTGGTCAGTGCGTGACGAGACGCTGCACTGCCTGTCGATGATCCGTCTGTTCCGTACGTTCGTGCGCGAAAACAGCGAGATCTGGACCGAAGATTTCCGTAATGAGCTCGCCGAGATCTGCGCGACGACGGTCGAGCACGAAGATGCATTTATTGATCTCGCTTTCGAGATGGGTGATGTGGAAGGGCTGAGCGCCGACCAAGTGAAGCGTTATATCCGTTTCATTGCCGATCGTCGTATGACCCAGCTTGGTCTCGACCCCTTCTATGGCATTGAAGAGAACCCGTTGCCTTGGCTTGATGACATGCTCAATGCTGTTGAACATGCCAATTTCTTCGAAAATCGTGCGACCGAATACTCCCGTGCCTCCACCACAGGGTCGTGGGAAGAAGCTTTTGAAGCGGATGTTTTCGCTTCCTGAACCGAGGGGGAGGACAAAAGCGCCTCCCTTTTTTAGCCAGGTCAGAAGAACTCTGTCATGGGCTCAGAGCAGTGCCCTGGCCTGGCGAAGAATGGCGTCGCTCTGGATCGTGTAGCCCCCCTCATCGCGATGCAGCACAAGGCCGGGCAGAAGGGTAAACATCCCTCTGCCGCTCTGGGTGGCACGGAGAAGAACGATCTTGGCTGATCGCCCCTGCTTGGGCCATAGCGGCAAGAGGGTGAGGCTTCCAAAACCTGACTGACGCAGCACCTCGCAGGCCCGGTCTATCACTGCAGCTGGCAGGGCGAGAGTCAGGGTACCTCCCGGCAGTACCCAGCGCGATAGTGTTGCGATCCATTCTTCCCAACCGCCTTCAGGCATTGTCATGGCAAGACGTCGTCGGGCGTCGCTGGCTCCTGTATGGTCAGCCGGATGCCAGGGAGGATTGGCCATGGCGTGATGAAAACGGCCATTCGCGCCGGGTGTGAGATGCCGAAGGGCAGAAGGAACATCGGGAATACTGCCATGCAGGATCGTTACCCGCGTCCCGCTATCATTATCCTGCATGTTCTGTGTTGCAAGCCGGGCTGTCGCCTCATCGGCTTCCAGCCCCACCCCGGTAATGTCGGGACAGCGCGTCGTGAGGCAAAGAAGTCCGGCTCCTGCACCACAGCCAGCTTCGAGGACGCTTTGTCCAGGCTGTGACGGGACGAAGGCCGCCATAAGGACAGGTTCAATTCCCGTGCGATATCCCTGGACAAATTGTCTGTAGCGTACGCGACGGTCGAGCAGATATCCTTCCATTGTCTTGTCTGTAGTGACGGCAGCCGCCCCAGCTTTTAGGGAGGCCGGGTTGACCGGAGCGGTCCTGCCGCTCATATGGTTTTGACTGTCAGAGGGCTGGTTCTCCGGCCAAGCTGGGTCATGCATGAAAGTCGGTTTCTGCCTTGGTATGTTCCTGTGCCGGGCTAGACGCCGACTCGTGTCTTATACTGCATCAGGGTCGTCAGTGGCCAAGTAGGAAGTGGAGAGTTGCCTTGGGTGGTGCCGACAGCCTGACCGATAAGAAGGCGCAGGAACAGAAAAATGTAGCCGGCCCGTCTGGTGGAGAACGTTCTGCCCTGAATGCGCTCTCTGATTTTCTCCGTGAAGACATGGAAGCCTGTAATCGCGAAATCGTAGCGCGTATGCAGAGTCCGGTACCGCTTATACCTCAGCTCGGGGCCCATCTTGTGGCGGCAGGCGGCAAAAGATTGCGACCGCTTCTGACACTCGCCTCGGCCCGGCTGTGTGGCTATGAGCCCTCCGCCCTGAACCAGCGTCATGTCGGCCTCGCTGCCTGTGTGGAGTTCATTCATACGGCTACGCTGCTCCATGATGATGTTGTCGACGAAAGTACGCTGCGTCGTGGGCTGGCATCGGCCAATGCGGTTTTTGGCAACAAGGCGTCGGTTCTCGTCGGTGATTTTCTCTTCGCCCGTTCATTCCAGCTTATGACTGCAGATGGTTCCCTGAAGGTGATGGCCATTCTCTCAGCGGCCTCAGCGACCATTGCCGAGGGTGAAGTGCTGCAAATGGCAACGCAGAACGATCTCTCCACTCCCATCGAGAAATATCTTGAAGTCATCCACGGCAAGACGGCGGCTCTTTTTGCGGCTGCCTGTCGTGTTGGTGCTGTCGTGGCAGACCGATCGGAACAGGAAGAAGCGGCTCTTGATGCTTACGGGACCAATCTCGGCATGGCTTTCCAGCTCGTCGACGATGCGCTCGACTATGCCGCTGATCAGCAGATTCTCGGCAAAACAGTTGGTGATGACATGCGTGAGGGCAAGATCACTTTGCCTGTTCTTGCTGCCTTTCAGGCTGGTGACGAGATCGAACGCGCCTTCTGGCTGCGTGTGATCGAGACCGGCGAACAGACGGAAGACGATCTGCCCCATGCACTTGCCCTGATCGAAAAACGGGGTGCGATCCAGACTACGCTGGATCGTGCACGTCTCTATGCTGATGCTGCGATAGAGGCCTTGTCTGTGTTCCCTGATAGTCCGATCCGCAGGCTGATGAGTGACGCGGCTTCATACACGGTGAGCCGCGCCAATTGACGCGATGTGCCTCGATCAGAGGCCGTCTTTTCAGGACGCGTCCACGTTTTCCAGCACAGTGATGTCGTCATAGCCCAGACGTGCAATGGCCCGTTTCAGGGCCACGCTGTCGACGGGATGGCCAGTGAGGGTCAGGGTTTCAGGACAATCTTCCCGTTCCGGACAGACTGTCTGCATCGCAAGAATGCGGCCAACCTGCTGTGCGACCGGAAGAGCCGGATCCAGCAAATGAATTTCGGGTGGGCATAGACGCCGGAAGGATTCGGTCAGAAAAGTGTAATGCGTACACCCAAGACCGATCGTATCGATGCGGTTTCCCATGGGCGCTTCGAAAAGATGACGAAGCTCTTCAGCAACAAGCGCATCATTGACCGAATATCCAAGAAAAGCCTGCTCTGCCAGATCTGCCAGAGCGCGTGCCCCATGGACGATCATTTCGCAATCGGCTGCGTAGGTGTCGCGCAGGCTGCGCAGATAGGGGCGTCGCGCCGTGCCTCTTGTAGACAGAAGGCCAAAGACCCGACTCTGAGTGACGCGGGCTGCCCAGCGCACAGGCGGAACGCAACCGACGAACGGAACGTCGAAGTTTTGCCTTAGCGCATCAAGGGCAATGGTACTGGCCGTATTGCAGGCGATCAGAACGACATCGGGGCGGAGTCGAGCAATCCGTTCCCCTATGAGCGAAACAAGACGTGTCACGAGCAGGGTGTCTTCCTGCTCGCCATAGGGAAACAGCGCGTTATCTGCCAGGTAGTCGATCCGTGTGTCTCCAGGCAGTGTCGAGCGCAAGGCCTGCACGACACCCAGACCACCTATTCCTGAGTCAAAGGCGAGGACACGCCCCGAAGGGAGGGGCAAGTCAGCCTTCCGCCTTCGCCTTTAGCGCAGCGGCCTCTTCGGCACTGCCGACGCCACCATGGGCCCGGGACCATCCACACGGATCTTCGAGGAAGCGACGCACTTCGTGGATATCGCTCTCGGAAAAGTAATCAGCGCCGGAACAAGCTTCCAGCACATCCCACCAGGTGCAGAGTGAATGCAGTGAGACATTCATATCTGCGAGGGTTTTCTGTGCGCCAGGAAATACGCCATAGAAGAACACGACAAAAGTATGATCAATGATTGCTCCGGCTGCTCGCAATGCGTTGGCAAACCGGACTTTCGAGGCTCCATCAGTTGTCAGATCCTCGACGAGGAGCGTACGCATCGCTTCAGGCACATCGCCTTCAATCTGCGCATTACGGCCAAAGCCTTTGGGCTTTTTGCGTACATAGGCCATGGGCGCCATCATGCGGTCGGCAATCCATGCGGCAAAGGGAATGCCGGCAGTTTCGCCGCCTACAACGCAGTCAATGCTTTCATAGCCGATATGACGACCGATCTTCTCGACGGCCAGTTCAACGATCTTGGCACGAGCGCGCGGAAAGAAGATGATCTTGCGGCAGTCGATATAGACGGGTGACTTCCAGCCAGAGGTCAACGTGTACGGATCTTCGGGGCGAAAATTGATGGCCTTTATTTCCAGCAGGATACGCGCTGTTGTCAGCGCAGCATCCCGGTCCCACTGTGTCTGACGGATTGCGCCACCATTGATCTCGTTGCTGAGAGCCATCTGTTTTCACTCCATGATCTTACTGGCGTGCAGGATTATCCGGCCTTTGCGATAAAAGTAAGAGAAATAAGAAGAGAAAATCCTCTCGTATTCGTTCGATAGGCGATGCTTGCATTTACCATTGGAAAAGCTTTAGAATGCGCCAATTGAAAATAATTCTCAACTAGGATCTGTTTGCGTGACTGTCGATCTAAACCGCATTACCCGAAAGTGCGAACGCGCTGTCATAACAGCGTATGAAGAACTGCGGGATGTGGGCCAGCCTGATATCCAGGCTTTTACCGCATGCACGACCCTGTATCGTATTCACCATCCCGAAGCTTCGCTCAATGAAGCGCGTCGTCTGGTGTCAGAGTGGATTGATCATCATATTGTCCGTCAGGACAAGGGTGAAACGCCTGGTTGTGATTGCTAGGTTCACTCTGATCCAGAGCACAATGAAATAACGCTTTCTGCAAGTGTTGAGAGTAAAGAAAAAGCCGGAGAAATTCTCCGGCTTTTTTCATGGTCCGATGGGTGTTCTCAGCCGCGTCGGCAAAGTGGAACATAATCACGACGTGCCTCGCCAATATAGAGTTGGCGAGGGCGGCCGATGCGCTGACCTGGTTCCTCAATCATTTCACGCCACTGACTGACCCAGCCAACTGTGCGGGCTACAGCGAAGAGGACGGTAAACATCGAGGTAGGAATGCCCATCGCTTTCAGGATCAGTCCTGAATAGAAATCGACATTCGGATAAAGACGTCTTTGCACGAAATAGGGATCGTTGACGGCAATACGTTCAAGTTCGGCGGCCAGATCAAACATCGGGTCATGCTTGAGGCCGAGCTCGGCAACGACCTCATGGTAGGTCTGTTCCATGATCTTGGCGCGTGGATCGAAATTCTTGTAGACGCGATGGCCAAAGCCCATCAGGCGTACGCCGCTCTCACGGTCCTTTACCTGAGCAATGAAGGACGGGATATTCTCGCGTGTGCCGATCTGCGCCAGCATGCTGAGAACGGCTTCGTTTGCCCCGCCATGAGCAGGGCCCCACAGGGCCGCAATACCGGCAGCGATGCAGGCAAAGGGATTGGATCCGGTAGAACCTACCAGACGTACTGTCGAGGTCGAGGCATTCTGCTCATGATCGGCATGGAGGATCAGAATGCGATCAATAGCCCGTGCCAGAACAGGGTTGACCCGATATTCCGCATTCGGACGGGCAAACAGCATTTTCAGGAAATTCTCTGAAAAGCTTAGACTGTTATCAGGATACACGAAGGGTTCGCCCATCGTATATTTGTAAGCCCAGGCAGCGATGGTGGGTACTTTTGCAATCAGGCGACGTGTCGCAAGATCACGAGCAGCCTCATTCGAGATATCGACAGAACCGGGATAGAAAGCCGAGAGAGCTGCCACAGTGCCACAGAGAATGGCCATCGGGTGGGCATCGCGACGGAAGCCGTTGAAGAAATTGCGGATCTGCTCATGAAGCAGCGCCTGCTCTTTCAGATCCTGCTGGAAGCGATCATAATCCTCCCGGCTGGGCAATTCACCATAGACCAGAAGATAGGCTGTTTCGGTAAAGCTTGCTTCGGTCGCCAGCTGTTCGATCGGATAGCCCCGATGAAGCAATATACCTTCATCACCATCAATAAAGGTTATGGCACTGCGACACGAAGCCGTCTCGCCATAGCCCGGATCGAAAGAGAACATCTGCGTCTCGGCAGTGAGCTTTCGAATATCGACTACGTCGGGGCCCAGAGTACCCTTGAGAATCGGGAAGCCGGCAGAACGCTCGCCTATGCTGAGAGTCGCCGTTTCGGAAGTGGATCCGTTTTTGTCGTGATCAGCCATGAATCTGCCTTAGGAATTTACTGCGGAAGAGGCAATCAACTTATGGGTGAAGTACAGCCCGCAATGTCGTCGTATTGGGGGAAAGACCCGCCCAGTCTGAAGCAACGTTGAAAACGGTCGAGGTGCCGGGTTCATAACCCTTCATCAATTCGCGAGCGATTGGTCCATCAACTGCGTTGCTTGCAAGATGGTGGCAGGTTTCCGCAATGGCCGGATTATGCCCGACGATAATGAGCGTCTTTATCGTTGAGGGTGTTTCGCGAACAAGTTCCAGAATGCCGTACAGATTGAGGTCGTACAGCGCTTCCATGCCATGGACGATACGTGAAGGAGGAAGGTGCTCGGCAATGGCCTGCGCCGTCTGTGTCGTACGTCTTGCGGTGCTGTGCCACAAATGGACGTCGGACAGGGGAATGTCAGCCTGTGCAATCCTGTCCCCCACAATCAGGGCATCCTGCTCTCCCTGTTGCGTAAGAGGTCTGTCCCGATCCGGTACACCGAGACCGTCCTGCGCGGCCTGCGCATGTCTGACAAGAATAAGATGATGCGCAGGCATGTCACGCTCCCCGGTTCAGCGCGGGCTTCGCCCGGCAATTGAGTCATGATGTCGGATCACTTCCCGTATGATGAAGGCAAGAAACTTTTCCGCGAAGTCAGGGTCGAGCCGCGCGGATACGGCCAGCTGCCTCAGTCTTTCAATCTGTCGTGATTCCCGTTCCGGATCGGCCGCAGGCAGGCCTGATCGTGCTTTCAACTCTCCTACTGCCTGGGTCTGGCGAAAGCGCTCGGCAAGCATATGGATCAAGGCAGCGTCGATATTGTCGATACTCTGACGATGCTGTTCGAGGATCGTGCGTGTTTCTTGGTCAGACATCCAGATCAATCCAGGCAAGATGGCCGCCTTTTCCGGCGCCAAGGTCAGTAAAAATGGCGCGTCCGCCATTGCGTCCGTCGCGTATCCATGGACGACCATCAGTCGAGCGCCGATCATGTCCGCAATAGACGACATGATCGGCGGGAATATGATCGATCCAGCGCAGTCGACGCTCCGGGTACCCGTCGGGCTGCATGCGCCCCGTTGTCTCGCCGAACAGGGCGCGGGACAGAAGAGGGGTCATCGCGCCCAGTGCAGGCGGCGGAGCCTCGAAGAGCATATCGGTATGAAACCCGCCATGAACGAAGATAAGATTACCCTGCACAATCCAGGCAGGGGCTTCGGTGATCGCTTCGTAGGCGCGCTCGCGCAGACCGGCCTGCACCGGTCCTGAAAGCTGGTTCAGGGTCTCTTCCAGAGGTGGATCGCGGCGCAGCCGTCTTCCCTCCAGCGCACGACCAAGCTTGCGGTCATGATTGCCGAGGATGAACATACCACGCCCATCGTCAATCAGGTCGAGCATGAGACGTAATGTTCCGGCGCTGTCAGGTCCATGATCGATCAGATCGCCAAGCTGGATGATAAATCGATCCGTCGCGACAGCATGTTCGAATGCGGTAAGGTCTCCATGCACATCTCCCACCACGCGTAAACCGCGACCGGCGCTCAGCGTCGTCAGGTCAGGGAGATAAGGAGGAACAAAGGAAATCGGCTCGGCCTTTCCGGACTATGTCGTCAAACGTGCATTATGGGCGCCAATGGCAGGAGAACACAATAAAGACATGGTTATAACGGGTATCGATCACGTAGCTACAGCAAGAGAACCCGTTTCGGCGAAAGAGGTTGCCAGAGAGAGATCGACCGAGAGAACCTGACTGACCCCGCGTTCCTGCATCGTCACGCCGAAAAGTCGGTCCATATGCGCCATGGTCAACTGATGGTGGGTAACGATCAGGAAGCGTGTCTGGGCCTCCTCGGTCATATCCCTGAGCAGTCCGCAGAGACGCTCGACATTGGCGTCATCGAGGGGGGCATCGACCTCATCGAGAATACAGAGTGGTGCAGGCTGGCATCGAAAGGTTGCAAAGATCAGCGACAGAGCAGTGAGAGCCTGTTCACCGCCGGACAGAAGTGAAAGGGTTGACAGTTTCTTGCCCGGTGGCTGGGCGAAGATCTCCAGCCCGGCTTCAAGCGGGTCGTCGCTGCCCACCAGCCCCAGATGTGCCTTGCCGCCATTGAACATGCGCGCGAACAAGGACTGGAAATGGCGATCAACTTCAACAAAAACGGTCTGTAGACGCTCGCGTCCCTCTTTCTTGAGCATAGTGATCGAGCCCCGCAGGCGACCAATTGCCGAGGTCAATTCATCATGTTCTCGTGCCAGATGATCTGACTGGGTGCGTGCCTCGCCGTATTCTTCCTCGGCCAGAAGATTTACAGGGCCAAGCGCCTCGCGCTCTTTCTGGTTACGGGCAAGACGCCTCCTGAGGGTTGTCTCGCTCTGCTCTGTCAGTGGTAGATCGAAACCCTCTTGCGATATGGTGTTTCTGGTATCTTCAAGTTTTTCGAGCTGTGCGCATGCCTGGGTGAGGCGTTCCTGCAGGCGAATAGCGTTTTCGCGCGCCGAGGCTGAGCGTGCTTCTGCCTGTCTGCGCGTTTCGGCAAGCGCTTCCAAGGCGGATTCGATACCCGCCAGCGCCGAGGCTGCACTGCTGAAAGCGTCTTCAGCGTTTTCGAGCGCTGAGATTTCCTCTACCGAGGCCATTTCGAGACGTGTTTCCTCGTCCCTTTTCGATGAGAGTCCCTTTTCACCTTGAGTGAGCCGTTCTTGCAGTCTTGTCAGATCGTCCTGCAAGGTCGAACAGAGAGCCTCGTTTTCGCTGAGACGCAGACCAAGCTGCTCTTTCTCCTGTGTTATTCGTTCCAGAGAGATTTCAGTCTCACGCAACGCCTCACGTGTTTTCTGATCGGCCGCCCGGCAGTTTGCCTCATTGGACTGGGCTTCTCTGACCTCACGCTCCAAAGGGGAAAGGTCTGGAACAGGGGCAAGGTGAACAAGCTCTTTTTCAGCTTCTGCAAGTGCTTTCTGTACTGCCTGATGCTGCGGTGTAAGAGCTGAAAGGCGGCTCGTCAGACTCAGCCTGAGATCACGCTGGGCCTGTAATGCCTTACTGGCCGTGCCGATCTCCTTGCCGAGGGTATCAACGATCTGGCGCGTTGCGACCACTCTTGCTTCGAGTGCACCGAGAGCATCACGCTGCGTATCCAGGGCCTTTTGACACGTCGTCAGATAAGCCTTGTGGTCTACACGGTTCAACCGGGCCTGCTGGCTTTCAAGCTCAGCCTGATCCTCTCGCGCCTGGGCCAGAGCCGCGTCAAGCGTGCGCGCTTTTGTTGCATCAGACTCCTTCTGCAATCTGAGTCGCGTGGCCTTTTCCTGCGCATCACTACAGGCGGCCTCAAGATGTCTGACCCGTTCCATGGCCTGTTCGGCAGCAAGACGGCTACGGGTCAGTCTTTCCTGTGCTGCACTTTTCTGTGTCTGGATCGTTTCTTCTGCTGCTAGGGAAGCAAGCGCCTCACGTGCTGTCGCGACACGTGAGGCCGCCTCATTGAGTTGTATGATGGCTTCGTCGCGATTCTGTGCAAGCCGGTCACGCTGACTGCTGAGTTGTTCCTGTTGGGACACAAGAGCGGTTTCTGACTGACGGCAGGTTTTCAGTCCGGCCTCTTCCTGCTGTAGCGTTTCCCGCAGGACTGTGAGCCGGGTGGTCTGATCCTGTTCCTGCCGTGAGAGAGCTTCGACGTTTTCGGTCAGGGGCAGAAGCGCTTTTTCCAGGGCGTCGATATCGGCGTTCAATGCGCGTAATGACGCAAGTTGCTCGACACGATTCAGCGCATTGGAGGTCAGATTGCCCGCTTTGCGATAGCCATCCCAACGCCACAAGGCGCCCTCCCTGCTCACGAGGGACTGGCCCGGAAGCAGTCTGTTCTGAAGAGCAAGAGCCGTTGCAGAGTCTTCCACCAGTCCGATCGCTGTCAGACAGCGAGAGAGCGTGGGAGGAAAGCCCAGCAATGAGGAGAGAGGAAGAGACGGTTGAGGGAGGGGGAGCGCTTCGATGGGCGGAAGCAGTGCCCAGGCGCGTTCCTGCACCTCATCAAGGGAGGCATTCAGCGTTTCATCAAGTGCCGAAGCAACGGCGCGTTCAAGCCCTGGTGGGATGACGAGTGTGTCAATCAGGGGAGAGGGCAGAGCCTCGGTCTGTTGTGTGGCGACAAGGGCTTCATGACGTGCGTGCAAGGCCAAGGCTTTGGCCTCCATGTCACGACGCTCTTTCTCACATGTTTCAAGCTCTTGCCGGGTTCGATGGCGGTCGTGTGATAGCGTCTCGCTTTGCAGATGAAGAGAAGCGATACGTGCTTCTGTTGCTTCACGAGCCATACGGGCATTGTTGAGTTGAACCGGATCCGGACTCTGGGCCTCTAGTTCTGCCCATTGAGAGGCGATCCCGGCAATCTGATTTTCGTGGCGTGCACAGGCGTCCTGTGCCTGGGCATACTCACGCTCCAGAATTACCCGCTGCCGGGTGAGGCTCTGCGATTCTGCCTCAATCTGGGAAAGCTCGTGCTGGTGCTCATTCAGAGCCAGTCTGGTCTGCTCAGCCGCGTCTCGAGCCTGATCGCGTTCGGCCAGCAACTGCTGGGCCTTTTCATCGTAAGCAGAAAGCATTTCCTCACTGAGTGAGGCTTCCGCCAGTAAGGCAAGCTCGGCCTCATGGGCGATGCACTGGGTGCCAAGGCTCTGGAGGCGAAGATTGAGGCGTTCAAGGGCGTCACGCGTCCGTTCGGCTTCAGCACTTGCACGACTGACCTCCTGTTCGGCCTGAGACGTGGCCATGCGTGCTTCCTGATGAGCACGGGTCAACGTCACCAGCTCTGCCTCGGCGTCTTTGCGTTGGTGCCGTTTGCTATCCAGAACGCTTTGCAGAGAATGCAAAGTTGTTTCGTCAGGGAGTTCGGCGTCGATCTCTGCAAGTGCCGTTGCGAGCTGCTTTTCCTGAAGTTCAAGTGTCGCGATACGGTGTGTGAGGCTCTCGTGTTCTGTCTGCAGCGATTGAGCGGCCAGTCGCTGGATTACCAGTCTGTCAGAGAGAGCCTGTCGTTTCTCTTCTGCTGCGCTCAACGCCTCTGCGCTTGATCGGGCCAGAGCGCTCAGCTCAACATGTTTGCCCGGTAAATCACTCAGCTGGCTGTCCAGCGCTGTTATTGCGGTAGTCAGAACTTCCTGCCGTGACCTCGTTTCCTCTAGGCGGGAGAGAGCGAGTACCTGATCGGCCTCAAGCTGGTTCAGATGATGGGCGCTTTGTTCGGACGCGCTGCGGGCCTGGGTCAGGGCCTCACGCGTGGTCTCTGTCGATACCCGTCTCTTGTCACGGGCCTCACGCATGGTTTCGACCTGTTCGCGAAGCGAAAGAATACGACTTTTATGCGAGGTACCTTCCTGCTCAGCCTGCCGGGCAGAGGCAGCCGATTCGTCACGTTCTGCCTCTGCCGCATGCAGCTGGGCAGCAGTTCGCTCGACAGATTGCTCAGCACGCCTGAGGAGGAGCCATGCAAGTGCCGCTTCATCGTCGCGGATTGTTTCTGACAGACCGCGATAGGCGCGCGCCTGGGCTGACTGGGTTTCGAGTTGCTCGAGTCTGATCTCGATCTGCTGGCGAAGATCTTCCGATCGTTCCATATTGCCTTCAGCCTGACGCAGCTTGAGCTCAGCATCATGGCGTCTGGCATGCAGGCCAGTGATTCCTGCGGCTTCCTCAAGCAGTGAGCGGCGTTCCTCGGGCTTTGCACTGATGAGTGCAGCGACGCGGTTCTGGCTGACAATGGATGAGCTTCTTGCCCCCGATGACAGATCGGCAAAAAGCGTGGTGATATCGCGCGCGCGCAGCGGACGGCCATTGAGACGGAAATCGCTGCCTGAACCACGCTCTGCGCGTCGGCAGATTTCGAGCGCATCGGAGTCGGCGAAAGGGGGAGGGGCGAGGCCGGTCGCTTCTTCAAGCCAGAGCGTTACTTCAGCCAGAGAGCGGGCTGAACGAGCGCTCGTTCCTGCAAAAATTAGGTCATCGAGTTCCCCACCACGCAAGGCTCGGGCGGAACTCTCTCCCATTGCCCAGCGCAGGGCTTCGACAACATTGGATTTACCGCATCCGTTGGGTCCGACAATGCCGGTCAGTCCTGGGAGAATATCAATCGTTGCTGGATCGGCGAAACTTTTGAAACCCGCTATCCGCAGGCGCGTGATCTTGGCTGACATACGCGAAAAGCGGGGTCCTCTATGGTAAGCACACGGGCCCTTTATCGGGCAGCGGGCCTTGTGTGCAGTGCGTGGATGAGCTCTGACCTACGGCAAGGCTCGCCCGCGCATGTAGCCGAATCCGGTCTCAGCCGCCAGCCTTCCTGACCTGGGATTCGAATGCCTCGTAAGTCAGGAGTTCCTGATTGTAAGGCTGGTCGTTGAACATGAAGAACGGTGTGCCACCGATATTGTATTTTGCCTGATCGGCATCCTGCTGGGCGACGAGAGCCTGACGGAAGCTGTCATCGGCGTCGATTTTGGCAAATTTTTCGGCAGAAATGCCAGCCAGCGCGGCCATCTGCTGGATCTGCTTCTTGGGATCAATGTCACGGGCGAAAGCCCAGCGATCCTGGGTCGCCAGCATGGAGTTCACGAATGGTACATAGCGGTCGACGGGCAAGGAGCGTGCGACCATCGCGCCAAGAAGGGCGATCTGATCAAGCGGGAAGTCATGATAGACATAGAAAACCTTGCCCGTATCGATGAGCTTGGCTTTCACATCCTGAAAGACCGTCATTTCGAAATGCGCGCAATGGGTACAGGTGAGAGAAAACCACTCATTCACTGTAACTGGTGCTCTTGGATTACCGAGCGTGCGAGGCGTCAGGCGCTGATCCGTCGCCTGGGTGCCTTCAGCGCGGGCTTTCGACAGGAGGGCGAGGGCAGGGATCGCTGCCAGAAAACTGCGCCTGTAAACGGACATGGGAAACGCTCCTGCTGAATGATGTCAAAGTTTTGAAGACCGGAAGGGGCGTCGGCGTCAAGTGCCGGGGGGCAGCCTGATCGCCTGATCGGTCAGCGTATATCGGTCTTGCGATCAATTGTCCCGATATCGCTGCGCACCCAGTCGGCAGGGACGCGCATGCGCAAGGCACGGATATGGCGTGCATCGGCATCGGTTACCCGGAAAACAAGACCGCTTTCATGAGTGAACACCTCACCGCGTATGGGGACATGCCCGGCCAGTCTGAAGACAAGCCCGCCTACCGTTTCGATTTCGGCCTCACGCTCTGCATCTGTGAGCACGGGACCCATGAAAGATTCGAGCTCATCAACCGGCAGACGCGCATCAAGGTCAAAAGAACCATCCGCCCGCTCCAGGATCATTGCGGAAACGGGTTCGTCATGTTCGTCAGAGATATCACCGACGATGGTCTCGACCAGATCCTCAATCGTGACCAGTCCGTCCACACCACCATATTCATCAATAACAAGAGCAAGATGCGTACGTCGCTGGCGCATCTGGAGCAGCAGATCCAACACTGGTATCTGGGGAGCCACCATAAGAGGCTGTCTCAGAAGGGGTTCGATATCAAAGGCTTCGGACGTACCGATATAGGCGATCAGGTCCTTGACGTGGATCATGCCGATGACGTTGTCGAGATGCTCGCGATAGACCGGTACGCGGGAATGGTTTTCGCGCCGCATGAAATCAAGGGCCTCATCAAGCGTGATATCAGCCGACATCGAGACAATGTCGGCGCGCGGCACCATGACGTCGTCTGCCGTCTTCTCACGCAGATGCAGCACATTGGTGATGAGGGCACGTTCCTGCCTGTCCAGCTCCGGGCGGTTTCCCGTCTCGGGGTGTGGCGTGGCGGCTTCTTCGACAAGTGCTGCGATGGACAAACGCAAGCCCTGTTCGCGGCTTTTGCGGTTAAAAATGCCGAATAACCCTTTGGCAGGGCGCTGGCGATGCTCGTCACTCTCGCTCATGCTCCGCGCCCTCCGCCCAGACGCCAGGGATTCGGAATTCCCAGACGGGCGAGGATACGGGATTCGGTCATTTCCATCAGCCGCGCTTCGTCCGGGCGATGGTGATCGTGACCGGCAAGGTGCAGAAGCCCGTGAATGACGAGATGCGCAAAATGATGCGGAAACTTCTTGCCGCTGGCTTTGGCTTCGCGACGAACCGTTTCATACGCCAGGGCGATATCGCCATCGCCAAAGCCGCCGTTCTCCTCAAAAGTGAGAACATTGGTCGGTTTGTTCTTGTCGCGGAATGTGGCGTTGAGTGTCCGGATTGCGTGGTCACCCGCAAGAAGGAAAGCCGGAATGCGGTCGCGATCAAGCCAAGGCCAGCTTGCTTCCACACAGCGTGCAACGAGCATTTCCAGATTTGGAACGCTGGCGCGCCAGCGACGATCGGTTACGATCAGATCGAGACGTGAGCGAAGCGCCGCCCTCGTGATAGAGGACGGTTCTTCGGCGGATGGGGTAAGACTACTTCGAGGTTCCATTGTATTCCCGGCGCGACCTGCCTCGGGAGTAATCCCGTGCCGCAGCCACTCGTTGATCATAAGCGTCCACGATGCGTGCCACGAGCGGGTGGCGGACAACATCGGCGGATTCAAAACGGGTAATACCAATTCCGGGCAGGCCTTCAAGGGTCTCGACGGCCTCACGCAGTCCGGATGCGACGCCCGAAGGCAGATCGATCTGGCTGAGATCACCCGTTATCACCATGCGTGCACCCTGTCCCATGCGGGTCAGGAACATTTTCATCTGGGCCGGAGTGGTATTCTGTGCCTCGTCAAGAATGACGAAGGCATGGGCGAGGGTACGGCCACGCATGAAAGCCAGCGGAGCTACCTCGATCTCGCCATTCGCCATGCGACGGGCGACCTGATCGCCTGGCAGCATATCATTCAGCGCGTCATAGAGCGGGCGCAGATAGGGATCAATCTTCTCACGCAAGTCACCCGGCAGAAAGCCGAGACGTTCTCCTGCCTCGACCGCGGGGCGGGAAAGGATGATACGATCAACCTGGCCCGCCTGGAGCATAGCTACACCCTGGGCGACGGCGAGATAGGTCTTGCCCGTACCTGCAGGGCCAATACCGAACGTCAGTTCGGTTTTGGCCAGCATTTCCATATAGGCAGCCTGACCGCGTGAGCGTGGCGCAATGGCACCTCGTTTTGTGCGTATGGCTGGCAGATCCTGCAGGGGCGCAGGGGAAGCTGTATCGCGTTGCCCGGATTCTGCCGGGCGGGAAAACGCAGTGCGGGTCTCTGCCTGTCGTGAGGGACGAGGAAGCGCAGACAGGCGAATAACGCTGTCGACGACAGGTCCGTCGATCTTTCCGCCATGCTCAAGCTGGTTGTAGAGCGCCGTTATGGCGGCCTGGGCACGCGCCACTGATGCGGCTTCACCCGTGATGGCAATCTTGTTGCCGCGGCAGGTCAGACGTACGTCAAAACCCTGCTCCAGACGAATCAGATGGCGATCATGGTCGCCCAGCAATTGCTGGAGAAGAATGTTATCCCCAAAGCGCAGCGCAGAAGTGCGATGGCCTTGTTCCTGAGGCAGGGTATCAGGCGGAACTTGCCGCCTGGAGTTGCGGTCATTGGTCCCGGATCCGGGATGCGACTGGGGTGCCGTAGGGTGGCTCAAGCGCAGACTCTCTCCCGTAAGAGTGTACCAGCCAGCGAATTGGTCAGACGCTGGGTTATCACAACCGGTACTGTCTGGCCGATAAGATCATCGGATCCTTCGACATGCACCGGTTGAAGATAGGGTGAACGCCCGGAGATCTGACCGGGTTTGCGGCCCCTACCGGTAAACAGCACAGGCAGGATGCGACCGACCATATCTGCATTGAAGGCATCCTGCTGCTCACGCAGCAGTGCCTGTAGACGCTGGAGGCGTGCGTCCTTGACGGCTTCGTCGACCTGAAAGGGCTGACCGGCAGCAGGCGTTCCGGGACGCGGCGAATATTTGAACGAGAAAGCCTGTGCGAAGCCGATATCACGCACCAGCTGCATCGTTGCCTCGAAGTCTTCTTCCGTCTCACCCGGATGACCGACGATGAAGTCGGAAGACAGGGCGAGATCGGGGCAGGCTTCGCGTAGTCGGGCAATCAGGGCACGGTACTCGTCCCCCGTATGTCCACGGTTCATGGCTTTCAGAATGCGATCGGAACCCGACTGGACAGGGAGATGCAGGAAGGGCATCAGCGCCGGATTGTCACGATGGGCGTCTATCAGGGACTGGTCCATGTCGCGTGGATGAGAGGTCATGTATCGGATGCGATCAAGGCCCGGCAGGGCTGACAGGGCTTTGGCCAGTATCGGCAAATCGGCCGTGCCACCTTGTCCGTCATCCCCGTGATAGGCGTTCACGTTCTGACCAAGCAATGTGATCTCGCGCACACCGCTCTCGACCATGCGCTGCGCTTCAGCAAGCACGGAAGGCAGGGAGCGGCTGGTTTCCGCGCCCCGGGTGTAGGGAACAACGCAGAAAGAGCAGAATTTGTCGCAGCCTTCCTGGATTGTGAGAAAGGCTGTCAGATTGCCTTCTACCTGCGGGGCGGCTTCCTGCGGGAGAAAGTCGAATTTCATCTCGACCGGGAAATCCGTGTCAATCACGGCACCACCGGCGCGTGCTGCACGAGCCACCATCTCGGGCAGGCGGTGATAGGTCTGTGGCCCGAGAACAATATCGACATAAGGCGCACGGGCGAGAATCTCCTCGCCTTCTGCCTGGGCAACGCAGCCTGCCACTGCGATAATGGAACGACCCAAGCCCGAGGCCTCACGCTCTTCACTGATTTTGCGCAGGCGTCCCAGCTCGGAAAAAACCTTTTCTGCAGCGCGTTCGCGTATGTGACAGGTATTCAGAATGACCATTTCGGCCTGTTCCGGCGTTGCCACGGCGCGATAGCCCAGCGGTGCCAGAACGTCGGTCATGCGTGCGCTGTCATACACGTTCATCTGACAGCCCCAGGTGATGACGTGAAGGCCGCGTGTATTGGCAGTCGCATCGTTCTGCACAGAAGTCTTGCTGTCGGTGAAAGCCTCGACGGTCACGTGTCCTTACCTCTTGCCACTTGGCGATACTCTGTGGGGAATGGAAACAAGACCAGAGATCCGAAATGCAGGAAATCTGTCTTCTGAGCGTTCCACCAGCCCTTTTTGGGATATCCAGATCGGAGTTGTAGCCGAAAGGTGCGGTAAATGCATGAGTAATATTTATGTATCAGCAGGGTCTTTCAGCCCGCCATCGGGGATGATTGTCGCTCAGAGCCCGGCTGTCTCGATCTGGTCGGGGTTATGATGCAGTTTGGCCACACCCAGCGCCACGATTGACTGAACAGCAGAGGAAAGCTCCTTGCGGCTCGGGAAGTCGGCAGGATCTACCGGCGGATGCAGAATGACTGTGGCGCCAAGTGAACGCCACTGAGTGACTGACCAGATATGTGGAGCAAGCTCCATATCCCCATACCATGCAAGCGCTGTGCGTCTTGCGCGCCCGATGGGAAGACCATCCAGGCGATCATAGACGATCGACACCGGCTGAATCAGAACCGATGGCGGCGCAGGCACTGCCGGATCGACGCGGCTCGGTTTGGCGATGGCGAAGAATGACGACATGAAGGGCAGAACATGGGTGCCGTCCGTCGATGTTCCTTCGGGAAAAAGAATGAGATTGTCGCCATTATTCAGACGATCGGTCATGGCCTGCAGCTCACGACCGGTATTGTTGCGCTGCCGGCTGACAAAAATCGTTCTGCCGAGCCGGGCCAGGGTGCCGATGACAGGCCAGTCCGCAATCTGCTGTTTTGCCACGAAAACTGTTGGCAGGATGCCGCCTGCCACAGCGATATCAAGCCAGGAGGAATGATTTGCGACAAAAATGATCGGTCGATCGCCATTCTGCACGGCAACGCTGTCACGTATCGTTCCGGCGGCAGAGCCGATCACACGCACATGGAGACCAAGAATGCGGCAGATTGTTGCCCAGTAGAAACGGGCAAACACGATTTTTGCGGCACTTTTGCGTCGAAGCAGCAGTCTCTGCGGGATGCTTGCGACGAGGGTCCACAGACAGGACAGTCCCATACGCCTGATCGCACGGAGACGGCATAGAAAGCGGTTCCCCGGAGCAGGCTCAAGTGGGGCAGTCCAGGGTTCGGGGCCGGAAGCGTCACTCGTGGGACGGCGGCGCGTAATCGCGTCAGTCATTACCGTACATCTAACGCGAAATGCTCCTGGCGGACAACCGCGCTGGTGTGATGATTTGATGGAGGGACTGCAAAACGCCATGACCGGGACTGCGAGCCGGGAAAAGAACCTCCTCACGTCTTTTCTTGCAAACACACCCATGACATGATCTCGACATTCTTTTCTGACAATTTTTGCCGGTTTCGACCAAGCAGCAGGAGCGGAATTGCTGTCGTTTTGCCGTGTTTCCATTCGACATCTGTTTTACAGGCAACGCAACGAGCGGTGTGCTGGTGCCGTTCTCCTGACGCATGGCCTGGTGGCTTTGTGTCTGATCGGGGCGACAGGTGAAAGCCGCCTTGCACGTGCTGAACCCAAACAGAATGACAAGGCCGGTCAGAAAAATGTGGAGCATGACGAGGCTTATGTCGTCCGTATCATGCCCTCATCGGATCCTGATCTCGACCCGATGATTCAGGCATCATCCGCACTCGTCTCCTTGCAGAAGACCAAGGCCGTGGATCCCTATGCACTGGCTGGCCGTATCAGAGGCGATTATGATCGTGTGCAGACAGCGCTCGAGAGCCGCGGGTTCTATGATGGCAAGGTCATCATCACTGCAAGCATGCCTGACGGTCGCGAAATCGATGGACGCGATCCGGCTTTACCCGATCGGCTGGCAACGCTGGGGGCGGGCAGGAATGGCGCAGGAGAGGCTGCTGGCAGCAGGAAACTGCGCATTACGATCAAGACTGTTACCGGACCGCAATTTCATATCGGCAAGGTTTCTCTGGTTCCGGGTCCTTTGAGTGGCGAACCGGTTTCTCCGGGATCGACGGAGAATAATGACAGGTCCGGAAAAACGGGCAAGAAAGCGAAGGCTCCAGTCATGCCGCAGCAACCTGTCGCGATCGACGCCCAGGCACGCAAGGCTTTTGGTCTGGAGGCCGGACAGAAAGCTATCGCAGGAGATGTTCTCGCAGCGCAGACAAACCTGCAGCAGGCCCTGCTCGAAGAAGGTCACGCCCAGGCTAATGTTGCTGCGCCGGTAGCCTATCTTCGTCCAGCTACGCATACGCTTGATCTCGAATTCTCCGTCGGTGTGGGACCGGTTGTTGATATTGGTCCGATCAGCTTCACCGGGCAGCAGCGGACGCGGGAAAAGTTCCTGCGCAGACGTCTGCTCATTCATGAAGGCCAGCTTTATCAACCAAGTCAGATTGAAAATGCCCGTCAGGATCTGGCAGGTGTTGGTATATTCTCTTCCGTAGGCGTGCATGATGCGCCGCCTCTTGTGAACCTGGCGCGTGGTGAAGGCACACCACATGTCACGCAGGCAATGCCTTTGCGTTTCACTCTGGCGGAGAGCAAGCGTCACACCGTGTCAGGACAGGTCGGTTATTCGACAGATCTGGGTGGCCGCGCTGGTGCAAGCTGGACTCATCGAAATCTCCTGGGTGCTGCCGAACAGCTCAAACTGACAGCGCTTGTTACCGGGCTCGGTGGCTCGGCACAGCAGGGGCTCGGTTATGATGTCTATGCCGATTTCCTGAAGCCGGATTTTCTGCGGCGTGACCAGAATCTGAATCTGCGTGTCGAGGGGATCAGGCAGCTTCTTTATTCCTATCATCAGACAGCGATTCTTCTGCGGGGCGGGTTGATGCGGCGGCTCAACAAGCGTTGGAGCATTAATGGCAGTGTGGTGGTTGAGCAGGAAAAAATCAGGCAGTTCGGTGTCTCGACCAGTTACCTGATTGCCCAGCTTCCCCTTGGCGCTGTTTATGACAGCACCGAGCTCGCCAATCCGATTGATCCGGCAACGCATGGTATGAGGGCTTCGGTCAATATCACCCCTTCGGAGTCGCTTGAGAGCGGTAGCGCGTTTTTCACCATCATGAGCGCCAATGCTTCCACCTATTTTGATCTTCATCGCATCGGGCTGAGTGCGCCGGGACGTTCGGTCATTGCCATACGTGGCATTGTCGGCTCCGTTCAGGGGGCATCCACCTATCAGATCCCGCCTGACCAGAGACTTTATGCCGGCGGTCCCGCCACGGTGCGTGGTTTTCGTTATCAGGGTGTCGGACCACAAAATGGGAAATACGGTATTGGTGGTACTTCGCTTGATGCGGGTTCGGTCGAGTTTCGTCAGCGTTTCCTGAAGAGTTTCGGAGCTGCCGCTTTTGTAGATGCCGGTCAGGTCGGCGTTGGCAGCAGGCCATTCCAGGGGAAACTCCGGGTCGGGTATGGTGCAGGTATACGCTATTACACGCCGATAGGCCCTGTACGCCTTGATGTGGCACTTCCTGCAAACCGTCCCCCGCATGGCGATAAGTGGGAACTCTATATAGGTCTCGGGGAGACTTTCTGATGAGCCGGACCCCCGAAAGTCATCCGGAGCCTGCCTCGGGATCAGTGACAGCAAAAGCGCGCCGTCCACGCTGGAAACGTATCACACTCTGGTGTCTTGCCCTTTGTCTGGGTGTGCCTGTAGCGCTTGTAGCACTGGCCCTGATTGGCATCCTTGTCTTCGCGAATATTCCCTATGGACAGCGGTTCATCGAGCGTGAAACTACCAGCCTGACTGGCGGTATGGTTCAGATGCAGGGACTTGATGGTGCGTTCCCTTACCATCTGCATGTGCAGCATCTCACCGTTCAAGATCATCTTGGACCCTATCTGGCTATTGACGGGCTAAGACTGAACTGGTCGCCTCTGGCGCTTTTGCACAAAACGGTCAAAGCGTCTCTGCTCCAGGCCCAGACACTCCGGTTCGAGCGCCTGCCGTCAGCCGATCCCTCGGCTCCTGTTGCCGAGCCGTCCTCCAGCAGTCCCTCGACCCTGCATCTGAAGATCGATCTCCGCAAACTCGATATCGGACGTATTGATCTGGGCAAGTCTCTTGCAGGCTTTCCTCTCAGTGCAATGGCTCAGGGGCATCTCATGCTTGCCGATCTGGCTCCTGTCATTGATGGGCCAAGTCTCGATCATCTACCCAAAGCTGATCTGGGGCTTTCTCTCAAACGGCTCGATCGTCCGGCCAGTCTTGTGCTGGCGCTTTCCACACCGCGTGACAGGCTTGACCTCCACCTTGTCGTTCAGGATGGGGAAAAAGGGCTCGTGACCCAGTTTTCGGGCATGGAAACCCTCGACCCTCTTGCGCTCACACTCGATCTGTCCGGCCCCGTGAATGCCAACCACCTTGTGCTTGATATGGCGGCTGGTGCCGTAAAACTGCATGCGCAGGGCAAACTTGATTTGCCCCGTCATGAAGGAGGGCTCAGTCTGCAGGCCTCAACTCCGGCCATGTCGCCTGTGGCCGGCGTGGCCTGGTCCGGTTTCTCCTTGGCTGCCGAACTCCATGGCGATCTTCTGGCGCCTTCAGGCAATGGCAGGCTTGATCTTGACTCGTTGACCGCCGCCGGGGCGGGAGTCAATCATCTGAGTGCAGGGTTTTCCGGTGATGAGAGCAAGACGGCGCGTGCTGACAATCTGTTACTGACTCTTCGTGCTGAAGGGGTGCGGGTACCGGGTATGCCCAGTGCACTGCTTGCCAGCAGTCCGATCGAAGCAAAGATCACCGCTCAGCCCAATGCTGAGGGGCAGCCGGTCACTTTGGCTGTCTCCCATGATCTTTTCCAGCTGAGTGCTTCTGCCAGACTCAAACCGGAAATCAGCGGGGCTCTTGATCTGATCCTCCCCGATCTGAAGCCGCTTGCGGCTCTGGGCAAGATCACGCTCGCGGGCCACAATGTTACCCACGCTGATTTCACCTACAGGCCCGAGGGGGAGTCCCGCCTCAGGATGCTGGGGCGGCTCTCTGTTACTGGCGGGTTGAAGCAGGCCGTCTCCCTGTTAGGCGAGAACGGCACGATTGCGCTCGATGTCAAAGCCTCTCCTGACCAGAAGACGGGGCGCATTATCCGTATCGATGATCTGACCATTGATGGGCGGGCGTTACATTTGCATGATCAGGGATCGGTGCAGCTCGGCAAGACTTCTTCCCTGAACAATGATCTCGTTCTGGCTCTGCCCGATCTCAAGGCGACCGCACCGCAGTTGCATGGTCATGTTGCTGTCTCCACGCATATGGAAGGCCCTCTGGACGATCTTGCTGCCAGGATGCAGCTCAAAGGGGAGGTGGGTGCAAGCGACGTTCCGGCCGGACCGCTTGCTCTCGATCTCGCTATGGCTCACTTGCCGACCACGCCAGAGGGTACCTTGCGTGCAGACGGCAAGCTGGACGGGCGCAAGCTTGCGCTTGATGCTGCTTTTGCACGACGTGGTGATGGTTCGGCAGAGATTTTGCTGAATACACTCGATTGGGCGAGCCTCACAGGCAAGGCACATCTGACCATACCCCCTTCGGCACGGATGGCTTTGGGTACGCTTGCCATCACTGCTGGTAACCTGAATGATTTCAGTGCTCTCGCCGGGCACCGTTTGGGGGGGCGTCTGGCTCTGGATTTGCGTACGAGCGAGGCTTCCGACACGGCGCCTCCTGTCATGTCGCTTTCAGTGAAAGGGGGAGTCACTACGCCGGAAGCTCATCTGGGGGCGATCGACCTTTTCGGTACAGTCAGCAATCCTGTCGCCAAACCTGATCTGAATCTGAAACTTGCCCTTGGCGGGATTGATGCTCAGAGCATCAAAGGCTCCGCGAAGCTTACCGCGCTGGGACCGCTCGATGCGCTAGCCCTTTCGCTCAGCGGTGTCTTTCAGAATGTAATGGCTGCTCCGGCCAATATAGACACAGCTCTGGTACTGGATCTCAACGGCAAGACAGTCAGGCTGGATCGTTTTGCCGCTCTGGTAAAGGGGGAGACAATTCATCTTGCTGGCAGAAGCCGGATTGATTTCGGACAGATCATGGGCGTGGATCGTCTCCAGCTCACGATCGCCCCGAAGGGCATGTCACCGGCAACGCTGGATGTGGCGGGAACGATCAAGCCAAGGCTTGACCTGCATGTGCGTGCTGGCCAGATAACTCCCGCCCTGGCGAAGCCTTTCATGCCTGGTTTCGATGCCGTGGGCGTTCTTTCGGCGCAGGCCGATCTAACAGGTGAGATTGCACGACCCGGAGGGTCTGCCTCGGTCAATCTGCATGGTTTCAGGCTGCGCAGTGGGCCCGGAGAATCGCTTCCGCCCCTTTCCCTGAAGGCCAATACGATCCTGTCAGGTCAGACAGCGCAGCTTTCAGCCCAGGCAGATGCGGGAAGCAAGATCATGTTACGGGCCAATGGTACCGTGCCTCTCTCCACGAGCGGAAACCTTGGCCTGAAGGTGAATGGCAATGCGGATCTGTCCGTGGCCAATGCGGTATTGGGAGCGCAGGGGATGGGCGTGAGCGGCAGAACAGCGATCGACATGATGCTTAATGGTGCCGTGACGGCCCCCAAGGCGAATGGCCGCATCACGCTGGAAGCTATCAATTTCGCCCATTATGGTCAGGGTGTCCGACTGTCAGATATCAATGGCGTGATCATTGCCAACGATGACAGTCTGGGTTTGCAAAACGTTGTGGCGCATGCTGGTAAAGGAACAATTGGATTGAGTGGTTCAGTCGGGTTTCTACGCCCGGGTCTGCCGCTTGATATCAGGATTATCTCGCACAAGGCCCAGCCGATCACCAGTGATCTGTTGACTGCCGTGATCGATACCGATCTTCATGCCCATGGTCAGCTTTCGACCAGGCTGGATGTTGACGGAACGATCAATCTGCCGTCAGTCGTGGTGAATATACCCAGCTCCATGCCCGCGTCAGTCCCTCAGCTGACAGTAATCAGACCCGGCGAAAAGCAGGCAGTCAGCAACAGTAATCTCGTTATAGGACTGGATATCCGGGTTCTCTCACCCGGCGAATTCTTTGTTCGTGGTCATGGGCTTGACGCCGAAATGTCGGGCAAGCTGCATATTGGCGGCTTAAGTACGGCACCTGATATTTCTGGCGGATTTGACCTCAAACGTGGCTTCTTCAATCTTGCCGGCGTCAATCTGAACTTTACCAAAGGGCGTGTTGCCTTTGACGGGTCGGGGGTTGATCATAAGCTCGATCCGTCGCTCGACTTCCGCGCTGACCGCAATGTTCAGGGTACTTTGGCCAGTCTTGTCGTGGGGGGGTATGCCAGCGCCCCGAAAATCGATTTTACCTCCCAGCCGTCTCTACCGCGTGATCAGGTGCTTGCGATGCTGCTGTTTGGCAGTTCGACCGCTTCACTCTCACCGACCCAGCTGGCCAGTCTGGCCGCTGCGGTCGCCCAGATCACTGGTGGCTCCAGTTTCGATCCACTGGGCAAGGTGCGTGGGCTTCTCGGACTGGATCGTCTGGCTGTAGGCGGCGGAAGTGGCGTGAATAACGGCGGCGCCAGTCTGGAGGCAGGAAAATACGTCATGAAGGGCGTTTATGTTGGCGCCAAACAGGCCACAGGTGGATCCGGTACACAGGCTCAGGTACAGGTCGATCTGACCAAGCGCCTCAAGCTCAACACTACGGTTGGTACAGGGGGACAGGTTACCGGCTTTACGACCCCGGAAAATGATCCGGGATCGAGCGTAGGACTGAGTTACGGCTTTGATTACTGAAAACGGGGCATGGTTCTTTCCGGATAAAATCAGGAAAGAGCTGTTTCGGGAACATAAAGCCAGTCTGCCTTGTCCCTGGTCTGAAGGATAATCCTGGCATTGGGCGCATCGGTTACGGCAATCCAGTGACGTGCGTCCTCAATGCTACGACCATAATGCACGTGACGTGCTTCAAGCCACTGGTTGCGCAGCGCTTCATCCGTTGCGACAAACCAGCTCTGATCGAGATAGGTACGGACACCAGACCAGGCTCCATCGCAAAGAAGGTAATTCCCTTCCACGATTACGAGCCTGCGATCCGGGAGAACAGGTATGGCTCCTGCGATCGGCTCCTCGATTTCACGAGCGAAAAGCGGTGCGTAGACGATTTCTGATTCCTGGTGACGGATACGGTCGAGGAGGGCGGTAAACCCTGCTGCATCAAACGTATCCGGCGCACCCTTGCGACCAGCCCTGTCCAGACGTTTCAGTTCGCAGTTGGCCAGGTGAAACCCGTCCATGGGCACAACGACTGCCATATCTGCATAGTCTGCAGCCAGCCGCGCAGCGAGGGTTGATTTCCCGCCACCCGGGGCGCCAACCAGCCCCAGAATCACACGACCAGGCCGTGAGAGAAGAGTATCGATTCTTTGTCTGGCGGCTTGGTAGCTGGAACTCATTGGCGTTTTTGCCTTGCGGCGTCGTGCAGAAGGGAACGCACGGAAGAGACGACGCCGCTCCAGTCCCACGCGTGTGTCTGACGCAGAATGCGCAGTGATGGATACCACGGGCTGTCCTCGCGATCCGTCATCCAGCGCCAGCAGGGATTAATCCTGTCCATGAGCAAGACCGGCTTGTTCATGGCGCCTGCAAGATGCACGACCGAGGTATCAACCGATACCACCATATCGAGATTATCGATCAATGCAGCCGTGTCGTCCATGGTCTGGCAGTCCGACATCAGATCAATGATCGGGTAGTTGCCCCGTTCGAGCTGCATGGCAGCAACGCCTTTCTGCAGACTGTAGAAACTTGTCCCTTCAAGATCGAAAAGCGGTTTCAGTGTCTCCAGTGGCATCGAACGGCGCTGGTCGAGCATGAACGGTTCAGTCTGGTCACGCCGCGGTGCACCTGCCCAGACCAGACCGACCCTCAGCTTGCCATCACCCGCCATTTTCTGTTCCCAGATCGTCGTTTTTACCGGATCGGGCAGGATATAGGGTACGTCCGCACCAAAAGGATGGGCTGAAGCAGAAAAGGCTCTCGGCAGACTGATAAACGGACAGTGATAGTCATAGAAAGGCGTCGAACCGCCGGACTGGACATGGGCGACGCCCTGAACGCGCGCGCAGAGATCTGCCATGATATCCGCGCCCCAGACACGGATGATTGCGCCTTTCTCGGCCAGGAGCGGCAGATAGCGCAGATACATAAATGTGTCGCCGTACCCTTCTTCCTGGGTTACCAGAACATGCTTGCCGTTCAGATCCAGTCCTGAAGTTATGTTGGGCAGAAGCCGCGAGAGCGGGAGGCTGGTATGACCGGGCAGATAAAAACGCCATTCATGCTCGGCCCAGCCCTGCTGGAAATAGCCAGCCTTGAGCAAGGCAATGGAATAGTTAAGCCTCATCTGCGGGTGATCGGGTTTGAGCTGGATAGCCTGTCGATAGAGTTTGATCGCCTCGTTCATATCATCGCTGGCAGCCATGATATAGGCAATGTTGGACAAGGAGCTGGGGTCGCGCGGATTGAGGGCATGTATCTGTTCAAGAACCTGTTTCGCCTCATCGAATTTGCCAGCCTGTGTTAGGGTGCAGGACAACATGTTCAGAGCGGGCAGGTGCGCAGGGCGCTGGTCCAGTACCTGACGAAAGCGGCATTCTGCTTCTTGCAGCTGCCCCAGTTGCATAAGCAGTGTTGCTCCGACTTCGCGTAACCGGCCATCTTGTGGTGCAGTCTCGGCCAGGAGGTTGGTCAGAGCCAGTAACTCTGCCCGGCGATCGTGGGATTCTGCTACAGGCAAGAGCATTTCGATGGGATGGGGACCGAACCCGGAGGTCAGAGCCATGGTCCGGGCGAGACTGGTACAACTTTCAGCGTCACCTGACAGAAAGGCGTCAGTCAGACGTTCCCGCATTTCGGTGTGAGGCGTTCCCATGTCCTAACTTGATGGAACCAGTTCATGGACGATGTTGAGAATGGCATCAAGCTGATAAGGCTTGGTCATGACCCTGTCGATTGAAGAGGTATTTTCCAGTCTCATGCCATGGCCTGTCGTGTAGATAATCGGCAGATCCGGGCGGATCTGCCGACTTTCCTGACCAAGATCGGTCCCACTCCCGTCAGGCAGAGAAATGTCCATGATCAGAAGATCAAGCACACGATCGCTGTGAATGAAACGTCTGGCCGTAGCGCAGTTATCTGCTTCCAGTACAGCGACGTCACTGTCTTCAAGAAATTCGATCAGACAGGTTCTGATCAGAAAATCATCTTCGACGACAAGGACGGTAGGCGAGGTTGACATGGAAACGGGTCTCGATCAGTTCAAGATGACCAGTTCTGCTCGAAATCGGCATAAAGCGTAAGGCCGCCATCAACGAACAGGGTCTGCCCCGTAATATAGCTTGATTCCTTTGAAGCAAGAAAGGCCATTGCGTCGGAGATTTCACGACACTCACCCGGTCGGCGCATCGGGATATGATCAGCTGTGGCTTTGTACTTCTCGGGGTCTTTGGTCCAGGCATCATTGATGGGTGTGACGATGGCTCCGGGAGCAACAGCATTTACGCGAATGCCGAACCGGGCATATTCCAGAGCAAGCGTACGCACGATGTTTCCGACGGCGCCCTTGCTCGCAGAGTAGCCAAGATAATGAGGCTTGGGCACCTGCTGGTGGACCGAACTGTTGACGATAATATTACCTTTGTGATCATTCTGGCGCCAGTATTTCAGGGCAGCTCGTGCGCAGAGCACCACAGCAGTAACATTGACCGCCATGACGGCGTTGAAATCCTTGAGTGCGATATCCTCTGAGGGACATTCAATCTGCATCCCTGCGTTGCAGATCAGAACGTCCAGTCCCTGGAAACCCTTGAGCGTCTCTTCCATCACACGATCGACGTCTGCCTCAACCGCCATATCGCCGGCAACGATGAGATGTTCCCCGCTGACGGGCTTGGGAAGCCGATCCAGAAGGGGACGCAGTTTCTCAGCCTTGCGACCGTTGATCGCAACCTGGGCGCCTTCGCGAGCAAAGTGCAGCGCAGCGTCTTCGCCAATGCCCTGTGAGGCTCCGGTAATAAGGATTTTCTTGTTGGCGAACCGTTTTGTTGTTTGCTCCGTCACGCGGCGTTCTCCTTGTTCTCTGGAAAGGACGGCCCATGAGGGGCCGCCAGATCTTATCGGAGGAAGAAACGCTGGTGAGGGGAAAAGGATGCCTTAAGGTTCAGGCAGCCTTCATAGTCTCTGTCAGAGCCTGGAGAACCGCAGTGGGGTCCTTGTTCTCAAGAACAGCGACTTCGCTGACGAAGCGTTCCTGGGCAGCTTCAAAGAGCTTGCGTTCACTAAAACTGCCATCAAGACTGTCAACGTTTCGGCGCAGGTCGCGGAGCACCTCGGCAATCTGGATCAGATCACCGGAATTGATCTTTTCCTGATACGCCACTGCACGACGAGCCCACATACCTTTGCTGATGTGAGGCTTGCCCTTGATGATCGACATTGCCTTCTCAACGATGTCACGTGTCACGATCTTCCGAAGACCGGATTTGCGTGCCTTTGAAAGGGGGATACGCAGAGTCATCTGATTGCCGGGAAAGGAGATCTGGATGATTTCCAGTTTCGTTCCGGCAATTTCATCAACGCCGATACGGTCGACACGACCGACACCATGCGCGGCATAGACAATCGAATCTCCCTCCTGGAAGGGATCGTCGTCTCCGGCATGAGTGTCAGCCTGAGTTGCGGTAAGCGCAGCGGCGCTACGCGCCATCGCGTCTGTCATGCCTCCCTTGGGAGGGGTTTTGAACGTGCTCATAGCCGAGGGTTATATCAGAAATTCCTCAGCTTGTCTCGTGGTGTCATCAGGGTTGGACACCACCTTGTGCGGGAATCGGCCCTCCAACAGGCTCGCCAATAGGCTGAAGCAGATCGATCTCGATATTACGGGCCATGGTCAGCATGGGCAGGGCATGTCGGCTGGGGACGAAGGGCTCCTGAAGATCGCGCCCACTTTTGTCGAGTGCCTGGAAGAGAAACCCGACCAGGCTTGAGCCGAGTGGCGTGATCCAGCCAAGTGTCTGTACCGCGGAAAAGGGCAGCACGATGCAGAAGACATGCACGACCAGCAGAGGCAGGACGGAATACTGCACCGGCAGAGGGGTGTTCTTGATACGTTCAAGACCACCCTGGGCATTTGCCAGATCGGAGAGAATGCGGTCGACCGTGCCATGAACAGCACCGTCGATTTTCTTGCGTTCGACTTCCTCGGCAACGCCCAGGCCAATTTCGTAGAGCAGTGCATTGGGTTTGTTGGTGCGTGCCATGACGCGTTCGTACATTTCAGGCGAAAGCAGGCGCTTTGCATCCGGACCCTGCTCGGTGTTCGAGAGTGCCGTGCGCAGCAGATAGGGATAGGCGGCCATGGCTTTGGCAAGATCCGGGCGCCCTCCCAGGAGGGTCGCGGCTTCACGTGCGAAGGAGCGGGAGTTGTTCGTGATCAGGCCCCACAGGGATCGGCCTTCCCACCAGCGTGCATAGGCGGCATTGTTGCGTACGCCCAGAAAGAGCGCGAGAGCCGAACCCATGAGAGAGATCGGCAGGGCGGGCTGCTCCATCCATTCCTGGTGGAAAACCTGATAGAGAATGACGACAACAAGGTCCCAAAGAGCGAGTATGCCAAGGGGGAGAGCAGTCTCCCGGAGCAGGATCCACAGGCCGTAATTCTTGTCGACGATCAAGGTGTGTCGGTCCTCAGTCTAGAGCTTTCGAATGGGGGCATCTTATTCAAGACGCCTTGTATAAAACTCGTTAAAACGATCACTGTCTTGTGACGTATCGTGAATCTTCCTTTTTCACCGGAGTTCTTCCTGATGGATGTCATTGCCGCTCTTGCTCTCGAAGCCGGTCGCCCTCTCGAGATCGATACTGTACAGCTCGAAGGTCCCCGTGCCGGAGAGGTTCTGGTCGAGATAAAGGCCACAGGACTCTGTCATACGGATAAATTCACTTTGTCAGGCGAAGATCCGGAGGGGTTGTTTCCGGCAATTCTTGGTCATGAGGGCGCCGGTATAGTGCGTGAAGTGGGCGCTGGTGTAACGTCTCTCAGACCCGGCGATCATGTTATTCCGCTCTACACACCTGAGTGCCGGTCCTGTCCGTCCTGTCTTTCCCGCAAGACCAATCTCTGTACCTCCATCCGGGCGACACAGGGAAAGGGAGTGATGCCCGATGGCACGACGCGTTTTTCCTATCATGGCAAGCCGGTGCATCATTACATGGGGTGCTCGACCTTCGCCAATTACACGGTTCTGCCGGAAATTGCCCTGGCCAAAGTGCGTAGCGACGCTCCGCTGGACAAGATCTGCTATATCGGTTGCGGTGTGACCACGGGTCTTGGCGCTGTGTTGTTTACTGCCAAGGTCGAGGCCAATGCTACCGTTGTGGTGTTTGGTCTTGGTGGTATCGGGCTCAATGTCATTCAGGGTGCCAGGATGGTTGGCGCCAGACAGATCATTGGTGTCGATCTCAATCCGGAACGCGCCGAAATTGCGCGGCGTTTCGGCATGACCGACTTCGTCAATCCGTCCGATCTGGGACCGGACGGCGATCTGGTGGGCCATCTGGTAGAACTGACAGGTGGGGGCGCTGATTATACCTTCGAATGCGTCGGCAATGTCAGACTGATGCGTCAGGCGCTTGAGTGCGCCCATCGCGGCTGGGGTGTTTCCTGTGTGATCGGGGTGGCAGGTGCTGGCCAGGAAATCAGCACGCGTCCTTTCCAGCTTGTCACGGGAAGACGCTGGATCGGTTCTGCTTTCGGCGGCGCACGTGGTCGTACCGATGTGCCGAAAATCGTCGATATGTATATGGAAGGGCGGATCGATATCGATTCCCTTATTACCCAGCATCTGAAACTCTCAGAAATCAATCACGGGTTTGATCTGATGAGTCAGGGCAAATCGATTCGTTCGGTCGTGGAATTCGACGCATGAGTATCGAGACCGTTTCGCGCCAGCTCTGTCACGGAGGAGTGGTCAGTACGATCACTCATTCCTCCTCTACACTGGGTCTGGATGCCAGTTTCACGGTGTTTCAGCCCGGAAAAGCGCTCAGGGGCGAGGCGGTCCCGGTGCTTTTTCTGTTGGCCGGTCTGACCTGCACACATGAGACGTTTCTGCAGAAATCGACCATTATTGCCGATGCTGCAGCAAGGGGTCTTATGCTTGTTGCTCCCGATACCTCTCCTCGAGGGGCCGGTGTCGCAGGAGAAGATGACAGCTATGATCTGGGTACGGGTGCAGGATTCTATCTCGATGCGACCCTGAAGCCGTGGGACAGGCATTACCGTATGGCAAGCTATCTCTCCGGGGAGCTGCCAATGCTCGTGAGAGATTTTTTCGATCAGCATTCCTCGCCGTTCGGCATTATGGGGCATTCCATGGGCGGGCATGGGGCGCTTGTTCATGCCTTGCGCCATCCTTCGCTCTGGCAGTCTGTCAGTGCGCTCGCTCCCATCGTTCATCCTGCTATCGTACCTTGGGGAGAGAAGGCCTTTATGGCCTATCTGGGTAAAAACAGGGAAGACTGGCTGGCGTGGGATGCTGTCGCGCTGATTAAGGAAGGCAAGCGCCATCCTTGCGAAATCCTGATTGATCAGGGAAGCGCTGACCAGTTTCTTGAAAGGGAATTGCGTCCCGATCTGATCGAGAAGGCTGCCCTGAGTGCCGGGCAGCCTCTGACACTCCGTTATCATGAGGGGTACGATCACTCCTACTGGTTCATCCAGAGTGTGATAGGCGATCATGTTGCCCATCATGCCCGTATTCTTGGAGGCTGCTTGTGATACGTGGGTTTGTCGGTCTTTCGTTTCTGTTTCTGGCAGGTTGTGTCGGTCCTGAGCCCGCGCCTTCAAAACTCGTACCGCAGACTCATGGCGATTTCGACCATAATACGCTGGCCCTGACCTGGCAGCCCGGTTTCTGTTCCGCAGGTTCCGGCTGTACTGCGGAACAGTCTCATCTCTCCCTGGTGGGTCTACATGGTCTTTGGGCCTCTGAACCTCATTCGCTTGAAGCCCGGAACATACCGGTTGAGAGGTGGTGGCGTGAGGGATGTGGGCTGTTCACTCCGGAAGCAGCGCCTCCAGTCCTTGATAACGCCATGCTGACCACGCTTGGCGAAATCATGCCGCATACGAGCCCATCGCTTATTGATCATGAATGGGTCAAGCATGGTGTCTGTTTTGGCTATGATCCGCGCCTGTTCTTTGCCAAGGCCAGTGCGCTTCACAGGCGCTTTACCCGTTCACCCATGATGCAGTTTCTGGCCGAGCGTGCAGGAACCACGGTCGCACATGACGAGATTCTCTCGTTCTTCCGTTCCGCGACAGGAGCGGTTCCACCCCGCGCGCTCCAGTTGCGTTGCGAGACGGATCATGAAGGCAGGATCGTATTGACCCAGCTATGGTTCACGCTGCGCCCGGACCGGATGAACGAATTTCCGGGCGCCGGGAGTTATCTCGATTCGCCACAGAGGCAGGATAATTGTCCCGCTCGTTTCTGGCTCAAGCGCTGGTGACCGTGCTCATGAGCGCTCCCTGAAGGGGAGGGGGCGTTCATGGCACGAGGAAGTTGCGCGTCATCAGATGGTGATTATCCGGGCGCGACCAGAGATTGTTGTTTCCTGCAACAGGGCCTTGTCTCGCGAGTTCATATCCTCCCGAGGCCCAGCACGTGTTGTTTGAAACCAGAAGTGGCGAGTCATCCGGTTTGGGAAAAGGGAGTAGTCTCATGCACGGGCCTTCTGCCGGCCCCGTGACCTGATTGCCAGTAACGTTGATATTGCCCCCCACCACGATGACGGGCGAATGAGCGGCGGCTGCGCCCCACACACTGGAATTGGCCAGGATGCCGCCATACATCCGATCCATATGGAAGCCCGCCCAGTCCGGATCGGCGCCACTCGAAGGGAGATCTGCACTGCAATTGACAACGCGGGTAAGATCGACCCCATCGGCAAAGAGCCCGGCTCTTTTGCCTTCGAGATAGGAATCCGACACACTGAGATCCTCATCGTCTTTTCCGTCGACGGCGTAGATTCCGTACCAGGCCTCGAGTACACGCAGATTGCGGATTTTCGTTCCCTGCACGCCCGGCCCGATAAAGACGCCTGTGCCATGGATATCGGTCACGTCGGTCACGGTATTGTTCGAGGCATAGGCCGATACCTTCTGTTCGGAAGCCATGGTGCCACTGATCATGATGGCGTTGGAATCGCCGAACGAGTCAAAAAACGATCCCCGAATAATATTGTCCGACGTCGCAATGAGCGCGACGCCATTCTTGAAACGATCGATATTGACGTTATCGACCAGCCCCTTGAAAGCACCGGTAACGCTGATTGCCGTATCCGTATAGGCATTGGCCGAACGTAGTCGCAGATTGCGTATGATATAGGGGATCGCCGGAATGCCTGGTTTCGGTGCGCTGAGTACGAGCCCACCCTCCATGAACCGGAGCGTGCCGTTATTACCTTCCAGAATGAATGTTTTGGCGTCAGAAGGAACGCGCAGCGTTCCGACCCGACAGATGCCTGCCATGTGCAGGATCTCGCCTTTGGCACTCGCCTTGTTAATGGCTGTTTGAAAGCTCTGAGTGTCATCGGTGCTGTCGTCGCAACGCGCGCCGAATTGGGTGACATCAAGGATGGGCCCGGCTTTGGCCGGCTGGATGCTATAAAGCAGTCCTGTGAATACGAGCCCGAGCATGGCCCCGATATGACGAGGCGGGGACATCAGGCTACGAGCCCAGCAGATGAAGCACGATCTCGCGGCTGTGAGGGCTGCGTCGATGCTCGAAAAGATAGATGCCTTGCCATGTGCCAAGTACAGGTATGCCGTTCATGACCGGTATTGAGAGCTGAACGTTCGTCAGCACCGAGCGGATATGGGCGGGCATGTCATCTGCCCCTTCGTAATCATGACGATAGGCTCGTGATTCAGGAACGATATCGTCAAAATAGCTGGCAATATCCTGCTGTACCGTCGGATCTGCATTTTCCTGCACGATGAGTGATGCCGAGGTGTGACGGCACCAGAGTGTCAGAAGACCATCCTCAATGCCTGTGGAGGCAACCCAATCGAGAACAGGGGCAGTGATCATGGTCATACCCTTGCCTCTTGTGCGTATCGAAAGGCGATGGAAGGCCTGCTGCATGAGGGGGATAGTCCCTTTTTCCTGATCTACGTTCAGCGCAGATAACCGACGAGCCGTTCGGCTTCACTGACAATGGGTTCTGCGATCGCATTGGCACGGGACGCACCCTGACGCAGAATGTTTTCAATATGATCCTGGTTTTCAAGCAGGCGACGCGTTTCACCTGCAACAGGAGAGAGCGTCTCGACTAGAAGCTCAGCCAGCGCCGCCTTGAATGGACCAAACCCCTGACCGCCGAAACGGGCCAGTACGTCTTCACTGCTCTGATCGGCCATGGCTGCATAGATGGTGACAAGGTTCCGCGCCTCGGGGCGGTTCTCCAGCCCCGCGGTTTCCGAAGGCAAGGCCTCGGTATCTGATTTCGCCTTGCGTATCTTGAGCGCAATATCATCTGCCGTATCGGTGAGTTCGATACGTGACTGGGCAGAAGGATCAGATTTGGACATCTTTTTCATCCCGTCCCGCAGGCTCATTATACGGGCTGCCGAAGGCGGTATCAGCGCTTCTATCATCGGGAAGAAATCCACCCCGTAATCGTGGTTGAATTTGGCGCCGATATCATTGGCAATTTCGAGATGCTGTTTCTGGTCCTCTCCCACGGGCACACGTGTGGCGTGGAAAGCATGAATATCGGCTGCCATGAGTGCCGGGTAGACAAAGAGACCGGCAGAATGCTGCTCGCGATCCTTGCCTGCTTTCTCCTTGAACTGTGTCATGCGGTTCAGCCAGCCAAGGCGCACGACGCAATTGAAAATCCATCCCAGGCGTGCATGAGCACTGACAGCCGACTGGTTATAGAGAACGTGTTTTTCAGGGTCGATGCCGGAAGCGATCAGGCAGGCAGCCTGTGCAAGGGTGTCGCGGCGCAGCTGTTCTGGCTCACGAAAGACGGTCAGAGCGTGCATGTCGACGAGACAGAACACGCAATCATGATCTTCTTGCAACCGCACCCAATTGCGGATTGCACCAAGATAATTGCCAAGCTGAGGGACGCCGGTCGGCTGAATGCCGGAAAATACACGTTGCATGGCCGATGTTGTCGAATGCGTCTGGCGTATGGTCAAGGGGAAAGATTGCCGGGATTGCGCAAATGGCTGTAAGGCCAGCACGGCATTTCTTTTTCCGGGTGCCAGTCTGCAGGGAGAGTACGTGTTGCCGAGGGGAATTCTGACGGTTTACGCCGGACCGATGTTTGCCGGAAAATCGGCGCATCTTCTTCAGGACCATCCCCCACAGGAGGCGACGCTCTGTCTCGCACCCGCTTTTGACACACGATCGGGGGCAAGTATTCACAGCCGGATAGGATTGTCCCGTCCTGCGCGGTCAGTTTCGCGCTGGCCTGAGGATTTTGCGAATTTTCGTCATATTCTGCTCGATGAGGGTCATTTCATGATCCCTCCTCATTACGAGGGGGATGTGGTGGCCGATATTGAATCAAGTCTGGTTGCAGGGATCAATATCACTGTAGCCGGGCTTGATACGGACTTTCTGAGGCAGGACTTTGCCGTGATGGCGCGTTTGCGTGTCCGAGCCGATCGTCATGTTCTTCTTACTGCGCGCTGTCATGTCTGTGCATTGCCGGCCCGTTGGACTGCAAAAAAGCGCCAGACAGGTCAGGTCCTGGAAACAGGCGATGACGAGCTATACGAAGCGCGTTGCGATACTCACTGGACGGCGCCAGAGTAGAACGGCCTTATTTTCGCTGAGCGTATTTCACCGACAGATCAGGGGATCTGTCCCTTGCTTTCAAGAGCCTTGCGCAGTTCATGAACGCGGTTCGAGCCTATTTCCTGCTTTCGGGCCGATGCAAATGTCTCTGGTGTCATGACCGGAACAGGTTGGGTCGCCCCGCGTGAGATAAGCCAGTTCAGGATCAGGCTGAGCTGCTCATCACTCAGGCGTCGGAAACTCGGCATCGAGAAATTATAGCGTGTGCCATTGGCCATGATCGGGCCGTCGAGCCCGTTAAGCATAACGCGTGCAAGGTAATCACGTCCCTCGGGTGTTCTGGCGATCAGATCAAGGCGTCCCACCAGTGGTGGGACTTCGCCGGGCAGGCCATTGCCTCCATGATGACAGATCCCGCAATTCGGGCCGTAAAGCTTTTGCCCCGGGCTTTTTTTGCCGCAGCCTGACAAGGCTAGCGTTGCAATCAGAGCAAGGGCAAAAAGGGATCGCATCGTGAGACCTTACTGTTCCTGACCGCCGAGACCGAGGAGCTGGATTTTGAAAACCAGCGGGCTGTTGGGGGGAATGATGCCCATGGAGCGCTTGCCATAGCCCAGTGCTGGTGGGACATAGAGCATCCAGGTGTCACCTACATGCATCATGGGCAATGCCTCCATCCAGCCCTGTACGAGCCCGTCAAGCGCCATCTGCATATAGGCGCCGTTACCATGTTGCTCGGAACTGTCGAAAATACCGCCATCGGGCAGACGACCTTCGTAGATGAGCATCATCATGCGTCCCTTGGATGGTTGCTCGCCATCCTTCGGGCCGGATTTGAGGACCTTGTAGGCAAGGCCATCGGGGAGGGTTTTGACACCGGGTTCAGCACGAACTTTTGCCATGAACTGTTCAGGTGTCAGCTCCGGCTCTTCTTTCGGGCCACCGCAGGCGGCGAGAGCGACGAGAGACGCCCCGGCAACGAGGGTCTTGATGGAGCGGAGCATACGCATGTCTGGACCTCTTGGAACTTGCGATGGCCTTGCTCCCTTCACCCGCGCAGGACGGTGAAGGGAGCAGAAGCCGATAATCGCGTGAAGCGATCAGGATCTGGCGATCAGGGTTTGCCGCCGGTGCGGCCGATCTGGCCTCCGAGACGCAGGCGCAGGGCATTCAGCTTGATGAAGCCCTGTGCATCGACCTGGTTATAGGCGCCCTCGTCATCCTCGAAGGTGACGACGCGTGTATCATACAAGCTGTTCGGGCTTTCGCGACCGGTGCAGATGACATTGCCCTTGTACAGCTTGAGGCGTACGCGGCCTGTTACTGATTTCTGGCTTGCATCTATCAGTGCCTGAAGCATGTAGCGCTCCGGCGAGAACCAGAAGCCGTTATAGATGATCTCTGCATAGCGCGGCATCAGACTGTCCTTGAGGTGCATGGCCTCACGGTCGAGCGTGATGGATTCGATGCTGCGATGTGCCGTAAGCAGGATTGTACCACCCGGTGTTTCGTAGATGCCGCGCGATTTCATGCCGACAAACCGGTTCTCGACAAGGTCGAGGCGACCAATGCCATTGTCATGACCGAGCTTGTTCAGGCGTGTCAGCAGCTCTGCAGGAGAGAGAGTGACACCATTCAGTGCGACCGGATCCCCTTCGAAGAAATCAATGGCAATTTCGGTTGCAACATCGGGGGCGTTTTCCGGGGAAATGGTACGCTGGAAGACGATTTCATCCGGGGCTACGGCGGGATCTTCCAGGATCTTGCCTTCCGAGGATGAGTGCAGGAGGTTGGCGTCGACCGAGAAGGGAGCCTCACCGCGCTTGTCCTTGGTGACGGGAATCTGGTTCTCTTCGGCAAAAGCAAGCAGCTTCGTGCGCGAGGTCAGGTTCCACTCACGCCAGGGCGCAATGACCTTGATGTCGGGCTGAAGCGCATAATAGCCAAGCTCGAAGCGAACCTGGTCATTGCCTTTCCCGGTGGCACCATGGGCCACGGCGTCTGCGCCGACCATCTTGGCGATTTCGATCTGGCGCTGGGCGATCAGCGGGCGCGCAATTGAGGTGCCAAGCAGATACTGCCCTTCGTAAAGCGCATTGGCGCGAAACATCGGGAAGACGAAATCCTTCACGAAGGTCTCACGCAGATCCTCAACGAAGATCTCCTTCACGCCGAACATCTCTGCCTTGCGACGCGCGGGCTCGAGTTCCTCACCCTGACCCAGATCGGCTGTGAAGGTCACGACTTCGCAGCCATATTCCTTCTGGAGCCAGCGAAGGATAACGGAGGTATCCAGCCCGCCCGAGTAGGCGAGAACGACTTTCTTGATGTCCCGGGCGGTCATAAGGCCAGGCTTCCCTCTATAAAGATAACGAGTTCAAAGCCTTTCTTATCACCCGTCTCCCGATCAGACCAGTCTTTGGGATAAACCGGTTCCTGTTATTCAGCCTCTGCTGTGGCATTGCGACGCTGGCGTTCACTTTCGGTTTTCAGCTGACCGCAGGCGGCGAGAATGTCACGTCCCCGTGGCATGCGTATCGGTGAGGCAAATCCTGCATCCATGACGATGGACGAAAATTTCTGAAGCTGCTCGCGGGTGGAGGGTTTGAACTCAGACCCGGGCCATGGATTGAACGGAATCAGATTGACCTTGGCAGGTAATCCCCTGATCAGACGCACCAGCTCTCGGGCATCGGCTTCGCTGTCATTGATCCCGCGCAGCATGATGTACTCGAAGGTGATGCGCCGTGAATTGGAGGCTGCCGGGTAGCGACGACAGGCCGCCATCAGTTCCTCTATCGGGTATTTCCGGTTGAGCGGTACAATCTTGTCACGCAAATCATTGGTAACGGCATGAAGGGAAATGGCCAGATTGACCGCCAGCTCCTCACCGCAGCGATCCATCATCGGCACGACGCCCGAGGTGGAGAGCGTGATGCGACGACGTGACAGGGCAATACCTTCGCCATCCATGACGATACGCATGGCCTTGGCCACATTGTCGTAATTATAGAGCGGCTCTCCCATGCCCATCAGTACAATGGTTGATAGCAGGCGCGGCGTTTCACCCTTCGGGCTCGGCCACTCACCGTAGGAATCACGGGCAGCCATGAACTGGGAGACAATCTCGGCGGCACCGAGATTGCGTACCAGTTTCTGAGTGCCTGTATGACAGAATGTACAGGACAATGTGCAGCCGACCTGCGACGAAATACAGACCGCGCCCCGGTCTTCACGACGATCAGGGATATAGACTGTCTCGGCTTCCTGTCCGTCTCGAAAGCGAAAGAGAAATTTGCGTGTGTCGTCGCTGGAAGTCTGCTCAAGAGACGTTGAAGGTCGCCCAACCACATAATGTTCGGCCAGTTTTGCCTGAAGCGGTTTGGCGATGCTGCTCATACGCGAGAAATCTGTCGCGCCCTGATGATAGATCCAGTGCCAGAGTTGCTTGGCACGGAACGGCTTCTCGCCAAACTCGGCCATCTCCGCAATCAGCTCCTCGCGGGACAGACCCACGAGGTCGCGACGCCCATCCGGCAGTACTGCGGGCGGGGGAGCGAAAAGAGCAGATTTGGCGAGGATGCGCGCACGCTCCTGCTCATTCAGGTCGAGAGGGGTCGAAATGTCGGACATGGGGCTGCTCTATCATGGAAGAGCCCGCAAAACGCAAGAAAAACCATTCTTCGAACGGGAACGGAAGAATGCGCTCACTCCCTGAGGGCAGTAACCCTCCGGAAATTCTCTGGATCAGGAAGAACGTCTCGCGGCGATAAGGAATTCGCGGTTGCCTTCCGGACCTGTGATGGGGCTGGGTTCTATACCCAGGATCTGCCAGCCTTCCAGCCCTTCCCACCAGCTGCGTATCTCTGCACAGACACGCTCATGTACCGCCGGATCCCGCACGACGCCCTTGGCTCCGATTTCGGCGCGCCCCGCTTCAAACTGGGGTTTGATCAGCGCAACGGCCCAGCCGCCCGGCTGGCAGAGTGCCAGAGCCGGGGGCAGGACTGTGCGAAGGCCAATGAAACTGGCATCGCATACGACAACGGAGATTGTGTCCGGGATCAGGGTCGTGTCGAGCGTACGGGCATTGGTTTTTTCCATGACCACGACACGCTCGTCAGACCGCAACTTCCAGGCAATCTGGCCGTGGCCGACATCGACAGCAAAAACCTTGCTTGCACCGTTGGTCAGCAGCACATCGGTAAAGCCGCCAGTAGAAGCGCCTACGTCAATTGCTGTTGCACCGGAAGGGGAAAGTCCGAAATGGTCGAGCGCGTGGTCGAGCTTCAGCCCTCCACGCGACACCCAGGGATGATCCTGTCCGCGCAGATCGAGCGGGGCGTCTTCAGCAAGCATGTCGCCTGCCTTGGCAATGCGGCGGTCCTTGCTGAAGGCAAGTCCCGCCATGATCAGCGCCTGTGCGCGGGCGCGGCTCTCGACGAGTCCGCGTTCCACAAGCAACACATCAGCCCGCTTTTTGGCCATCAGGCCGTCTGCTGGGCGTTCTGTGCACCCAGGGCCGACAGGGCAACAGTGACGATCTGCGGTGCATTGAGCCCCGCTTCATCATACTGAACGTCGGGCAGGTTGTGGTCGATATAGGTGTCAGGCAAAGCCATTGGACGGAACTTTACCTGATCAAGCAGGGCGGTTTCCGCAAGATGACGTACGACAAGGCTGCTGAAGCCACCTGCCGCGCCCTCTTCAATCGTGATCAGCACGTCATGCTCGCGTGCCAGACGTTCGACCAGTGCCGTATCGATCGGTTTGGCAAAGCGGGCATCGGCTACGGTGACAGCAATGCCCTGTGCAGCAAGATGATCGGCTGCCTTGAGCGATTCGATCAGGCGTGTACCAAGAGAGAGGATGGCCACACCTGATTTGTTGCCCGGCTGACGTGCGGCCTCACGCACGATACGGCCTCGGCCGATTTCGAGAATCTCGCCAGCCTCAGGCAGTTCGAGTCCGGTGCCGCTACCACGCGGATAACGGAACGCGATCGGCCCCGCGTCATAGACACAGGCCGTGGCTGTCATGTGAGTCAGCTCAACCTCGTCACTCGGTGCCATGACGACCATGTTCGGTAGGCAACAGAGGTAGTTGAGGTCGAACGACCCGGCATGGGTTGCACCATCGGCACCGACCAGACCGGCACGATCGATTGCAAAGCGGACCGGCAGGTTCTGCAGATCAACGTCATGCACCACCTGGTCATAGGCGCGCTGCAGGAAGGTCGAGTAAATGGCACAGAATGGACGCAGTCCTTCCGAGGCCATGCCTGCGGCAAAGGTTACGGCGTGCTGTTCGGCAATACCGACATCGAAGAAACGATCAGGGTGCTTCGTTGCAAATTTGTCGAGGCCTGTCCCGGATGGCATAGCGGCTGTGATCGCCGTTATGCGTTCATCCTTTTCGGCATGCCGGAGCAACTCGCGTGCCATGACAGAGGTGTAGCTCGGTGGGCCAGCGGGTGCCTTGTTCTGCTCGCCCGTGACAACGTTGAACTTGTTGACGGCGTGGTATTTGTCTCCGGCCGATTCAGCGGGCTTGTAGCCGCGACCCTTCTCGGTGATGACATGCAGCAGAACCGGACCTTCATCGGCGTCACGCAGATTCCGCAGGATCGGCACGAGCTGGTTCATATCGTGCCCGTCAACGGGACCGACATAATAGAAGCCAAGCTCCTCAAAAAGCGTACCGCCCGTAATGAGACCACGTGTCAGTTCGTCCGCACGCTTGGCGGTGCGCTCGAGCCCGGCGGGGAGGCGCTTGGCCAGCTTGCCGGCCAGATCACGCAGGCTCAGGAACTTGCTTGAGGTCATGAGACGCGAGAGATAATTGGACATCGAGCCGACAGGCGGCGCAATGGACATCTCGTTATCATTCAGGATAACGATCAGACGCTTGGCACCGGCACCGGCCACGGCAGCGTTGTTCATCGCCTCGTATGCCATGCCTGCCGAAATCGATCCATCGCCGATTACCGCAATGACATTGCGTTCATGATAGGAGGGATCTTCGGTTGCGCGCAAATGATGGGCCACGGCCATGCCCAGACCGGCAGAAATCGACGTCGAGGAATGGGCAGCACCAAACGGATCGTATTCACTTTCAGAGCGCCGCGTGAAACCGGACAGCCCGTTGGGCTGACGCAGCGTACGGATGCGATCGCGTCGGCCGGTAAGGATCTTGTGCGGATAAGCCTGATGACCGACATCCCAGATGATCCGATCATCAGGCGTATTGAATACGGCATGCATGGCAACAGTCAGCTCGACAACGCCAAGCGAGGCGCCGAGATGGCCGCCCGTCGTGGAAACGGCATCTACCGTTTCGGAGCGCAGTTCTTCGGCAAGCTGCTTGAGCTGCTCGGTCGAGAAATTCCTCAGATCGGCGGGAACGACCACGCGATCAAGGTGAGGAAAGCGGCCCATCGTCGGAATGGATGTGGCAGTGTTCGGCTTGGTGTTATCGCTCATTCTCTTAATTCCTGCGCTCGACGACGTATTGTGCAAGGGCTCTGAGCGCGGCTGCTTCGGTCCCGAAAGAGGTCAGGGCCTGTGTGGCCTGTTCGGATAGGCGTGACGCCTCGGCGCGTGCACCGTCAATTCCGAGCAGGGAAACGTAGGTTGATTTGCCGGAGGCTTCATCCTTGCCGGCGGTCTTGCCGAGTTCTTCAGCGCTGGCCGTCATATCCAGCACGTCATCAGCAACCTGGAAGGCAGTGCCAATATCGCGCCCGTAGGCGATGATCGCATCGCGCTGTATTTGGTCCGCGCCGCCAAGGATGGCACCGGCTTCGGCAGCATAGCGGATGAGTGCGCCTGTTTTCATCGCATGAAGCCGGCGGACCTGATCGAGGGGAAGGGACTTCCCTTCGCCACGTATATCGACCACCTGTCCACCGACCATGCCGGCTGCACCGGACGCTCGGGCAAGCGCTGTCACAAGCGCAATGCGTACCGCCGGATCTGAATGTGTTGCTTCGTCGGCCAGGATCTCGAAAGCCGAAGTCTGAAGCGCATCGCCAGCTAGAATGGCAATTGCCTCGTCGAATTTCCTGTGGGTCGAGGGCTGCCCGCGACGGAGATCATCGTCATCCATTGCAGGAAGATCGTCGTGAACGAGGCTGTATGCATGCAGCATCTCGACCGAGGCCGCTACACGCAGAGCGCCCTCGGGCTCAGCGCCGAAAATAGACGCGATTTCGGTCACCAGATAGCCGCGAAGACGCTTGCCACCGCCCAGTGCGGCATAGCGCATGGCTTCGAGCAGGACCGATTCGTCACCATTAACCATGGGGAGGAGGCGATCAATAGCTATCTCAATGGCGCGCGCGGCTGTGTGCAACGACGATGCCAGTGCTTCAGGCGATGCGACAAAAGAAGGGGTAGAGGTCGTCATGGAGCTTTTCCGCCGGAATTCTCGTCAAATTCGGAGAGGGGTGCTGCTGTTGCCGAACCATCGCGCTGGGTGATGGCACGTACACGCATCTCGGCCTCCGAGAGCTTGGTTTCACAATGGCGGCGCAAGGTAGCACCCCGCTCATAGGCACTTATGGCGTCTTCAAGTTTCATTTGACCGCTCTCAAGGCCGCGTACGATCCTGTCAAGTTCGGACAGGGCATCTTCGAAAGAGAGCTGTGAAAGCTGTGCGTCCATGCCGATAATGCCGTCCCGCTCCGCTGTTTCGGAAAATTGCCGTCACCAGAGACGGCTTGTCGGGAGGAGGGATAGCCTGTCGCACTCCATTCTCCAAGCCCAAGGAAGTAATGACTATGATTATTCCGTAACAGGGGGTGACACAGCTGTGTCCGATTTGCGACGGATAACGAAAGAAAGCGTTTCCCCGTCTTCAGAAAATGCAACTAATGCATGACCTGTTTCACGGCAGAACGACTGAAAGTCTGCAACACTTGCACGATCGGTTGCCAGGACACGCAAACGGGCGCCTGCCTGCATGGATTTCAGGCTCCGATGGGCCCGTAAGACCGGCAATGGGCATGCAAGCCCACGTACATCAAGAAGGGTTTCGGAAGAGGGAGACGTCATCAGGGGACTATGCGCGAAGCTCGGGCTGCGTTTCAAGATCGCACACTGTTTTGCCAATACGTCTTTACTAAGACCGCGTTCGTCCGCAACATGCGCCACGAGTTTTCACAAGCAACTTCAGTAAGGCATGAGATGGCTGATTATCGCCTCGGCATCGATTTCGGTGGGACTAAAATCGAAATCGCGGTTCTTGATCGCGCGGGCGATCTGCAGCTCCGTGAGCGTGTTCCCAACCCGGGAATTTATGAAGATGCCGTGATCGCTGTGCGCGATCTGGTTGCCAGTGTCGATCAGCGGCTTGGAAGTGTGCCGTCGCATCTGGCCAAGCCAGGTCAGCTCAGCTCCACGCTTGGTATCGGTATTCCGGGGTCTATTTCACCCGAGACCGGGCTTATCAAGAATGCCAATGCGACCTGGCTCAACAACCAGCCTTTCGGTATTGATCTGGACCGTGCGCTCAATCGTTCAGTCCGTGTTGAAAACGATGCGAACTGTTTTGCCTTGTCCGAAGCGGCTGATGGCGCAGGTGCAGGCAATCGCACGGTTTTCGGCATCATTATCGGTACGGGTATGGGTGCCGGTATTGTTGTTGACGGAAAGGTGATTGGCGGTCGTCATAGTATTGCAGGGGAATGGGGACACACACCGTTGCCTTGGGTCCGGCTTGAGGAATTCCCCTTGCCCAAATGTTTCTGCGGCAATGAGGGCTGTCTCGAACGCTATCTTTGTGGGCCGGAGCTTGCCAAGGACTGGAAAGGTATCGGCCATCATAACACGGCCGGCATCGAAGAGGCCGCTGCTGGGGGAGATATCGCAGCCATCGGTGCTCTGGACCGTTACATGGATCGCTTCTCTCGCGCCTGTGCGCTGGCGATCAACTTCCTCGATCCGGATATCATCGTGCTCGGTGGCGGTGTATCCAATCTCGACAGCATTTACGAACGCGTTCCGCCTCTGCTGGCACGTCATGTCATTACCCCGACATGCACAACACCAATCGTGCGTAACAAGCACGGCGACAGCTCAGGCGTACGTGGCGCCGCCTGGCTGTGGGATGTCGCGGAATAATCAGTCCTGTTTGAGGCGATCGGGTCTGAATCCGGTCGCCACAACATAAAGCTCGCTTGACTCCTTGCGAGAAGCTGGTGGCTTGAGGTGGCGAACACTGGAAAAGGCCAGCTTCATTGGGTCAAGCATCTGGCGTTCTGACCCTCCCTGAAACACCTTCGCAACGAATCCGCCGCCAACCGCGAGAACCTGCATTGCAAAATCCAGCGCGCCTTCGGCAAGTCCCATGATTCGCAAATGATCTGTCGGTGCATGACCTGTCGTATTGGGTGCCATATCAGACAGAACGAGATCTGCCGGCCCTCCCAGTAGTTCCATGAGGCGCGTGGCCATATCCGGATCGGTGAAGTCACCTTCGATAATAGTTGCGTCGCTTACCGGGTCGACAGGCAGGAGATCGACGCCTACGACAGCGGAGGCACCGCGCTTGACAGCGACCTGTGTCCAGCCACCGGGTGCGGCTCCCAGGTCGATGATTTTCATGCCCGGTTTGATCAGATTCAGGCGATCATCGATTTCTATGAGTTTGAAAGCGGCCCTGGATCGCCAGCCCTGTTTTCTTGCGGCAGCAACATAGGGATCGTTAAGCTGGCGATTGAGCCAGCGCTGCTGGGCTGTTGACCGGCCGCGGGCTGTACGAAGCATGACTGTCTTGTTGCGTGCCGTCTGGACAGAGCTTCCGTCCAGAGTGGTGTCAGACTGACCAGGTGCTGCTGAACTCTTTAGCGCTTTTCCGGGGATTCGTCTTTCGGAAGACTTCCCGCTCTTGCCGCCTTTTTTGTCACTGTTTTTGCTCATGCGCGTCCCATAAAGGAAGTGGGTGCTGCATGGCCACGATAATTCGTCTCGTGCTGCCGGATCGAATGACGATGAGTCTGGCCTTGTGCGGCGCTTCTGCCGTTTCTTGCCTGGGTTGCCATGCGCGCGACCATGCCGTCCCGCAGTCCGCGATCGGCGACAATGATCTGTTCCGAGGGCCAGACGCTATGAATGGCTTCAAAGATTGCGCAACCAGGCAGCATGAAATGCTGTCTGTCAGCCGAAAGAGGGGGGGGAGGAAGTTCGCCGTTACGTGCATTGTTTCGTATGAGTGCAATGGCATCGTGAGCAGCTTGCGCAGAGAGCGTGAACCCATCCACAGCATTGCGGCTGTATCGGGTAAGGTTTTGTGCCAGACTTGCAAGCGTTGTTACCGTACCACTCGTCCCCAGCATCTGCACTGCACTGCGCTGCATTTCCCTGTTGATCTGATGAACGGACTCAAAAGCAAGCAGGGGTCTGCGTATGGTTTCAACCATCCTGCAATAGAGATCTGCCTGATCGAGAGTGCTGGCAGGCTGACGCGAATGACCATATTGCTCTGAAAGAGTGACAACGCCGTAGGGAAGACTGACGAGGCTTACCAGCTCGTGCTCGTGTGTTTCAGAACTCAGTCGCAGCCATGCAATTTCTGTCGAACCACCACCAATATCAAAAACGATAGCTCGTGTTCCCGACTTGCGGGTGCGGTGAAGAAGGGTACGGCAGCCTTCGACAGCCAGTTCCACCTCTTCCCTGGGAGAGATGATTTCAAGAGGGAGGCCTGTCTCGGAGTGGACGCGCGAGAGAAAACTCTCACGATTGAGCGCCCGCCGACAGGCCTCGGTTGCAACGGCGCGGATCTGGAGTGACGGAAGTCCCTTCATGCGTGCCGCAAAAGATTCGAGGGTACGTACGGCTCGATCCATCGCCTTGATGCTGAGTTCGCCTGTCTCGATCAATCCTTCACCAAGGCAGACCATTCGGTTCTGTCGATCGAGTATCTGTACGCCCCCGCCTGTACGGCGGGCAATCATAAGACGGCAGTTGTTCGTACCCAGATCAAGCGCGGCAAAGTGCCGAACCGGCCCTGCATCGAACGTATGAGGAGACATTGTCTCGCTGCGGCTATAGCCCATGATCGTCCCCCCTTTTCTTAGTCCTGATCTTTTTTGAATTCTTTCGTAAAAAAACAATCTGATAGCGCATGAAGGCTACAGCAAGCACTTTATACGGTGCTCGTGTCCGAATTTGTAAAAAAAAGCGCGGCGGGGGGGTTGCGGCCCCAAAGGGAGGGTGCTAATTCACCGCCACCGCAAGGCAAACAGCTTCTGCACAGATGCTGGGGGATAGTTTAGCGGTAGAACTACCGGCTCTGACCCGGTCAGCCCTGGTTCGAATCCAGGTCCCCCAGCCAAAAATTCCAGATAAAATATCATATACAGCTTGAAAATGAGCTTCAAAGCATTCCTTGCCTAGGAATGAGCATCCTGCTTTCCGACGCTGTGGGATAGCCGCCGCGATCCCAAGCTTTTTGGATTGTGGATAGCCTGATCTGCCGGCGTATACTTTATTTCCTTCCATGCCCCGGCATCAGTTTCATGGCTGTGCAGAGCCCGATTGCATCGCAAAGAAGCAAAAAAGTGGCATTCATCAAAGATATTTCGCTCACTCTTTGTTCCTGCGGGAAAAGACATTTTTCAGGCGGGTCCATAACAGGGCAAAGAAACCGATAACCGCAACAATCGCCTTGGAACTGAAGAGAGTGGAGAAGATTTTGATGATGAAGGCAATGAAGCCACCCACCAGCCCGGTCTTGATCGCCACGGCCGCAGCTCCGCCGCCGATAAGCCCCATCAGGCCATATTCTGCTAGTTTATCACCGCTTTTGTAATCACTGTAGCGGTTCCCGGGCTTTGGCTGGAGAAAAGTGACTGCCTGATTGAATTCCGAGCGATCGCTCGTGTAACTCTCCACATCGCCAACCATGAGAACGCGGTAATATCCCGTACGTGTCAGGAGGCGTGTGTTCAGGTTGGTTATCGGGGACCTGCTATCTGTTCTGAACTGATAGGCCCACTCCAGCCGGTGCGTCTGCTGATCATAGTGAGGCTGCGTCTGCCAGCCGACAAGCGTCAGCTCGTGCAAATGGGCCCTCTGTCTTTCTCTGTTCTCCTCCAGTGATTTTGCCTTCATGGCACTCATGAGTTTTGAGGAGTCTATAACGTCCGTATCGTTCACGTGGCCTGAATCAATGTACAGAAAATCCATGAACCAGTCCTTGTCGGCGGCCTCCGGTTGCAGGATGTAATCGTGGTTATTGTGATTCGAGACGAGGTTACCGAGCAGAGCGAGGAAACGCTTGCCCTCGGGAGGTGCCAGCATTTCGTATCCGGCGGGGAGCATCAGATCTGCGTTGCCGTCAACATGAACAGTTGCAGGACCATGGACCCAGGGCAGGTTATGGATTGTCTGCCCTGTGCTTTCAGTGGAGGTCCCGGAAGCTTCGTTTGATGCATAAGCTATGCTGCTCATGCAGAGCGATAGTATTGCAGCGGTTACAGAGGTCTTCACACGGGTTTTTTTATTCATTATATTATGTCTCGAAGTAGATGTATTTCTTTTGCTAATCATTGCGTTATATATCTCCATACATCAACGTAATAAATTTATTTTCCATCCTTGTTTGTAATGTTGATGGTTGTGGATGAAACTACCCGAATTATCGAATAATGATAATGATGTTAAACCATTAATACCTTGATGATATTGCAGAGAGCGCAGCGCTGCAAAGTGATCTTCGTGGCGCTTGATTGGGAGTATATGTAACTGAAAGGAAACGATTTCTAAAAAGCATTTCGTCATCAAACTTTCATCGTTATTGTTTCGATCGCGTGTTAATGGCTGCCGTCAATTCGTTAGAACCTATTAACGATCAGCGATTGAGCTTCAGGAACCATGATGAGTTTGAGAGCCCGTTTTTTTCTCTGTGCGACCTCCATTCTTGCGCTGCAGGCCTCCGCTGCATCGGCGCAGGTCAGTTCGGTGCAGCGCGTTACCCAGGATCATGAGGGAAGAGCATCGAAATCTGCCCCTAGGAAAGCAGATGACGGTCCGTCAATGATGGGATCAACTGCACCGACCGATACAGCACGAAACGAGACCGTGCAGGTGCGCGGGAACCGCCACAGATCAGCGGGCGGTGGATTGATGGTTCACGAGGACGCAGCGAAATCACGTTCTACCGTCACGCAGGAATTCATTGCCAAGCAGACGCCTGGCCTCAATCCGATGCAGCTCATTGCCATGTTGCCAGGCGTCAATACGACCTCTGTCGACCCACTTGGTCTCAATGGCGGCAATCTGACCTTGCGCGGTTTGAATGCCAGCCAGATCGGTTTCACGCTCGAAGGCTTCCCGATCAACGACATCGGCAATTACGCGGTATACCCGCAGGAAATCGTCGACTCAGAAAATCTGCGTACGATCAACGTCGAGCAGGGGTCGGCGGATCTCGATAGCCCGCACATCAGCGCATCAGGCGGTGCAGTGAATATGTACCTTCTTGATCCCGCAGAGCGTTTCGGCGGTCATCTCGATGGTACCTATGGCAGCTACAATTCCCGTCGTATCTTCGGTCGCGTCGATACAGGTCGTATCGGCAATACGCATCTGAAGGGCTATATCTCGTTCTCTGCTGCGCATGAGGATTCATGGCGTGGGCCGGGTGCGCAGAAAAAGCTGCATGGCGAGACCAAATGGGTCAATGAATGGGGGCAGGGCAACCGCATGTCTCTCGCTATCGTAGGCAATCAGAGCGATAGTACGCTGTTTCCGTCCATGTCTCTGGCCAATTGGAAGAAATACGGAACGGGCTATACTTACGATTCAAAGTGGAACCAAAAGAGTCCAAGCGGGAACTACTACAAACTGCATCAGAACCCTTTCACAAACATCTATGCGAGCGCACCTTCCACGTTCACACTGACCGATAACCTGACTCTGACTGAAACCCCATATTTCTGGTACGGCAATGGCAATGGCGGCGGTGCCTACAACGAGAGCTTGGCCAGTCAGCAATACGGAGCCCAGACTCTCAGCAGCTCCATCGGTCAGTATAATACGTCGAACACAAAGAGCCTGCTGCTCTATAACCCATCCAATACGCAGACCTATCGTCCTGGTGCAGTGACGAAGCTTGCTCTGCACACGGGCGCGAACCGTCTCATGGTCGGTTACTGGTTCGAATATTCGAAGCAGATACAGACCTCGCCCTATAGCCTTGTGAATCCCGAAACCGGCGCGCCGCTGGATGAATATGGTGGTGGCCCCAATCTTGTCCTGTCAAACGGCCAGACGGCGCAATACCGTAACACACTGACCCAAACGCGCATCCACACGCTTTTCATCGATGACTCTCTGTCGCTACTGCACAACCGTCTGACCATTGAAGGTGGCCTCAAATACGCGATGATCACGCGTCAGGGTCAGAACTACCTGCCTGATACCTCGACCGGCCCCTATATCAACGGAAGCTGGAATGAACCCCTGCCCGCTGCCTCCATCCGCTACAAGCTGAATGATCAGTTCCAGCTTTTTGCTTCAGGCACGACCAATTTCCGTATCCCGATGAATACGTCGCTTTATGATGCGGGCACATACACGAAAGGTGTAGGCTACAGCACCAAGGCCAACCCCAACCAGAAACCGGAAATCTCGATCTCGGAAGAAGCTGGTGTGCGCTATCAGGGCAGCCTCTTCAACAGCACCCTGACCTACTTCCATTACAACTTCACGAACCGCCTTTATTCCCAGACAGTGGTTCTGCCGAACGGCTCCTATTACTCGCAGAGCGTCAACGGCGGCGGCTCACATGCTGATGGTGTCGACTTCGAAATCGGAACCCGTCCGATCCTTTACCATCTGCGTCCGTATGTCTCGGCAGAATATATCAACGCCCGCACCGACAGTAATATCGCAGCAGGCAGCACTGGCGACTACGTCAACAGCAAAGGCAAATTTGCACCTCAGACAGCAAAGCAGCAGGTAGCATTCAACCTGGATTATGATGATGGGCATCTTTTCAGTGGCTTCGCGCTCAAATATGTCGGCAAGCAATACGCCACATTCAATAATGACACCTCAATCCCGAGCTATGTCACAATGGATGTTCACGCGGGTTATCGCTTCAAGAGCTTTGCGTTCATGAAGAATCCGGTCCTGCAGCTGAACATCCAGAACATCACGAACAATCATTATCTGGGCTTCGTGAATGGCGTGACGGCAAACGGAAAGGCAACGACCGGCGTTTACGGCAGCAAGATTTCAGCTGCGAGCTCTACCTATTATGTTGCATCGCCGTTCTTCGTAGGAGGTACCGCAAGCGTAGACTTCTGAGAGCCAGCACGCATTTTGCAGGTGAGGGGAGGGAGCTGCGGCTCCCTTTTTCGTCGTTTGCTCAGGATTTCGTAGATGCCCGGGGGTCAGGTTTTCGTTTTCTTTTCATTTTTTTGAAATTTTGTGATTGACGGGTGTGGGTATGGGGTCTAAAAGCCCGTTCACCGCAGCGGACGACGCTGAGGTGGTTTCCTGAAACGCTGAGTAAGATCAGTGAGTTAGGTTGAGATCTTTGAAAA
>Ga0157360_1000012_pt1 | contig 140772 bp, 146 predicted proteins | sample AttlaeALBM1_FD_111483 | JGI IMG/M metagenome (GOLD analysis project Ga0157360, IMG submission 111483) | Fungus gardens microbial communities from leaf cutter ant in Ribeirão Preto, State of São Paulo, Brazil - Atta laevigata ALBM1 | ecosystem: Host-associated > Fungi > Mycelium > Unclassified ...
ATGTCGATTTCAAGCGTCGCAAGTTTGATGTTGGTGCAACGGTCGAGCGTCTTGAGTACGATCCGAACCGTACGGCATTTATCGCACTGATCAAGTATGATGACGGTGAGCTGGCCTACATTCTGGCACCTCAGCGTATCAAGGCTGGTGACCGCGTTATCTCTGGTGCGCACACTGAAGTGAAGCCAGGCAATGCGATGTCCCTCGGTGCGATGCCGGTCGGTACGATCGTGCACAACATCGAGCTGAAGCCGGGCGCTGGTGGCAAGTTGGCCCGTTCTGCTGGAACGTATGCGCAGCTGGTCGGTAAGGATGCCGGTTACGCTCAGATCAAGTTGCAGTCCGGTGAGCTGCGTCTTGTCCGTGGTGAATGCATGGCAACGGTTGGTGCTGTCTCTAATCCAGACAACATGAACCAGCACATGGGTAAGGCTGGACGTTCCCGTTGGCTCGGACGTCGTCCGCACAACCGTGGTGTTGTCATGAACCCGGTCGATCACCCGCATGGTGGTGGTGAAGGTCGTACTTCTGGTGGCCGTCATCCGGTTACGCCGTGGGGCGTTCCGACGAAGGGTTACAAGACGCGTGTTAACAAGAAGACGGATAGCCTGATCATCCGTCGCCGTAAGTCCGGCAAGTAAGAGGGGGCAAACAGAGATGGCACGTTCCGTCTGGAAGGGCCCGTTCGTTGACGGGTATCTGTTCGGCAAGGCAGAAGCAGCTCGTGCTTCTGGTCGTAATGAAGTGATCAAGATCTGGTCGCGTCGTTCCACGATCCTGCCGCAGTTCGTCGGGCTTACGTTCGGCGTCTATAATGGTCACAAGTTCCTGCCTGTGCAGGTCACGGAGAACATGGTCGGTCACAAGTTCGGTGAATTCTCACCGACACGGACCTACACCGGTCATGGCTCTGACAAGAAGTCGAAGCGGGGCTGAAAATGAGCAAGCCGAAGCACATCCGCACGCTCGCTGATACGGAAGCGCAGGCAATTACGCGCAATATCCGTGTTAGCCCGCGTAAGCTGAACCTGGTTGCGGCCATGATCCGTAACCAGCCAGCTGACAAGGCTATTGCCGCTCTGACCTTCTCGCGTCGTCGTATCGCGCAGCAGGTTAAGAAGACTCTTGAGAGCGCCGTGGCCAACGCTGAGAACAATCATCAGCTGGACGTTGACCGTCTGGTTGTGAAGACGGCTGAAGTCGGCAAGTCCATTGTCATGAAGCGTTTTCACGCTCGTGGCCGTGGTCGTTCGGCTCGCGTTGAGAAGTTCTTCAGCCACCTGAAGATTGTTGTTGCCGAAGCTGCAGAAGTCTCGGAAACGAACGAAGAGCAGAAGGCAGCTTAATCCATGGGACACAAGGTCAATCCAATCGGGCTTCGGCTCGGTGTTAACCGTACCTGGGATAGCCGCTGGTACGCAGGTGCAGACTATTCTCGTCTTCTTCATGAAGACCTGAAGCTTCGTGCATTCCTGCGTCGCAAGCTTTCTGGTGCCGGTGTTTCCCGCGTCGTTATTGAGCGTCCTGCCAAGAAGCCTCGCGTGACGATTTACGCTGCCCGTCCGGGCGTCGTGATCGGTAAGAAGGGTCAGGACATTGACGCCCTGCGTAAGGAACTGAGCCGTATGGCGAAGACCGACGTAGCGCTGAATATTGTTGAGATCCGCAAGCCGGAAATCGATGCAACGCTGGTTGCTGAGAACATTGCTCAACAGCTCGAGCGTCGTGTTGCTTTCCGTCGCGCCATGAAGCGCGCAATCCAGTCTGCAATGCGTCTGGGCGCCCAGGGCATCCGTATTACTTGCAGCGGACGTCTGGGTGGTGCCGAAATCGCACGTGACGAGAAGTATCGTGAGGGACGTGTGCCGCTGCATACGCTTCGCGCTGATATCGACTATGGCACGGCGACGGCCAAGACGACTTATGGAACCTGCGGCGTGAAGGTCTGGATCTTCAAGGGTGAGATCCTGGCTCATGACCCCCTGGCACAGGACCGTCGTGCCGCGGAGCAGGCTCCGCAACGTTGAACTGTAGGCACAAGCCTACAGTTCCATTGCTGGTGCTGATTGAGGATTTAACAACATGCTTTCCCCAAAGCGGACAAAGTTTCGTAAAGCCCACAAGGGTCGTATCCACGGCCTGGCGAAAAGCGGAACGCAGCTGAATTTCGGTGCATATGGTCTGAAGGCTCTTGAGCCAGAGCGGATCACTGCCCGTCAGATCGAAGCGTCCCGTCGTGCTATTACTCGTGCGATGAAGCGTGCTGGTCGCGTGTGGATTCGTATTTTTCCGGACCTTCCGGTCTCGACAAAGCCTGCAGAAGTGCGTATGGGCTCCGGCAAGGGTTCCCCAGAGTACTGGGCAGCTCGTGTCAAGCCGGGTCGTATCCTGTTCGAGATCGAAGGCGTTCCGCCGGAAGTCGCCCGCTTGGCGCTGAGCTTGGGAGCTGCAAAGCTTCCGATCAAGACCAAGTTCGTTCAGCGTATCGGAGACGCGTAAGATGGCCGACACGTACAAGCCTGCAGATCTGCGCGCGAAGAGCGAGGACGAGCTGAACGCTCTGCTCATCGACCTGAAGCGTGAACAGATCAATCACCGTTTTGCGGCTGCCACAGGGCAGTCGGAAAACACTAGCCGCGTCAAAGTCGTGCGCCGTGCAGTTGCACGTATCAAGACGCTGGCTCAGCAATCGAAGAACCGTGCGGGCGCCCAAACGTCCGCCGCAAAGTCCTGAGAGGAGACGGACGATGCCAAGGCGCGTCCTGACAGGGCGGGTAACGAGCGACAAGATGGACAAGACGGTTACCGTTCTTGTTGATCGTCGTATCATGCATCCGCTCTATAAGAAGTTCATCCGCCGCTCCAAGAAGTATGCGGCCCATGATGAAGCCAACGTCTGCCAGATTGGTGACCTGGTTCGCATTGAAGAATGTGCACCGATCTCCAAGCGCAAGACTTGGTCTGTCGTCGCACGCAACGGAGAGGACATGGCTTCGGCTTCCTCTTCCGTCAGCGCATAAGGGGGTAGGCACATGATTCATCCCGAGACCAACCTTGACGTGGCCGATAATTCCGGTGCGCGTCGGGTGCAGTGCATCAAGGTGCTGGGCGGCTCCAAGCGGAAGACTGCCTCGGTCGGCGACATCATTGTCGTATCCGTTAAGGAAGCCATTCCCCGCGGTAAGGTGAAGAAGGGTGACGTCCATCAGGCCGTTATCGTTCGTACGTCTTATCCTGTACGTCGTGCAGACGGATCTGCGATCCGTTTTGACAAGAATGCTGCTGTGCTTATCAATAAGCAGCAGGAGCCGATTGGCACGCGTATCTTTGGCCCGGTCGTTCGTGAACTGCGTGCTCGCAAGTTCATGAAGATCATCTCCCTGGCGCCGGAGGTGCTGTAATGGCTGCACGTATTAAAAAAGGCGATCAGGTCCTCGTTCTCTCTGGGAAGTCCCGGGGCGTCCGTGGCGAAGTTCTTGCTGTCATGCCAAAGGCCGAGAAGGCCGTGGTGCGTGGTGTAGCTGTCGCCAAGCGTCATACGAAGCCCAACCGTATGGGTGGAGAAGGTGGAATCATCGAGCGCGAAATGCCGATCCATCTTTCCAACCTGAAGCTGGTTGATCCCAAGAGCGGCAAGCCGACGCGCGTTGGCTTCCGAGTTCTTGAAGACGGTCGCAAAGTTCGCGTTGCCAAGGCAACCGGCGAAGTGATCGAAGGCTGAGGAACGCAAAAATGAGCGATAACAACACCGCTTTGCCGCGTATGCAGCAGCGTTACGAAGAGCTTCTTCGTAAGCAGCTTCAGGAACAGTTTGGCTACGCAAACCCGATGCAGGTTCCCAAGCTCGAGAAGATCGTGCTGAACATGGGTGTCGGTGAGGCTGCTGGCGATCAGAAGAAGCTGGATGCAGCTGTTGCTGAAATGGCGGCTATTTCAGGTCAGAAGCCTGTAAAGACGCTTGCTCGTAAGGCTATTGCTGGCTTCAAGATCCGTGAAGGTCTTCCGATCGGTTGTAAGGTAACTCTGCGTCGTCAGCGTATGTATGAGTTCCTCGACCGTCTCGTGACGATCGCTATGCCTCGTATTCGTGACTCCCGTGGTCTTCCGGCAAATAAGGGCTTTGATGGTCGTGGCAACTTCGCCATGGGTATCAAGGAGCAGATTGTTTTCCCGGAAATCGAATATGACAAGATCGATGCTGTACGCGGCATGGACATCATCTTCGTGACCACCGCAAAGACTGATGCTGAAGCAAAGGCTCTGCTGAAGGCCTTCGATCTGCCGTTCGCAGGTTGATCAGGTAATTTTTCAGACCGATCGCGACTAAAATAAGGATTCGGCCTTCCATTGGGAGGCCGCTTTCCTTTATAGACACGCAGATTGGAAAACCGTCGGGATAGGCCTGACAGGTTCCGGGAGAAAATTCGAGATGGCGAAGATCTCAGCGGTTAACCGTAATAACCATCGCGCAGCTCTTGCAAAGCGCGACAAGGAAAAGCGGACCGCTCTTAAAAACATCATCAAGGATCGTTCCCTTTCGGTTGAAGACCGATTTGAAGCGACTCTTAAGCTGGCACAGATGCCACGTAACGGATCCGCAACGCGCGTTCGTCTTCGTTGCAAGCTGACCGGTCGTCCCCGTGCTAACTACCGTAAGTTCGAGCTGTGCCGTATCGCTCTGCGTGATCTTGCGTCCGCCGGCCAGATTCCTGGCATGGTCAAGTCGAGCTGGTAAGGGATAGATCGAATGTCGTTGTCTGATCCACTGGGTGATATGCTTACCCGGATCCGTAATGCTCAGCGTGCCCGCCATGCTGCATGTGTTGCGCCTGCTTCCAAGCTTCGCACAAACGTGCTTGAGGCTCTGAAGCGTGAAGGTTATATCCGTGGTTTCTCCACGGAAGAAGTCCGTAAGGGTGTATCCCAGCTCCGTATTGAGCTGAAGTACGTTGAGGGGCAGCCGGTTATTAAGGAAATCCACAGGGTCTCCAAGCCTGGCCGTCGTGTCTATTCGAAGATCAAGGAACTTCCGCGCGTATATGCCGGCCTTGGTGTGTCGATCCTGTCCACCCCGCGTGGCGTCCTTTCGGACGTCGAGGCCCGCGCTGCCAATGTTGGCGGCGAGGTTCTCTGCCGCGTCTTCTGAGGAGGGTCGCATGTCTCGCGTAGGTAAATATCCTGTAGAAGTTCCGGCTGGCGTTCAGGTTGCTGTCGTTGACGGCATTTTCACTGCCAAGGGCAAGCTCGGCGAACTGAGTTTTCCGGTGTCCCGTCACGTGGATGTCACGATTGAAGCCAGCTCCGTCGCTGTTGCTCCGGTCGGTCGTCGTTCCCGTGAAAACTGGACGATGTGGGGAACAACGCGCGCTCTGATTGCTAATATGGTCAAGGGTGTGTCGGTTGGTTTCACCAAGGCTCTCGAAATTCAGGGTACGGGTTTCCGTGCTGCTGTTCAGGGCTCTAACCTGGTGATGAACCTCGGCTTCTCGCACGATGTCGTTTATCCCATCCCGGCCGGTATCAAGATCACAACGCCGCGTCCGACCGCTATTGTCGTCGAAGGTCACGACAAGCAGCGCGTTGGTCAGGTTGCTCTCGATATTCGCAGCTTCCGTAAGCCTGAGCCTTACAAGGGCAAGGGCGTCCGTTACGAGACGGAAGTTCTGCGTCGCAAGGAAGGTAAGAAGAAGTAATGGCATCGCAGCAAGGATTGCAGGAACGTCGCCGTCAGCGGCTGCGTTTCCAGCTTCGTCGCAAGAGCGGCGGCCGGCCGCGTTTGTCGGTCTTCCGTTCCAGCAAGCACATTCACGCCCAAATCATCGACGATGCACAGGGTCGCACGCTCGCCAGCGCTTCAACGCTGGAAAAGGAGCTTCATGGCAGTGGCAACAGCGGTGCAAACGCGGACGCGGCTTCAGTGATCGGCAAGCTGATCGCAGAACGTGGCCTGGCAGCTGGCGTAACGGCCGTCGTGTTTGATCGCGGCGCTTATGTCTATCATGGCCGGGTCAAGGCCCTGGCAGAGGCTGCCCGCGAGGGCGGGCTCTCGTTCTAAGGAGGATCACACATGGCACGTGAGCCAAGAGAAGGCGGCCGTGGTGGTCGTGAGCGCGAGCAGGGCGATGATCTGGTCGACAAGCTCGTAACCATCAACCGTGTTGCCAAGGTTGTTAAGGGTGGCCGTCGCTTTGCTTTCGCAGCGCTGGTTGTCGTTGGCGATCAGAAGGGACGCGTTGGTTACGGTGCAGGTAAGGCCCGTGAAGTTCCGGAAGCCATCCGCAAGGCAACCGAGCGTGCAAAGCGCACAATGATCCGCGTACCGATGAAGGAAGGTCGCACCCTCCATCATGATACGTTCGGTCATTACGGCGCTGGCAAGGTTGTTGTCCGTGCGGCTGAAGCTGGTACAGGTATCATCGCTGGTGGTCCGATGCGTGCGGTTTTCGAGAGTCTGGGCGTTAACGACGTTGTCGCTAAGAGCCTCGGAACGCGTAACCCGCATAACATGATCAAGGCTACTTTTGCTGCCCTTGAAAAGGCAAGCAGCCCGCGCAACGTCGCTTCGCGTCGTGGTAAGAAGGCTGCAGAGCTTTTCGGTAAGCGTGAGCAGGCCCAGACTGAGGAGGCTGCAAATGTCTGATAACGGTAAGACCGTTCAGGTGACGCAGATCGCTTCTGTCATTGGTCGCAAACCGGGCCAGGCAGAGACCATTGTTGGTCTTGGCCTGCGCGGTATCGGTTCCACCCGTACGCTCGAAGATACTGCTGCCGTACGTGGAATGATCCGCAAGGTTGCCCACCTCATCAAGGTGGAGGGTTGAAATGAACCTTAACGAACTCCGCGATAACGAGGGTTCTCGTTATCGCAAGAAGCGTCTTGGACGCGGCATCGGTTCAGGCAAGGGTAAGACCTCCGGACGTGGTGTTAAGGGTCAGAAGGCTCGTGAGGGCGTTTCCCTCAATGGCTTCGAAGGTGGTCAGCTCCCGCTGTATCGCCGTATGCCCAAGCGTGGCTTCGTGAACATCTTCCGCAAGGAATATGCTCCGGTGAACCTTGGCGCCATTTCGAAGGCTATTGAGGCAGGTAAGCTGGATAAGTCCGCTCCTGTTACAGAAGCTACTCTGCGCGCTGCAGGTCTTGTCAACGGCAAGACCCATGGTGTTCGCCTTCTTGCGAAGGGTGAACTTACGCATGGTCTGACCATTGAAGTTGACGGCGCTTCCGCAGCAGCTCTTGCAGCTGTCGAGAAGGCTGGCGGCTCCGTCAAGGTGCTTGCACCGAAGAAGGAAGTTCAGGCTGAGGCCTGAGTTCTCCTCTCCCGGATTTATCTGGGGTATGGTTAGATAGTGAACAGCGTCCCGTGCAGATGTGCGGCGGCGCTGTTTTCATGAAAGGACAGGTGGATGGCTTCCGCAGCAGAGCAGCTCGCCGCCAATCTCAATATGAGTTCCTTTGCCAAGGCGACTGAACTCAAGAAGCGTATCTGGTTTACGCTTCTGGCTCTCATCGTTTACCGACTGGGAACATACATTCCTGTTCCTGGTGTTGATGCAACGGTGATGGGTCAGCTGCTGGCACAGCATCAGGGTGGCATTCTGGGCATGTTCGACATGTTCACGGGTGGCGCTCTCGGACGCATGACTGTGTTCGCCCTGAACATCATGCCTTACATCAGTGCCTCCATCATTATTCAGCTTCTCTCTACGGCTTTGCCTTCGATGGAAGCCATGAAGAAGGAAGGTGAGGCCGGTCGTAAGAAGCTTAACCAGTATACGCGTTATCTCACGGTTTTCATTGCGCTGTTCCAAGCCTATGGCATTGCCGTCGGACTTGAAAACATGACGTCTCATGGCGCCAGCGCTGTGGTTATGCCTGGAATGTTCTTTATCGCCTCCTGTGTTGTTACGCTGGTAGGCGGGACGATGTTCCTGATGTGGCTCGGTGAGCAGATCACGTCTCGTGGGGTTGGCAACGGTATCTCGTTGATCATCTTCGCAGGGATTGTCGCAAATCTTCCACATGCTCTGGCCAGCCTTTTCGAGCTAGGTCGAACAGGCGCGTTATCACCGATCTTTGTTATGATTTTCCTTGTGCTCGCGATTGCGACCATAGCGTTCATTGTGTTCATGGAGCAGGCGCAGCGTCGGGTGGTTATTCAGTACCCGAAGCGCCAGATTGGTAATCGCATGTTTGGTGGTGATTCCACGCACATGCCGCTGAAGGTCAACACTGCAGGCGTGATTCCGCCGATTTTTGCCTCTTCGGTACTGCTGATCCCAGTGACGATCTCGGGATTTATGAACGGCCATAATATGCCAGGCTGGCTTTCTGTTCTCGGGCAGCAGCTAGGGCAGGGACAGCCGCTTTACATGCTGTTTTATGCAGCAATGATTTTGTTCTTCTCGTATTTCTATGCGGCTGTGACGTTCAATCCGGAAGAGACTGCCGAGAACCTGCGTAAGCAGGGAGGCTTCATTCCCGGTATCCGTCCCGGGGCGAGCACAGCGTCCTATTTTGATCGTATTCTTTCCAGATTGACGACCATTGGCGCTCTCTACCTTGTCGTTGTTTGCCTGCTGCCACAGATCCTGATCAGCAAATATAATGTGCCGTTCTACTTTGGTGGCACGAGCCTGATCATTATTGTATCGGTTACGATTGATACAGTGACACAGGTCCAGTCTCATCTGGTTGCACATCAGTATCAGGGGCTAATCCGCAAACAGCGCAGTCGTGGAACCCGAAGCTCGGGTCCTGGAGGGAGCAAGCGTCGATGAATATCATTCTTCTTGGTCCTCCTGGCGCGGGGAAGGGAACCCAAGCGAAGCGTCTAGAGCAGTTATATGGCCTGAAGCAGATCTCTACCGGAGATATGCTTCGTGCTGAGGTTGCTGCGGGAACGCCGATCGGACAGGAAGCGAAAGCGATCATGGCGCGGGGGAATTTCTTCCCGATCCAATCATGGTCAAGATGATTCAAGGGCGTATTTCGAAGCCAGATTGTGCTCAGGGCTTTATTCTGGATGGCTTTCCTCGTACAGAAAGCCAGGCAGAAGCGCTTGACGCCATGCTGGGTACGGCTGGGCTCAAGATTGACGCAGTCATTCTACTGGATGTCGCTGAAGATCAACTGGTAGAGCGCATCGCTTCCCGAACGGCTGAGGACGGTACGCGCCGTCCGGATGATAATCCGGAAGTAGTTCGATCCCGTCTTGATATTTATCGCCGCCAGACTGCTCCGATCCTTCCATATTATGAGAAGGCGGGACGTTTGAAGCGTGTAGATGGGATGTTGGATGTCGATAAAGTTGGTGCTGAAATCGACACGATCCTCGGGAAAACGACGAAAAATTGATTGAATGACCTATGATCACGCAAAAGTGATCATAGGCATTTGACTCAAGGGGGGTGCCCGGTATATTGCGCGCCCTCGACATATCTGCAGCGTGAGTGCGGCCTAGGCTCCGGAATCGGACTGGGACTGACGTTAGCTGCGATGCAATCGATCCGGTTCCGGCCGGACATGAAACAGGCTGACGCGGTCTTGGAGACCGTGTCGATGGGAGAATTGGCGTGGCACGTATTGCCGGCGTAAACATTCCGACCAACAAGCGGGTGGTCATCGCCCTGCGCTATGTCTACGGCATTGGCCCGTCGACGGCACAGGCAATCTGCAGCAAGCTCGGGATCCCCGACGCGAAGCGCGTAAACGAACTGTCTGACGACGAGATCGTGAAGGTCCGTGATCTGATCGACGGCGAATATCGCGTCGAAGGTGATCTGCGTCGTGAGACGGCTATGAACATCAAGCGTCTGATGGATCTGGGCTGCTACCGCGGTCTGCGTCATCGTCGCGGCCTTCCGGTTCGCGGTCAGCGTACGCACACGAATGCTCGTACTCGTAAGGGTAAGGCTGTGGCGATTGCTGGCAAGAAGAAGGTCACGCGCTAATTCGCGCCTGACTGGTTCACTCTGACGCTTTTCGCTAACTTTTAGGACGACCTCTATTATGGCCAAGGCCGCAGCACCGCGCATTCGTAAGAAAGAGCGCAAGAATATTATCTCTGGCGTTGCTCACGTGCTTTCCACGTTCAACAACACCATGATCACGATCTCCGACGCGCAGGGTAATGCAATTGCATGGTCCTCCTCGGGTGCACAGGGCTTCAAGGGCTCGCGTAAGTCCACACCGTATGCAGCTCAGGTTGCTGCTGAAGACGCAGGCCGCAAGGCTCGCGAACATGGTATGGAAACGCTTGAGATCGAAGTGTCCGGTCCGGGTTCGGGGCGTGAAAGTGCTCTTCGCGCGCTGCAGGCTGTTGGCTTCACGATTACGTCCATTCGTGACATGACGCCGGTGCCGCATAACGGCTGCCGTCCGCGTAAGCGTCGTCGCGTCTGAGTGATGCTGTGCTGCGCATCCCTGGGGGTGCGCAGCATGTTTTGTGATTGCATCTTCTACCGCACGATCCGTGCGGGCCAGGTGCCGCCAATTTTGTTGGCGGGCTTCGTTGTTTGAAAGGCCACGACCTTGGTTCTCCAGAAAAACTGGCAGTCCCTCATCAAGCCGGAGAAGCTTGAAGTCGAGCCCGGCCCGGTTGCCTCGCGCATCGCCACCGTCGTGGCGGAGCCGCTGGAGCGCGGCTTCGGTATGACGCTCGGCAACGCGCTGCGTCGTATTCTTCTGTCTTCCCTTCAGGGTGCAGCAGTAACCGCCATTCAGATCGATGGCGTTCTGCATGAGTTCTCTGCTGTTCCGGGTGTGCGCGAAGACGTGACGGACATTGTCCTGAACGTTAAGCAGCTCGCACTTCGCATGCATGGTGAAGGCCCGAAGCGCATGATTCTCACGGCGACTGGTCCGGGAGAAGTGACGGCAGGGCAGATTCAGGCTGGTCATGACATTGAGATCATGAATCCTGACCTCGTAATCTGCACTCTTGATGACGGTGTGAAACTCGGAATGGAGTTCACCGTCAACATGGGTAAGGGCTACGTCGCCGCCGCTGCTAACCGTCCGGAAGACGCACCAATCGGCATGATCCCGATTGATGCCATCTACTCGCCGGTTCGTCGCGTGTCTTACAAGGTCGAGCAGACCCGCGTTGGTCAGGTTACTGACTACGACAAGCTGCTGCTGACGGTTGAGACGAATGGTGCTGTAACGCCGGAAGACAGTCTGGCTCTTGCTGCGCGTATTCTGCAGGATCAGCTTCAGCTGTTCATCAACTTTGATGAGCCGCGTCCGGTCCAGCATGAAGAACCGCAGGATGACCTGCCGTTCAACCGCAATCTTCTTCGCAAGGTTGACGAGCTTGAGCTTTCGGTGCGTAGCGCCAACTGCCTCAAGAACGACAACATTGTTTATATCGGCGATCTGGTGCAGAAGTCCGAACAGGAAATGCTCCGTACGCCGAACTTCGGGCGTAAGTCGCTCAACGAGATCAAGGAAGTTCTCACCGGTATGGGGCTGTCGCTCGGCATGAGCGTTCCGGCCTGGCCGCCCGAGAACATCGAGGATCTGGCCAAACGTCTCGATGAGACGTTTTGAGAACTTCTTAGGGTAAGGAAAACTAGCAATGCGTCATGGTGTGAGCGGGCGTAAGCTCAATGTCACCTCTTCTCACCGCGCTGCCATGTTCCGCAACATGGCCGTCGCACTCATCAAGCACGAGCAGATCACGACGACGCTGCCGAAGGCGAAGGAACTTCGCCCGGTTGTCGAAAAGCTGATCACGCTTGGCAAGCGCGGCAACCTGCACGCTCGTCGTCAGGCTTTCGCTCAGCTGCGTGACGACGCGATCGTCAGCAAGCTCTTCAGCACGGTCGCAGAGCGTTACAAGACGCGCTCTGGCGGTTACTCCCGTGTTCTGAAGGCTGGCGTGCGCTATGGCGATAACGCTGATATGGCTGTTATCGAGCTCGTGGAACGCGATCTCGATGCAAAGGGTCAGGACAGCGGTCCGAAGCCGGTTGCAGAAGAGCAGGAAGCCGCCTGAGGCTCCGTTCTTCGGGAACAAAAAAGGCCGGTGCAGTCATGCACTGGCCTTTTTTTTTATTCTTCGGTTCACATTCCTGTGCCGGGTGTGTAGTTTTGCCACATCTCTTGCAGGACGATTCCCGTCTGGTTTCCAACCGGCTAATTTTCTCCCGCCCTCTCGGAGCGGGAAGGGCATCTTTTTCCTGAAGGTCGGCAAGCTGCTGGCCTCGCTGTCCTGCATTATTTTGAGAAACGGGTCCGAGCACTCTCGTAGGGCCCGCAACGACGCGTCCCATATCTGTTTCGGCAATGAGGTCGAAGCAGATTCGTGACGCGCCTTCGCCTGGAGAGCATGAAAATGTCCGAAACAGCCGCACCGAAACGCGGACTAGCGGAAATTCTTGGCATCCCACGCGCCCTTTTCTGGGCTTTTGTTGGTCAGCTTCTATTTATGGTCGGGGATGGCGTCGAAGCCGGGTACCTCGACACTTACATGCTGCATCACGGCCACTCACAAGGGTTCGTAAACGAACTCTTCACGCTTTACGGCATCACCGTCATGATTGCCGCCTGGTTCTCCGGGCCACTCTCCGATCTGATGGGACCGAAGAAGGTCATGTGGATCGGTCTGGTCCTCTGGGCCGTTCTCGAAGTCTGTTTCCTGACATTCGGGCTTGGGCCGAATAGCGGGCCAATGATTCTCCTTTTTTATGCGCTGCGTGGATTTGCCTATCCGTTGTTCGCATACGGTTTCCTTGTATGGATCGCCGCCGCTACGCCGGCTGCCATGCTTGGGTCGGCTGCAGGATGGTTCTGGTTCTCTTTTTCCGCAGGTCTGCCGACACTTGGTTCGCAGTTCGCGCGCTATACAATCCCCTATCTGGGGGAACTCAAGACGTTCTGGTGTTCGCTTGGCCTGGTGATCATCGGTGGTCTTGTGGCGCTGCTGTTTACGCACGAACCAACCGGCAAGAAGCGCCTGCTGCCTGATCACGTGCCGACCAAGGACATTTTCTTCGGTTCGCTCAGCATCATGTGGCGTGAGCCGAAGACGACGATTGCTGGCATTGTTCGTGTCATTGATACGTCCTCGGAATATGCCTTCCTTGCGATCATGCCTGCCTTCTTCGTGGATCAGCTGCACTTTAGCCTCGAACAGTGGCTGAATCTGCTGTCATTGATCTTCCTCAGCAACATTCTCTTCAACCTTGTTTCCGGCATGGTTGCTGACACGCTGGGTCATCGTTTTGTGGTGTCGGTTTTCGGTGGTATCGGTGGTTTCGTTGCCATCCCACTGTTCTACTATGTGCCGCTCTGGTTCCCAGGCAATTTCTGGGCCGTTGCTGCCGCTGGTATTTTCTATGGCGCGACTGTTGCTGCCTTTGTTCCGCTCTCCGGTCTGATGCCTCAGATCTGCCCGCGTGAGAAAGCTGCTGCACTTTCCATCCTCGGACTGGGCGCTGGTGCGTCAACCTGGGTGGGGCCTGCAATCGTATCTCTCTGTGGTGCTGTGTTTGGTCCCGGCATGAGCTACGTGATCTGGACGTTCGCAGTGATTTATCTGGCTTCTGCCGGTATGACGCTGGCCCTCAAGATTTCCCCTGAGGCCCGCCGCTACACAGAAGAGGCTGCGGCACGTGGCGAAGTGACTACAGCTGTTGGTCACTGACGCAACCAGTCACATCTTCGTTGGTAAGCTGTAAAAGAGCAGGGGGAGTTCGTTATCGAACTCCCCCTGTTTTCGTATGTATCTGATGCATTGGTTATGGAGTTTGAAGCTATGGATGCTGATCTGGCGTCGTATCTGGATGAGGCTGTTCCATCTTTGCAGGAGGGAGCCGAACACTTTTTTGATTGTGATCGCCTGAAGAAAAATATCTGCACAGTCGCAAGAGAAAGTCGGGCTGTTGTGGCAGATCTGATGGTGGATCAGCCATTATTCTTGCTCTCGTCGGCATTTGTCAGCGGTCTATTGTTGGGGCGCACTCTTTTTTCGGGGAAGAAACCTTCCTGAGGCATATGACGTTACGACATGACCACGACCTGTAATTCAAGGATCATGTCCCATGCTGCACTATGCTATCGTTTTCTTTATCATTTCCATCATTGCCGGTGTGTTCGGTTTCTCGGGGATCTCTGCGGCTACGGCAGGCATCGCGAAGTTGTTCTTCATTATCTTCCTCGTCCTCGCCGTTCTGGCAATTCTTGCAGGTGTCGCTGGACTGCACGCTCTGTAAGGCGTCTCCAGTTTCGTGCTGACCGGGCATGAAAAAGGGCGGGTACCGAAAGGTCCCGCCCTTTTTATTTTTATCGTCCGTTCTTGTCTTTCTGAATGAAAGAGGGGAGGAGAGGATTGTCTGTCTGAAGAGACGCTTTGGTCGGTAGATCCTTCGTGCTCCAGCCTCCTCCAAGGTCTGTCAGGAGCGCCACTTCGGCGTTGAGCTGTTGCTGACGAATGCTCAGTTGCGTCTGTTCGTATTGCAGGGCGGTCTGTTGGGCAGTGATCACGGTGGTGTAGATCTGGGTGCCGGCAAGATATTCGTTCATTGAGACCCGAACCGCAGCCTGAGCGCTTTCAACGGCTTGATTCTGAAGCGTTAGCTGTTGATCCAGATAATGCAGGTTGGACATCTGATCTTCCGTGTCCTGCATGGCAGCCAGAACTGTCTGGCGATAGGTCGCTACCGCATTGTCGTAGTCGGCTTCGGCTTCACGCACGGCGGCAGTTCGAGCGCCACCCTGAAAAATCGTTTCTGTTGCGGCGGCTCCTAGTCCCCATGTTCGCGTAGCCGTCTGGATCAGTTGCTGAAGCGGATTGCCGCTGTAGCCATATGAGGCGGACAGAGTGATCTCCGGGAAAAATGCCCCGATCGCATAGCCGATTTCTGCGTTGTAAGACTCCATGTTCCGCTCGGCCTGCGCGACGTCCGGACGGCGCTCAAGGATCATAGACGGCACCGCGACGGGGGCCGCAGGAATAGTCTTGGGGAGCAATGCGGCAGCGATTGTCACGTCCGCCGGTGCACGACCAGTCAGAACGGCGATGGCGTGTTCATATTGCGCGCGGGCAATATGGGCGTTGGCCAGGCTGGCTTCTGTGGATTGCAGCAGATACTTGGCTTGTAGAACGCTCGTGGGATCTGCAACGCCCGCTTCAAGCTGGTTTTGCAGGATTTTCAGGTTGTCCCGATAAAGACCGACATTGCGTGCGTAGAGATCGACCAAGCTGTCCTGATACCGCAGGCTGAAATAGTCTTGCGCCAAAGTCAGCTGGTAAGACAGGCGCATACTGGCAACGAGGGCTGCGTCACCCTGTGTTGCGGCGACCTGCTCCTGAATCTGCCTGCGGATTTTGCCCCAGACGTCGACAGTCCAGCTTGCGGAAGGGCCGGTAGCCCACGTGTTGCTCGTATAAGACTGGGTTGAACTGTAGGTGAAGCCGCCACTGGTGCTGGTAGCGCTGCTGCCCTGGGAATTGCGGTTAAAGCTGAAGTTTCCGCTCAGGGTTGGATAGAGGCTGGCCTTGATGGAGTTGATCGTTGCCGCAGCCTTGCGATACTGCGCCTCGTATTCCTTCACGCTCTGATTGGACGTCGCAACGCGTTCTTCCAGATCGTTCAGGAGCGGATCATTGAAGACGGTCCACCAGTCTCCCTTGGGCATGAGAGCCAGATCAGACTGTGCTTTGTTCCAACCTGTCGGCGGCGGAACTTCCTTGAAATGCGGAGAAATGACAGCCGAGGGACGGTGGTAATTTGGTCCGACCATGCAGCCACTCAGGAAAGGCAGGGCTGCGGCTCCCAGAAGAAGAGCGCGCAGGGAAGGCATGCGAAGGGCGGTCATCAGATTTCCGTTTCCCGGGGAGAGATGTGAAGCAGGATGGCAAAGTGATGCCGGACGCGGCCGAGCATCTTTCCGAAACGATCAAGATAGAGAAACACGACAGGCGTGCTGTAGAGCGTGAGAAGCTGGCTGACCATCAGGCCGCCTAGAATGGCAATACCGAGAGGTCTGCGCAGTTCGCTGCCATATCCATTTCCAAAAACGAGCGGCACCGCGCCGAACGCTGCAGCCAGAGACGTCATGAGGATGGGGCGAAAACGCAGGATGCTGGCCTGGTGGATGGCCTCAAGAGCAGTTGCGCCCTCACGTTGGGCGACAAGTGCGAAGTCGATCAGCATGATGGCATTCTTCTTGACGATGCCGATCAGCAGAATGACGCCAATCATCGCCATCAATGAAAATTCCTGCCCGAAGACCTGAAGAGCCAGCAGGGCGCCGACGCCCGCTGAGGGAAGGGTGGAAAGGATGGTCAATGGGTGGATGAGGCTTTCGTAGAGCATGCCCAGAACAATGTAGACCGCAGCGAGCGCCGCGAGGATCAACAGCGGCTCATCACTGACGGACTTCTGGAACGCTGCTGCGTTGCCCGCAAAACCGCCGTGAATTGTAGGCGGCACATGAAGCTTGACCATGGCAGCTTCCACGGCCTGAACAGCAGGCCCGAGCGAGACGCCAGGTGCCAGGTCGAAGGAGACGGTGGTGGCGACAGACAGGCCATCGTGATTCACTGTCAAAGCCGTGTTGGTCAGTCTCTGGTGACCCAGAACTCCCAAGGGAATCATGCTTTCTGAACTGGTCGTAACAGCAGAACCGCTCGAAGCAGATTTGCCCCCCGCAAGCGAATTGGCGACAGAGTTGAGATAGGATTCCTCACTCTGGGACAGGGTCGTCGATGTCGTACTGGCTCGGACCCGGATGTTGTTGGAGGATGTTCCACCAGCCGCAGTACCACCGGAGGCGCTGACCCACATCTGTTTCAGCGTCTCAGGGCTCTCCCAGTACCGGGGCGCCACTTCCATGACCACATGATACTGGTTCAGGTTGCCGTAGATCACCGAGGCAGAACGCTGGCCAAAGGCGTCATAGAGCGTATTGGCGATCAGCTGCGGGGTGATGGAATAACGGGAGCTCATATCGCGATTGATCGCAATCGCGATGGCTTGACCTCCTTCTTCCACATTGGACGAGACATTCATCAACAGGGGAATCTTGGAGAGAGCTGCCACGATTTTTGGCGTCCACTCGTAAAGTTCTTCTGCTGATGGCCCTTCCAGCGAGTACTGATAGGACGCATCTCCTGAGCGTGCGCCGATCCGAACGGCCCCCGGGGCCATCAGGCGCAACTGGGCGCCCGGAACGTTAGAGAAAGCCTTATTCAGGCGCTGAACGGTTGTGGCCAGATCGTCCTTCCGGTCTTCCTTGGGCTTTAGGGCCACAAACAGGTTAGCCGAGTTTGAAGAACGTCCCCCTGCGCCACCCATGACGCCCGCCACATCGCGGTCTGCTGCCACAACTTTCATGGCGCGGGCTGTGATGTCTTTTAGCGACTGAAAGGACACGGACTGGTCTGCCACGAGACGGCCCATGAGCTGCCCCGTGTCTTCGGATGGGAAGAAACCCTTAGGCATCTTTACGAAGAGAACCCCTGCCAGAATGAGCGTGGCAGGAAGGGAAAGCACGACTAGAAATGGATGCCTAAGACCCCAGCCGAGCGATCGGTCATACCCCCTGGCAACGCCGTCAATCATCCGCTCCAGAAGTGAGCCGATTTTCCCCCAGACCGTTTGGCTGTTGGTTGGCGCGGCATTTAGGATCATCGCGCTCAACATCGGGGTGAGCGATAGCGACAGGACCATTGAGATGGTGAGCGTAATGACCATCACCATCGCGAACTCGTGGAACAGTCGTCCGGCAATGCCGCCCATGAACATGATGGGTGCAAATACGACAACCAGAGACACTGTGATCGACAGAACCGTGAAAGCGACTTCACTGGCTCCGAGCACGGCGGCTTCCAGCCGTTCATGGCCCATTTCCATATATCGCGTGATGTTCTCAAGAACGACGATGGCGTCATCGACCACAAAGCCGGTCGAAATCGTCAAAGCCATCAGGGACATGTTGTCGAGCTGATATCCCATCAGGGCCATGGCGCCGAATGTTCCGATAATGGACACCGGGACGACAACAGCTGGGATAAGGATGGCCGTGAAGCTGCGCAGGAACAGCAGCACAACGATGACCACCAGAACCACGGCAATGATAAGGGTCTGCTTCGTGTCGTTCAGAGAAGCCCGGATGGTCTTTGACCGGTCGATCAGGACATTGAGATGGGTGTTGCCCGGCAACGCTGACTGGAGAAGGGGCAGGCGGCTGCGGATACCGTCGACGGTTTTGATGACGTTCGCCCCGCCTTGGGTGAAGACAGTGCAGATGATTGCGCGCTGGCCGTTGTGAAAGCCGGTCTGCCGAAGGTCTTCCACACTGTCGTTGACTTCTGCGACGTCTGTCAGGCGCACCGGCTGATTGTTGCGGTAGGCAATGACCAGACCGCGGTAGTCTTCTGCCTTGCTGGCCTGATCGTTCGTCGACAGCATCAGGCGTGTGCCATGCGAGTCAATGAAGCCTTTGGGCGTATGGGCATTGGCGGACGCAAGGGCTGCGCGGACGTCTTCAAACCCGATGCCGTAGCGGAAGAGGCGCAACGGATTGAGTTCAACACGAACCGCGGGCAGGGCGCTCCCGCGGATTTCGACTTCTCCAACACCCTCAACCTGGCTGAGCTGTTGGGTCAGCACGTTGCTTGCAAACTCGTAGAGTTCCTGCGGGGTACGGGTGTCAGAGGTGAGCGTCATGGCCACGACTGGCGGACCGTTGGAGTTTGCCTTGTCGTAGGTCGGGTTCGTGCGAAGTGTGGAGGGAAGATCCTGCCTTGCCCCCTGCAAGGCTGACTCCACATCCCGCGCCGCGCCATTGATGTCTCGGGAGAGATCAAACTGGAGCGTGATGCGGGTCTGATTAACCGTGGATTCAGACGTCATTTCCGTGACGCCTGAAATGGCTCCCAGATGTCGTTCCAAGGGAGCAGCAACCGTACTGGCGATCTCTGAAGGAGAACCGCCAGGCTGGTTGGCCATCACCATGATGACGGGAAAGTCAACGTTCGGGAGGTCGGCAACGGGGAGGCTGAAATAGCCCAGAATGCCAGCGATCACGAGCGCAACGGCCAGAAGGGTTGTCCCGACTGGTCGCATGACGAAGAGGCGGATCAGGTTCACGGGTTGCTATGCGGGCTAGGTGAGGGTGTCCGGCTGGCGTGATAGCGATTCAGCAGCCCACGCGTTCTGCGACCGATTCCGTCCATGAACAGGTAGATGACCGGCGTTGTGAACAGGGTCAGCATCTGAGACAGCATCAGGCCACAGACGATGGCGACACCCAGGGGACGTCGCAGTTCCGATCCGACGCCATGGCTCAGCATCAGCGGCAGGGCACCGAACAGGGCCGCAAGCGTCGTCATGAGGATAGGGCGGAAACGCAACAGGGCTGCCTGACGAATGGCTTCCAGTGGCGTGTGTCCTTCAAGCCGCTCCGCCTCGAGTGCGAAGTCAATCATCATGATGGCGTTCTTTTTCACAATCCCAATCAGCAGCACGATGCCGATGATGCCCATGATGTCGAGATCCATCCCGAACAGGTACAGACCGATCAGCGCCCCGATGGCTGCGGATGGTAGCGTGGAGAGGATCGTGATGGGGTGGATGAAGCTCTCATAGAGAATACCCAGCACGATATAGACCGCGATGACGGCCGCCATGACCAGCCAGATTTCATTGGTCAGGGAGGAGCGGAACGCCGCGGCTGTTCCCTGAAAAGCAGTCTGGAACGCAGGTGGCAGGCCGATGCTCTGCTCCACACGCTCAATGGCGTTTGTAGCGGCGCCCAGTGAGTATCCCTTGGCGACGTTGAACGAAATCGTCGTGGCGGGGAACTGGCCATAATGGCTGATGAGTAGGGGAGCCAGGCTATGGGTGATGGTTGTGACCTGCTTGAGCGGCACCAGGCCGGATGTCGGCTGACGTGTCGGTCCGGATGTGCTGCCTCCGGCTTCGGATGAAATGCCGGGCAGATAAAGTTGGCTCAGGGAGGTCAGATCAGTCTGAAGGTCCGGCAGGGCTTCCAGAATGACGCGATACTGGTTGGCCTGCGTATAGATCGTGGAGATCTGACGCTGGCCGTAACTGTCGTAAAGAAGGTTGTCGACTGTCTGTGGGGTAATTGAATACCGTGCCCCGGTCGCCCGATCGAGCGACAGCTGTGCGACCAGTCCTTCTGCCTGAAGATCAGATGTGACGTCTGCGAGAGATGGCTCTTTCTGCAGCTCAGCTACGAACTTTGGCACCCAGGTTTTGAACGTGTCGTAGTCCGGATTTTCCAGCATGAACTGGTATTGCGTGGCGGAAATCGAGGAATCCAGAGACAGATCCTGAATGGGCTGTACGAAAAGCTGCGTTCCGACGACATTCTGGCCTAGCTGGCCCAGACGATGAAGGATGGTTGTCAGATCAGACGTGCGTGCATCCCGAGCCTTCAGGTTGATCAGGAAACGGCCGACGTTCATCGTCATGTTCTGGCCGTCGATGCCCACGAAAGACGAGATGCTGGCGACGTCCGGGTCCTTGAGGATTTCCGCGCCAAGTGCCTGCTGACGATCCTTCATGCCCTCGAAGGAAATGGCCTGTGACATGACCGAAATGCCCTGCACAACGCCGGTATCCTGCGTCGGGAAGAAGCCTTTCGGGATCGTGTAGGCCAGAACGCCCGTCAGGATGATCGTTCCAAGCGTGACCAGAAGTGTCAGTCCGCGGAAGCGAAGCACCACGTCGAGTCAGCGGCCATAAAGCGCAATCATGCCGTTGATGCTGCGCTCGGTTGCGTTCGAGATGCGTCCCCACAAACCGTGGTTTGCGGATGGAGCGTGCGTGTCCGTCAGCATCCGGGCGCACATCATCGGGACCAGTGTGATGGAGACGATGGCGGAGATGACGATGGTGATCGACAGCGTCATGGCGAATTCGTGGAACAATCGTCCTACGACATCCTTCATAAACAATAGCGGGATCAGCACCGCGATGAGCGAAACGGTCAACGAGATGATCGTGAAGCCAATTTCGCCAGCACCCTTGAGAGCGGCTGTGTAACGGTCTTCGCCAGCTTCGATGTAGCGGGCGATATTTTCGATCACCACGATGGCGTCATCAACCACGAAGCCGGTCGCAATGGTCAGGGACATCAGCGACAGGTTGTCGAGTGAGAAGCCAAGCAGGTACATGGCCGCCATGGTGCCGACAAGGGATAGCGGGACCGACAGGCTTGGGATGATCGTGGCAGGAACATTCCGCAGGAAGATGAAGATCACGCCAACCACGAGCAGCATGGCAAGCCCAAGCTCATATTCCACATCCTCGACCGAGGCGCGGATAGTGGTGGTCCGGTCCGTAAGTGGGGTGATGTCAATCCCGGGTGGCAGGTCCTGCTTGAGCTGCGGGAGGATGCGCAGAACGTTATCCACGACGCCGATCACATTCGCGCCGGGCTGACGCTGAACGTTCAGGATCAGGGCTGGGGTCTTGTTCGACCATGCTGCGAGTTGGCTATTCTCTTCACCTTCCACAACAGTTGCGACGTCACGGACGCGGATCGGACCATCGTTCTGATAGGCGATGACCTGGTTCATCAACTGCTCGACAGACTGGATCTGTCCGTCAATACGCAGGGACGTGGAGCGCTTGGGGCCGTCAAACGTGCCGGTTGGGGAGTTGACGTTCACGGTCGTGATGATGGTCCGCAGCGTATCGATCGCGATGCCGTACGAGGTCAGCTTTGGGATGTTGACCTGGATGCGGTAGGCCTTGCGATTGCCACCTGACAGCGTCACGAGACCGACGCCGGATATCTGGCTGATCTTCTGTTCAAGGCGCGTGTTGACGTAATCTTCCACTTCCGGAAGCGGCATCGTCTTGGACGTAATGCCAAGTGTCAGAACAGGCGTGTCCGCGGGATTGACTTTGGCATAGATCGGAGGAGCCGGAAGGTCCGTGGGCAGCAGGGACGTCGCGTTGTTGATCGCTGCCTGAACTTCCTGCTCCGCCACGTCCATGGACATATCGAGGCCGAAGCGCAGGGTAATGACGGACGCGCCGCCCGACGACTGGGAGGTCATCTGGTCAAGGCCGGGCATCTGGCCAAGCTGCGTCTCAAGCGGGGCTGTGACGGATGTGCTCATCACGTCCGGCCCAGCGCCTGGATAAGAGGTCGAGACCGTAATTGTCGGATACTCGACCTGTGGCAGCGCTGAGACCGCCAGGAAATGGTAGCCGAGCAGACCGCTCAGCAGGATGGCGAACATCAGGAGGCTGGTGGCAACCGGACGCTCGATGAACAGGCGGGACGGATTCACGGTCTTGCTGTTCCCTGTGAGCGATCAGTGATTGCCAGCGGCATCGGGGGCAGACGGGTCATTGCTGTGCTTGGCAGCATCGGTGCTCTGCTGACCATTGCGATGGCGATGATGGGTCTCGGCCGTCTGGGCTTCTGCAGCGGCGGTCTGGTTGGGTGAAGTGTCTGGGATCGAAACCTTCTGGCCGGGGCGCAGATGGCTGACACCGTCGGTCACAACGCGGTCTCCAGCTTTTACGCCGGACAGGATGACTGCATTGCTGTCATCAGTTTCACCAACCTTCACCGGCACGTCTTTCACGGTCATGTCCGGCTGAACAACGTACAGGAACTGTCCGTCAGGGCCGGTCTGAAGCGCATTGCCGGGAACGATGAGGGCATTGTGCAGTGTGTTGACGAGCAGGTGAGCATTGACGAATTCGTTCGGAAACAGGCGTTCATCTTCGTTGGCGAAGATTCCGCGCATACGAACAGTGCCCGTTGAGGTGTCGATCTGGCTGTCCAGAGCCTTCACAGTGCCATCGGCGATCTTCTGGGTGTTATCGCTGTTCCAGGCCTCAACTGGCAGTTCACCGACTTCGCGCAGGCGATCAGCAACCGGGCCGATCTGATTTTGCGGAACAGTGAAGATGACGGAAATCGGTTCCATCTGCGTCAGGATCGTCAGACCACCGGACTGGCCAGCGGCGACGTAGTTTCCCTTGTCGAGCACTCGGATACCAACGCGACCATCAACGGGGGCGATGATATGGCAGTACATGACATCCAGTTCCGCGTTGCGAACATTTGCTTCATCGAACTTTACGGTGCCTTCAAGCTGCTGGACCGTAAATTCCTGGTCCCGGGCCGTCATGGCGGATGTAGAGTTCTGCCGGATCAGGGTCTGGTAACGGGCATTATCCACGCGGGCTTTCTCAAGCTGCGCACGGTCGGCGGCCAACGTACCCTTGTATTGTGCCAGCGTGGCTTCGTAAGGGCGGGGGTCGATCAATTCTAGTTCGTCCCCTTTCTTCACGTGCTGACCTTCCTGATAGTACACGTCCAGAATGTGTCCGCTGACGCGAGGCGTGATCGTCACGTTCGTGATGGGGATGACTGTGCCGAGAAGCTGGAGAACTACCGGCATGTCTCCGGTGTGAACCGTTGCGACCGCGACGGGCTGGACGTCGCCGGTCTGGCCCTTGTGCCAGCCTCCAGCGTTCTTTCCGTGCGGACGCAGGACCGCAAAGAGAATCAGCAGGAGAACGAGAATGACGATCCCCCAGAGGAGCCAGCGCCGACGGGAGCGTCGGGCGGGTTGAAGGGGCTGGGCGTTGCTGCTCTGGTGGCGGTCGCTGAAGCCGGCCGTCTGCTCGTCCATAATCGTTTTGTCTTTCCCGTACGCTTGGATCCGGGTGTGCTGGAGAAGGACACCCCTTTTGTCACTCATTCCTCTATAGTGCAGGCTGCGCAACCCTGCCATGACAAGACCTTAAATCCTGTTCAGGTTTGGGAACGAATTTGAAACGGTTTACCTAAAGAGTTGCTTTTTCAGGATATTGCTCTCTTGCTCCATTTCATGATCGCACCATATTCTTGAAGCAACCCTATGGTTCGTAGGTCGTTAACAACGAACACGGATCATATCCGGAGACAGGAGAGACATATGGCTGACACAACGACAACCAAGGCCGAAGGCCTCCTCGACGAAGCCAAGGGCAAGGTCAAGGACGGTATCGGCGGCCTGACCGGTGACACGGCAACGCAGGCTGAAGGCAAGTTTGATCAGCTTTCCGGCATGGCTCAGCAGGAATTTGCTGATCTGTATGACGAAGGTGAGACGAAGCTTGAAGCTGCAACGGCATTCGTTCAGGATCGCCCACTGATTTCCGTGGTCATTGCTACTGTTGTTGGCATGATTGTTGGCGGTCTGCTGTTCGGCCGCAAGAGCAGCTGATTTCACGCACGGATTACTTCGTGTGCTAGAAGCCTTCCGGAGTAATCCGGGAGGCTTTTTTTATGGAATGGTTTTACGAGAACAATGGGCAACAGTCTGGCCCCGTGTCCCGTGAAGAAATTCTGCGTCTGATCATGCAGCAGCGGATCCGTCCGGAGACGCTTGTCTGGACCCCCTCGTTTGGGGACAGTTGGCGACCGGCATCTGCGGCTGGGCTGGTTTCCCCTCTGACCGGCATTCTGAGGCCGAATGCAGAGGTATCGGAACACTGGGCGTGGGTGCTTCTGGTTGGTCCCTGGCTCATGGGGCGGATTACACTTTACATCATGGACTGGCGGCATGTACCCGAGGCTGCCCGCATGAATACCAACGGTATTGTCGGGTTGCTGGTCCTTGGTCTGTTTTTTACGGCATTTACCTTGGATCGGAATGCTATCCGGGAAGCCGGAAATACGTCTCCGGGTTTCTGGTGGTGGCTGTTTCTGCCCGGCTACTTCTGGCGTCGTCGTCGGGTTGTAGGGAAAGGGATGTCGTTGCTGGTGGTCAGTCTGGTTCTTCTGGTGTTCAACATTGGAGACACGATTGCCCGTTTTCCCGAAATTCGTGAGCAGGCAAGACATGCTCATCATTCAACAGGTACTTCTCAGTCGACGGTTCCAACGGACGGAGAAAGTGAGCAGGAGAACCTGTAAAGCGATCAGAAAGAGTCTTTCGGAACACACTTGACAGCTTATTCTGAAAAATAACCCATTTTTGGGCTTCCCTTTCGAGTCGCCATGATTCAAAACCGATTCGGTAGTCAGTTTATTGACCGGATCGGTCGGGGAGCAGTTCACGAATGCCAGATTACGCCCTTGAAGCCGCCCATGGAGGGCTGGTCGTCGGGATCGACGAAGTAGGGCGTGGTCCTCTGGCTGGGCCTGTAGTTGCCGCCGCCGTCGCATTTACGTCTGAGCCTGATAAGAAGCTTTCGGCTTTGCTGGATGATTCCAAGAAACTGACGGCGAAGCGGCGTATGGTCGCATATGGCCTGCTGATGCAGACGCCGGATATTCTGACAGGTATCGGCGCAGCATCCGTAACCGAAATCGAAAAAATCAATATTGCTCAGGCCTGCCATCTTGCCATGCGTCGGGCACTGGATCGGCTCGGTCGGATGCCTGACCTTGCTCTGGTTGATGGCAAGCATGCACCGAAGCTGCCTTGTCCCATTCAAATGGTGATTGGCGGAGATGGCATCAGCCTCTCCATCGCAGCAGCGTCCATTATCGCAAAAATTACACGTGACCGTCTGATGACCCGTCTTGCCGTAAGGCACGATGCCTATGGGTGGGAGCGCAATGCCGGTTATGGCACCGCCGTTCATATGAGCGGCCTGAAAATTCGGGGCGTTACGCCCCATCACAGGCGCGGATTTGCGCCGATCCGAAACATGATTGAAGCAAAGGCGCACGCAGCATGACCGGCGAACTTCCCGTGGACCAGATCCTGCGTGGTGAATGCGTGGAAACGATGAAGACCCTGCCGGATGGCAGCGTGGACTGCATCTTTGCCGATCCGCCATATAATCTTCAGCTTCGTGGCGAGCTGCGTCGCCCGGACGAGACGGTTGTCGATGGCGTTGATGATGCCTGGGACAAGTTCGACGACTATTCCGCATACGACAAATTTACGCGGGAATGGCTGTCCGAAGCACATCGCATTCTGGATAAGGACGGCACGATCTGGGTGATCGGCTCCTATCACAATGTGTTCCGTCTGGGCGCGATCCTTCAGGATCTTGGCTTCTGGATTTTGAACGACATTATTTGGCGCAAATCCAACCCGATGCCGAATTTTCGTGGGCGTCGGTTTACGAATGCTCATGAGACGATGATCTGGGCGGCGAAAAGCCCGCAGAGCCGTTATCGGTTCAACTATCAGGCCATGAAGGCTCTGAATGACGATCTCCAGATGCGATCTGACTGGTATCTGCCGCTCTGTACCGGCAATGAGCGCCTGAAGAACGAGCATGGCCTAAAGCTGCATCCCACCCAGAAGCCTGAGAGCCTGCTGCATCGTGTGCTCGTGGCGTCCACGAATGTGGAAGATGTCGTGCTGGACCCGTTCTGCGGAAGCGGTACGACACCTGCTGTCGCGAAGCGGCTGGGACGTCATTACGTCGGAATCGAACGGCATCCGGATTATGTGAAAGCTGCGCAGGAACGTGTGGCGCGTGAAGAGCGCCTGACTTCCGAACAGATCGCAGTGACGCCGGCGAAGCGCGAAATGCCGCGTATTCCGTTTGGAAGTTTCGTGGAAACCGGCGTTCTGCCTGCTGGAACAGCTCTTTATGATCGTCAGAAACGTCTCAAGGCGACAGTGACGCCGGACGGGACACTTGTGTCTGGCAATCAGCGTGGGTCCATTCACAAGCTCGGTGCGACGTTGACGAATGCGCCATCCTGCAACGGATGGACGTTCTGGTTCTTCGAGCGCGACGGGCAGATGGTACCGATTGATATCCTGCGTCAGGAAAGCGTAGCCCTTCGAAACGTCGGCTAATTTTCCCCAGACGCCATCTGCAGCTTCAAAAGCTGCAGAGCTGACTGCGCGGCATTTTGCAATCTTTCTGCCGAGATGCCGTCGCGGCCCTGCACAGATAGGCCATGCAGAAATGTTGCAAAGAAATCTCCGAGTGCCTGGGGATCACACTCCTTGCGGAGTTCTCCTTCCTGTTGGGCAAGCCTGAACCGATCGACCAGTGAGGTTGTCCGGGCTTTGCGATGTTGGGCAAGCCATGCGGCGACAGAAGCGTTTGCGCTCGAGCAGTTCGTGGCAGACGCGACAACCATGCACCCTTTGGGGCCATCAGGCTGCGTATAGAGTGCGATAGCCTGCTCCAATATGCGTTCCATGGAAGCCAGAACGGAGCGCTCTTCTTTCAGGGCATGTGTGGCGAAAGAGCCTTCATGGGTTTCGTAATCCAGGACGGCCTCCCGGAAGAGGTCTTCCTTTGATCCGAAAGCTGCATAAATCCGGGCTGATGCCAGTCCGAGGGTCGCCACAAGCTCTGACAGGCTGGTGCTTTCAAATCCCTGCCTCCAAAAAAGATCTCTGGCCTTTTTCAAGGCATCCGTACGGTCGAACTCTCGGGGTCTACCAGCCATCACGTCCACCATTCTTTGTCGGATGATAAATATTAAGCTTGACCTCTCACATCAAGCTTCTAATTTTTTGTCGATCAATAAAGAATCGGATGGACGTGATGTGTAGATGGTTTCTTCGCCTCTTTTTAAGAGGCCGCTTGCGACGTTATGGCGCGGTGCTTGTGGTGATTTTTTCAAGTGTTCTTGGAAGTTCGGGGTATGCCCAGTCCTTGCCTCCCGGCTTTCATGACAAGGTCCGGACGGTCAATGGCCTCAAACTTCATTATGTTGAAGGTGGGGAAGGGACGCCAGTCCTTCTCATTCCGGGATGGCTACAGACCTGGTACGCATGGCGCGCGATAATGCCGGTTCTGGCTCAAAATGGGCATCGCGTGATTGTGGTCGATCCGCCGGGGATGGGGTCTTCTGCTCGCCCTCAGGATGGCTACGATACAGGCGCTATCGGGACAGAACTCAATGCACTGATGCAGGAGATCGGTTCTGGGCTCTATGCCGTGATGGGGCATGATATCGGGATGTGGGTCGGATACGCGATGGCCGCGGATCATCCCCAGAATGTTTCTCGTCTGGTGCTGGTTGAAGCAATTATTCCGGGTCTGCTTAAGAGAGAGCCGGAAGTTTTCATGTCACAGGCCCAGAGTGCATTTTTTTGGCAGTTCATGTTCAACCAGCAGCCTGATCTGCCTGAAATGCTGATCAAAGGACGTGAGCGGCCGTTCATGGCTTATCTTTTTCAGCATTGGGCTGTGCACCCCGAACGGATCGCTCTGGATGTCTATGCCAGAACTTATGACACGACGGACGGTATCCGCGCGCAAATGGCGTATTACCGCGCTTTTCCGCAGACGATCGCCGAGAATCGGAGCCGTGCTCAACAGAAACTGACGATGCCGGTTCTAGCGTTGGGTGGTGACCATGGGGTCGCAGATTTCCCACGGGAAATGCTCGCTCCGGTGGTGAGCCATCTGACTGCGGGCCTCCTGAGAGACTGCGGGCATTTTGCTCCAGAGGAGTGCCCTGAAGAAATTAACCAGCAGGTCATTCCATTTCTACGGAAATGATGGTGCATAAGTTGGATGAATAAAAAAAGCCGGGAGGAGTATTCTCCTCTCGGCTTTTTTCTGTCTCTGAAAGTGAAGAGACTATCGTCCAGCGAAGCCGAGGAAACCAGAAGCGGGATCCGTGCTGGCGCCCTTTTCATCGAAACGGGGAGCGAGGTTTTTACGTCTCGCGGTGGCGGCGCTTCCACCAATTGTCAGATGACCGCTGCCGCCTTTCATCTGAACGCCACTGTCCTGAACGCTTGTGTCAAGGCGACCATCAGGATTGTAGGTGCGCATGGAAAGCAGCAGGAACATGATGTCGTTGCGGTTCAGATCGATCGCCATATCAAGTGGTGACTGATCGAGAATGTTGTGCGCGTTCATGTCCGCACCACGATTCAGAGCTTCTTTGGCTGCGTTCAGCGAGCCGCGGTTGATCGAATCAAACAGGGCCGTGGTCGGGTTCGTATCCGTACGGGCATGACCACCGTCATCGTCGGAGGCTTCTGCGCCGGGCAGAGCTGAAGGAGGGGCCGCGCGTTTGGCAGCCTTGCGGGCTTCAGCCTTTTTGGCGGATTCCTCGGCTTCCTGCTCAGCCTCTGCATCGTCGGCGTCCTGCGCGTGGGCAGAGTGCCAAGGCACGAAAATGGTCGGCGTGGCTGCCAGAGCGGCAATCAGCAGAAGGCGGGGAAGGGTCAGAGGCAGTCGCATAGGGTCAATATACTGCGATCTGAACTCCTGTGCGAGTCTCCAGAATCGTCGACCCCAACTTGTCACACGTCGCAACATCAGCGGCCTTCCCGCCACCAGCCAAGTCCAAGGAATGTCAGCGCCATCACAAGGGCGAGCCAGCCGGGGACCAGATCCTGGGTTCGCGTTTCTCCGGCGACAGCGGCCTTGCTGACGGGAAGACCAATCCAGCCGGGTCCAGACAGATCCTGCCCGGCCTGAACCTGTCGAAGATGCGGGATTGAGAGCCCTGACCAGCTCTGGCTGCCGCCAGAGGCTTGGGCGATTGGCTTCATGACGGTCGCCGTTGCGCGGAGATCCTGCCGTTCCAGAACATCCTGAGATACGGGGCTTGCGAAGGCGACAAGGCCGTCCTGCCGGATGGTCCAGATTCCGTTTCCACTGACGGGGAGCGTGCCAGTCCACAGTCCTTTTCCGCCTGTCATGGACAGGGGCTGAGTCCGGCCATCCGGGAGTGTCACCATAGCCTGCGGTGTGATGGTCGTCTGGCCAAGGGCATGACGCTCGACAAGAAGCTGCCCGTTTTCAATACGGGCTGTCAGGCGGTTCTCCTCAAGGTCTGGTTCTTTCATCAGCCAGTGGGACAGGCGACGAAGCAATTCCGCCTGCGGACCGCCACCGCCTTCGCCACGAGACCAGAGCCAGAGCTGATCAGACAGGAGCATGGCGACGCGGCCCTGTTCCACACGATCCAGCAGCAGAAGCGGAGAGCCGTCGGGCCCGCTCATCAGGTTCTGCCCGTGAGACTGATCGACTTTGGCCGACCGATACCAAGGGCCCCAGTCGCTGCTGTTTCCTAGGCCTGCGGTGACAGGATGCGCCTTACCGAGATCTGTCAGGCCAGGGCGGAAAGGCTGGGTGACGATCCCGTCTGTTGGGACATGAGCCGGAAAAACCTGCGCCAGTGTCGTGTCCTGCAAAGACCCGTCCTGCACGAACTCCGGACCGGCCGTGACAAGCAGACCACCACCACGGCGCACATAGTCCGCAATGTTGGTGAGGTACTCTTCGGGCAGGATGTTGCTGTTCCGGAAGCCATCCAGAATGATGAGAGCGAAGCTGCGGATCTTCTCCTGAAACAGTTCCCGAATGGGGAATGGAATCAGCGCGAGATCGGAGAGCGGTGTGCCGTCATCTGTATTGGGCGAACGCAGGATGGTGAAGTGGACCAGATCAACAGACGGGTCCGCCTTCAGCAGGCGACGCCAGACTCGTTCACTTTGATTGGGAACGCCAGACACCAGCAGAACACGGAGCCTGTCCCGCACGCCGCGGATCCGGATGACGTCAGAGTTGTTGAGTTGTGACGCTTCACCGGAAAGAGATGAAACGGACAGGCCAACCAGCGTTTCGCCGGGGTGTTGAACCGGGACAGTGATGTCCTGTGGTTGGCCAGTCTGGATTGTGCGTGTCGCAGGTTGGGCATCACCAGCACGAACAGTGAGCGTGGCTGTTGTCGTGCCAGGTGATCCCAGATCATCAACCTGAAGGCGAATGGTCGCGTTCTGGCCGACGATGGCATAGGGCGGCGTGCTGAGAATACGCAGCCTGCGGTCTGTTTCTTCCCCCTTGGCCGCCAAAAGGAGATGCATCGGAAGAGGTTGGCCATTCGGACCATGGAAGCGCGCAGGCAGATGCGCGGGTACGTCATGATCCATCCCGTCTGTGACAACAATTGCACCGGCAAATCGGCCCTGCGGAAGGTCAGCATGATCCATAGCGTCGAACAGGCGTGTGCCGTGCCCGTTGCCTCCGGGAACGTCGATCCGGTGCAGGGTCAGGCCGGGAAGATGGGCCGCATCCTGTATGATCTGGCTGGCAGTCTGGTCAGCAAGTGCGGTTCTCTGGCCAACCTGCATGGAAGGCGAACGGTCCACAATCAGGAGCGCATCCTGCGGAACAGGCTTAAAAACCGGATGGAGCGAGCGTGGTCCAGCCATCCAGCCCAGAAGCACCAGAATGGCGAGGGCGCGCCAGATCATCCCGCGTGCACCGCGAATGAAGCCGTAAACTGCGCCTGCTGTAATGGCGACTGCGATTGTGATGAGCAGCCAGAGTTGCAAGAGCGGGGCGAGATCGAACGTCATGGTGCGTCCTCCTCGTCTTCATCCGTACTGCCTGTGCTGGTCTGCCCGTCTGGATTGTCCTGTCCCAGTCGGCGCAGCATTTCAGGATAATGAGCCTGATCGCTCTTGTAGTTTCCAGTCAGGGCGTAGAGCACCATGTTGACCCCGAAGCGATAAGCCTGCGTGCGCTGGTCATCTCCGCCGGGCAGAACGGCATAAGGATGGTTGCCGGATGCATCGACGGCCCAGGCATGTGCCCAGTCTCCATTGCCGATGATAACTGGACTGACGTCATCATTCGCTTCGTCGCCGTTGCGGGCGACATAAACGGGTTGACCGTTGATCCGGCCGGGAAAGCCGCTGTGGAGAAGATAGAAGGTGTGTCCCAGAACGTGCTTGTCCGTCAGCTTGGCGAGGGGGGGAATGATCAGTCCATCGGTGACGCGCTTCAGAGCCGCGCGGACTGCGCCGCCAGACCCGGCATCCATATCTGTCCCTGCGCCCTGCTGATCAATCAGCAGGATGCCGCCGTGATCCATGAAGGTGTTCAGAGCTTTGGTCCGAGCAGCATCGGGCTGGGCATCTGCGGTAATGGGCCAGTAGAGCATCGGGTAGAACGCGAGATCATCCTTGCCGGGTGTCACGCCATCCGGATGGCCGAGAGCCGCTGAACTTCGCGCACTGGTATAATCGGACAGGCCCTGAAGACCTTCCTTTGACGCTTCATCCACATCGTCATGCCCGGTCAGGACATAAGCGAGACGGGTTTCAAGAGCTGCTTGTGGAGCCGAGGCCGGGAGGGTCGGGGGAGCGCTGGCTGTCTGCGCCTGTGCCTGCGGCATGGCCATCAGAACCAGCATCGCAGCTATCGGTCCGAGCAGGCCGCGTCGTCTGAGAGACAGGGCGAAGTCCACGAGTAGCACCAGAAGTCCAGCCGCCAGAAGCCATGGCCCGATCGGCCGGTCCGGATGCGCGCCATTGGGCGTAATGCGGGTGCCCAGCAGGGGTTCTTCATTAAGAGGGGCAGCGTGATCGGAAACATTGAGCGCGCGGGTGCCATGCGCGGGGCCGTAAAGACCCGGAGGGTGAGCCACGCTGATACTCGTCTTTGAAAGATCGTTCCCATGAATGGAGCGAGCGGCCTCAGGAGGCATGACGAGGCCGCCATCGCTGTCGAGCATACGCCATGGAGCAAGATCGGTTGGTCCGCTTCCGGCTACACCAGCGGAACGTTCAATCAGGCGTTCCAGCATCTGTGGGAACAGCCCGGAAATGGGAAGATTGGACCAGTCGGGAGAGGCCGTGACGTGGAATAGGACGATCTCCCCATTTCCTTCTGTACGAGCGGTGACGAGAGGTGTTCCGTCTGCCAATGCGGCCCAGACATGGTCCTGAAGACCGGTTTCAGGCTTTGCCAAAACCTGACGGGAGACTGTCACATCAGGAGGAATATTTAGATCCGCAAACGGCGAAGAGGCCGGAAAGGATTCCAGTGTTTGCGGTTTTCCCCAGGACATGGGGCCGCCCAACTGGCGCATTCCGTTCATTAGGGGAACAGGCAGAAGAGCATCTTGTGTTTCTGTTGAGGTGTCGTCCTGCTGTGGAGATTGTTCTGCGGCGAGGCCGGGACCTGCGAAGCGGATGAGCATTCCGCCGTGGCGAACCCAGTCCAGAACGCGCTTGCGGGTTTGATCGCCAGAAAGTGCGCCATCTGTTGCGACTAGAACGGAAAGAGACGAACCAAGTAATGCATTCGCATCGCCGTTATGACGCTCTGACACTGTGTCGAGGGCGTGGTTCAGGAAGAATGCCGAGCCAATGAGCGGGGTTGTATCGCCCGGTGTCTGCAACAGGCCCACCGGACGGCGATGACCGGCGTCGCCGAGCAGAACGGTGGTGGCTGGCCCTGTCATGCCTTCGAGCGTGAAATGATCGAGCTGATTCCGAAGCAGAGCCGGCAGGGCTAGGGTTGTGTCTTCGCCAACCTGTGCTGGAAAGGCGGCAAGCGTGCCGCCATTGGCTGCCACTGCTCGAATCGTGACGGCTCGGGAAGGACAGTTCAGCCCTTCAACCTTTGCGTGAAGTGCGCCGTCCGGGCCGAGGCCTGCTGCCAGACGCAGGATATCGCAGGGGTTCCAGCGCATATCCTGTATGGAGCGCGATTTGCCTAACGCTGCCTGAAGGACTGCATCATCGGAGGACGCAAGCCCATCAGACAGAACAACGACATGCTTGTCCGAGAGGTCAATCCGCTGAAGCACATCTGCAAGTCCGGAGCGAACAACCGGCCAGGAGTGTGCGTGCAGATGCTCCAGATGTTCGGACAGGGCGTGGCTATCATGCGTCGTGAACGGTTCAGGCATCGCGCCGTCGGAAGACCGGGCGACATGAACGACCGTGACAGGATTGCCATTGCGAAGAGCGGTTTGTCCCAGAGACAGAGCTGCTGCGACACGTTCATTCCAGTGTGAAATGGATGCCCAGCCATCGTCGAGAACGATCAGGAGTGGCCCGTTCGTCGTGTCACTTGTGTGTGGAACAAGGACTGGTCGGGAGAGGCCGAAAATAACGAGGGCAACCGCCGCGATACGCAGGATCAGTAGCCACAGCGGTGAGCGCGCGGCATCTTCGCGCCGGGTTGTCAGTCGCTTGAGCAGCAGCAGGGAGGGAAAGGTTTTTTCCTGCGGAGCTGGCGGCGTGGCGCGGACAAGCCACCACAGGGCGGGGAGCGCCAGCAGGCCCAGGAGCAGAAGCGGGGACAAAAAGATCATCGGCCGCCTCCCATGGCAAGATGAAGGGCCAGAAGTGCCGGGAGTGGATCCTGTGACGTGTCATGCATGACGCAGTCAGCGTGGAGACGGCCCGCGCTCCCCTGCAAGGCGGCGAGATGTGCTGACATGGCCTGTTCGTAAGCTGGCCCGAGGCTCTCGACTGCGGGAAGGGTCAGAACGCCACCTTCAAGTCCGGAAAACCGGATGCGTCCCTTCTGGTCGAGGGAGCGCTCACCGGGATCGAGAATACATAGCAGATGCGTCCGGACCGGCCGGTTGGCGCAGTGCTTGAGAACGGCATCAATCCGGTCTTCTTCCCAGAGAAAGTCGCTGATGAGGACGAGATCCGTTTGCGGCGGAATACCATCCAGAGGGGGGAGCTCCAGTTCATCTGGCGAGGAATGGAGAAGGGCTTCACCGAGACGTCCAAGCACCTGACGGCCAGCGAACGTGCGTCCCGCTTCTGGCCCCGTCAAAAGCCCGGCCTTTTCCCCACCTCTGAGCGCGGCACCAGCAAGAGCCAGCGTGCAGAGTTGGGCGCGTTCGAGTTTGGTGGGTAGCGTGGGCGCCGAGCGCCAGTCCATGGAGGGAGACGGGTCGCACCAGATCAGCAGGGACTGCGCGTTTTCCCGCTCTCGTTCCCGCACCCAGAACGTATTGTCGATTGGCGAACGGGCGGATTGTCGCCAGTCGATGGACGTCGCAGGCTCTCCGGCATTGTACGGTCGAAACTGCCAGAAGTCTTCGCCGTTGCCAGCCCGTCTGCGCCCATGCGTGCCAACCTGAAGGCTGGCGGCAATTTTTTCAGCATGCAGAAGAAGGGCCGGCAGGGCTAGCCGCTCTGCCGGGGCGATCATGGACTCTGATGGGCGGCTGTTCTTGCGGGAGAACAGGCCGCGGAGCGCTTCGGTGGGACTTTTCACGGGACTCAGAGGATCGTCTGGGCCTGTTTGCGGATCAGGGCCTCGACCGTCACGCCAGAAGCTCTTGCACCGAAGCCAAGCCCGATACGGTGAGACAGGACTGGCTCGGCCAATGCCACGACGTCATCGAGGCTTGGTGCCAGACGGCCATTCAGAAGGGCGCGGGCGCGGGTGGCGATCATGAGGGCCTGTGCGGCACGGGGGCCTGGTCCGAAAGAAACCGCATCCCGTACGTCTGGGGATGCAGAGGCATCTTCAGGGCGCAGGGACCGTGTCAGGGCCAGAATGGCATCGACGATCTTGTCTCCCACGGGCAGGCGCCGAACCAGCTTCTGGGCAGCCAGAAGGGTTGTCGCGTTCATCAGAGTGGGGGCGTGGGCGGTTGTGGCGCCCGTTGTTTGCAGAAGCATTTGACGTTCTGCATCCCGATTTGGGAAATCCAGCGGAATGCGGAGCATGAAGCGGTCGAGCTGGGCTTCCGGCAGCGGGTAGGTGCCTTCCTGCTCAATCGGATTCTGGGTCGCGAGAACGTGGAAAGGCGATGGCAGGACGTAATCCTTGCCACCCTGCGTCACGCGATGCTCGGCCATAGCCTGCAGAAGCGCGGACTGGGTCCGTGGGCTGGCACGGTTGATTTCATCGGCCAGAACAAGCTGTCCGAAAATCGGGCCGGGCAGGAATCGGAAAGCCCGCTGTCCGTTGACGTCCTGATCGAGAATCTCCGCACCGGTAATGTCAGACGGCATGAGGTCAGGCGTGAACTGAATACGGGTCGCATCCAGGCCCAGCACGCGGGAGGCCGTATTGACGAGAAGTGTTTTGCCGAGACCCGGCGCGCCCATCAGAAGCGCGTGACCGCCAGAGAGGATCGTGACGAGAACCTGCTCGATCACACGGTCCTGTCCCAGCACAATTCCGCCAATAGCCTTATGGACATCGCGGAGAACGGGGGCCAGACGGTCGGCCTCGGCCACATCTGCTTCGCCCTGGAGGGTTCCGGCGGAGGCGCCGGTAGAATAATGCTGCTCGCTCATATCACCAGTCTGACAGGTGTGGGGGTTTCATCAAGGCTCGATTGCACCCAACTTGGTGTGAGAAGAGAAGTTTTCATTTTAACCGGAGGGAAAATTGAGCGCGCATGATTGTCGGGATGCCTCCCGATCCGACGTTTTCCCCGCACCAGGGGCATCCGAAACCGTCACTGCAACAGCATCTGGTGCTGGTGTACGCCAGCTTCCTTTCCTGGTCCGCAGGGACGGGACGTGGCTCTATCGCGGCTCTCCGGTAACCCGAAAAGCAATGCTCTGCATGTTTTCGTCCATGCTGACGCGGGATGCAGAAGGCACCTATTGGCTCAAAACGCCCATGGAAAGCGGCGTCATTCAGGTGGAGGATGTTCCTTACATCGCGGTCGAGCTTGATTTCCGGGGAAGCTGTGGCCGACACCAGACGCTCTGTTTCCGGACGAATATGGATGAACTCGTCTGTGTGGGGCCGGATCATCCGATCTCCTGCGACTGGGATCGGCCCGTCGATGACTGTGGTGCGATCCCATATGTTCACCTGCGTGACGGGGAGGGCGACTTTCCTATCCGCGCGCGAATCAGTCGTTCCGTTCATTTCGAACTCGCGGCATTGGCGGTCCCGGGACATGCAGAAGGAAAACCCTGTCTGGGCGTCTGGAGCCAGGACTGTTTCTTCCCGCTCTCGCGGCAGCCATGAACGGCCCCGCAGGGCTTCTGTCCCGCCTGAAGGATCGACGCGGTCTGGATGAGTTGTGGGCTCTGTTGCCAGAAGCTCGACTGGTTGGCGGTTCGGTTCGGGATCTCCTCCGGGGTGTGCCTGTTCATGATCTGGATCTGGCCACACCTGATGCACCAGAAGATGTTTTAAGAACGCTGAAAGCCGGGGGTGTAAAGGTCGTCCCCACCGGCTTGGTACATGGGACCGTAACGGCTGTTATCCGGGGCGAACCTTACGAAATTACAACCCTGCGTCGCGATGAAGAAACGGACGGCCGACATGCTGTCGTTGCCTGGACGACAGACTGGGCTGAGGATGCGGCGCGGCGGGACTTCACCATTAACGCCATGTCGCTGGATCGGCATGACGTGCTGCATGATTATTTCGGTGGCATTCAGGATCTTGCCGATCATCGTGTCCGTTTTGTTGGGGAGGCGGGACGCCGGATTGATGAAGATGCGCTCAGAGCGCTCAGGTTTTTCCGGTTCGACGCCCGTTATGGCCAGCATGAAGCCGATGTGGCGGCCTGTCGGGCAATATCGGAGCGGCTGGATCTAATCGATGCGTTATCGGCCGAACGCATTGCTTCCGAATTGCTAAGAATTCTGACAGGTCCACGGGTTGTAAAAACGCTTTCCGTTATGAAAGACGTGGGACTACTGGCGCATCTTGTTCCCGCTTCGGATGTTCATGCATTGCGCAGGCTTTTGGCGTGTCAGGCTCCTGAAGACGCTCTTCTGCGATTGTTCGCGCTTTGCCATGCCGACTGGAGCGGTCTGGGTGAGCGGCTGAAGCTGTCGAATGCGGAACGGGACCGGCTTCGACAATTTGGAGACAATACGCCGCCCCTTGGGCCTGCCATGTCAGACGATGATCTCCGTCGGGCCCGGTTTCAGCAGTCACTTCCCGTTCTTCTCGACAGAAGCTGGTTGACGCAGGCCTTTGCTCTAGGTGCCCGGGATAAGGGATGGGATGTTTTCAGAGAGCGTTTGCAGCAATTGCCTCAGCCGGTTTTTCCGTTGACTGGGCAGGATGCAAAAGATGCTGGATTGCTGCCCGGGCCTGCCATGGGAGCGTGGCTGAAGGCCGGGCAATCCTGGTGGCTGAAGGAGGGCTGTAGGCCGGACGGGAAAGCCTGTCTGGCCTATTTGGCAGAAACATCCGAAATGGCGCAGAAATCGGACTGAAACCGTCTGGTTTCGCAGTTTTCCAGAGGCCTGCTAAACCCCCTCGCATGAGCAGAAAGACAGCCCTTGATACAGATAGCCAGATTCTGATCCGCAGAATCTGGCGGGACGAAATGCGGCATCACGTTCGTCAGATCGTGACGGTGATTGTGCTGACCGTTCTAATGGCCAGCCTGACCGCTCTTTATCCGGTCGTCATCAAGCGCGCCGTGGACATGTTTGCCGCGCAGGATCCGCGGATTCTGTATCAGGTTCCAGCGCTGGTCGTGATTGTGACCACACTGAAAGCGGCTTCCCAGTACGGGCAGACGATTGCTGTTCAGGGGCTCGTTCTGACGGTGATCCGCGGGTTGCAGTCCCGCATGTTCAAACATTCTCTGCGGACCGATGTGTCGCGCATCGAGCGAGAAGCACCTGCCCAGTGGGCTGCGCGCTTTACAACGGATGCCGTTTCCATTCGTGAAGCCATGGTGCGTGTTGTGAATGCACTCGGCGATGCCGTGACGGTTGTCGGGCTGGTGGCCGCCATGATCTGGGCGGACTGGGAACTGAGCCTTATTGCGTTGGTGTTGTACCCCGTCGCTGCTGTTCCGATCCAGAAGCTGGGCAAGAAAGTGCGCCGGGCGTCTGGCGGAATGCAGGAGCAGATCGGTGAGACGTCTGCGCTCCTGAACGAAAGTTTTGCGCTGGCACGACAGGTCCGGATTTACCGGATGGAAGACCGTGAGAGCAGCCGTGTCGACCAGTCACTTGATCTGCTGCACACGGCATTCCTGCGCATTGCAAAAGGACGGGCGCGTGTTGATCCGGTTCTGGAGGTTCTGGGCGGAACAGCTGTGGCCGTTGTTCTGGGATTTGCGGGCTGGCGCGCGGCCATGGGCGGGGCAACGCTTGGAGACTTTACAGCTTTTATTACGGCTCTCCTGACAGCCGCCCGGCCGATCCGTGCGCTTGGTTCTCTCAACACGGCGATGCAGGAAGGTCTTGCCGGACTGGCGCGTGTTTTCGCCGTCATTGATGAGCCGCCTGCGGTTATTGACCGTACGGATGCCGTGTCTTTGCCCGGCGGCAAGGGGCATCTTGTTTTCGAACAGGCATCCTATCAGTACGAAGATGGTCGGGTGGGACTGTCCGGGTTGACGCTCGATGTGCAGCCAGGTCAGACGGTTGCTCTTGTGGGGCCGAGTGGGGCAGGAAAATCAACAGCGTTGTCACTGATCCCGCGCCTGCATGACGTGTCGGGTGGGCGTATCCTGCTTGAAGGGGTCGATATCAGGGATGTGCAGGTGGCCTCCCTGCGTGACGCGATCGCGTATGTCAGTCAGGACACGACCCTGTTTGATCTTTCGCTGATTGAAAATATTTGGATTGGTCGGCCGGACGCGAGCCGTGAAGAAGTTGAGGCGGCCTGTCGGATGGCGGCTGTCGATTTTACGGACAACCTCCCGCATGGTCTGGAAACCCGCGTTGGGCCAGGCGGCCGTCGTCTTTCGGGCGGCCAAAGGCAGCGTGTAGCGCTCGCACGTGCCCTTCTGCGAGATCCTCGCGTCCTGCTGCTTGATGAAGCGACAAGTGCTTTGGATTCAGAGAGCGAATCTCGTGTGCAGGGGGGGCTTGCCACTCTGCGGACCGGGCGCACTACGGTGATTGTGGCGCATCGTCTTTCAACGGTTCAGTCCGCAGATGTGATTGTCGTGATGGATGATGGCCGGGCTGTAGAGGCAGGATCGCATGCAGAGTTGCTAAAGAAAGACGGCCTTTATGCCCGGTTGGTGCGCAGCCAGTCCTTGGAAGCGGCCTGATAGAGCGCTTTTAGTTCAGGCAGAAGCTTTTCGTAAAGCTCCTGTTTGAAGCCCAGGTTGCGCTTAAGGAGGTCTTTCGGTTCGATCCATTCCCAAAGATCGAATTCTGCTGGGGTATGCAGATCCAGTCGGATGTCGCTATCGTTCCCTTCGAAACCGAGAACAAACCATTTCTGGGTCTGGCCGCGGTATTTCCCCCCGAGCGCCCGTCCGATCAGTGCTGCTGGTAGATCGTAGGCCACCCAGTCGGAGCGTTCGGCTAGAACTGTTGCGCGTGTGCAGCCTGTTTCTTCCGCAAGTTCACGCAAGGCAGCGGTCTGAGGATCTTCCCCCTCGTCGATACCGCCCTGTGGGCACTGCCAGATATCGCCTGGCAAGTCTGCACGGCGGGCGACAAACAGTTTTCCGTTCCGGTTAAAAAGTGCAACCCCAACATTAGGACGATAAGGAAGATTGGAAAAATCGGTCATAGGGGAGCCGTTTGAATGTCTTTGGACTGAGCCGCGGCCTGCTCCTCCGTTGCGCCATTATCTGCCAGCGCGGAAGGTGGAACGAGAACGAAGCGGTTTGCAGCGGGGCCATTGAGCCAGGTCGCGAGACGATCGATTGCGACCGGTGTCAGTGGGCCAACCATCAACAGAATATGGGTCGGCTTCGCGCCCTCCGGAAGCAGTGTGGCAAGCTTTGCATCAAGCGTTGCGGCATCGGTGTCACCGTTGATCCATGCCGTCGCAGTCATGCCACGGATATGACGGTCTTCCTGGGATGATCCGCTGAGATAAAGCAGACCATGGCTGGCGATGATGTCTTCAATCGGATGAAAGCCCGGGGTGGTGGCATATCCGCCGCCGGGCTGGCTGTCTCCGGCTTCCGAAGTATCCGTAAGGCCTGTCGCACCTTGGGCCCGGGACAGGCACCAGTCGAGTTCGCGACGATCATCGGCTTCGGAGTTGCCGTTGCCTAGCGCATGAGGGCCTTCATCGACAGTCTCCGGATGTGCACTCTGCATCGGAAGTGTGACAAAGATTTCTCGATGGGCTGCATGCGCGCGTGCCAGGATATCCGGCAGATTGCCAATATAAGGCGAGACGCCAACCGCGGCCGGGGCTGGAATGCGTGAAAGTACATCGTAGGTCATGGCATCTGAATAGCCAAAGCCCTGCAAGACGATGGCGAGAGCCGTCTTGCCTGATGCCGTGATCGCACTCAGGTCAATCGCAGGTGTCTGGGCAATAGGTGGAGGCATCTGCTGAGATTTGGATGCCGGTGCTGGAGGTGCCGGTACAGTGACAGGAACAGGTTTAGGAGCTGCTGCAGTCTGCTGTGCTGCCGGCATAAGTTGACGCGTTGAATGATTGACGGCCACCGCATCCGGTTGATGAGCAATGGGTGCAAGAGGTTTGTTCTGCGCTGTGACGCGGGGAATGGAAGGCTGGCTCTGATGCCGGAGCATCAGAGCTGCTGTCGTACCGCCTACAAGAACAAGACCCCAGAACGCGACCAGAAGGCGTCCGATAACGGGAAGACGGCTCCAGAGCCCGGGGGGACGGGATGAAGCGGGACGGTTCTGCACGATCTGGACTGTCCTTCTGGGAAGTAGGGGTTAGTGTGCCGGGGTTGGCGGCGTGGGCTTCTTGTCAGACGGCGGGGCCTTGACCTCGGTTGCCTGTTCAACCGCAGGGGCCGGGTTCGAAATTCCTGCCATGGCATTCACGACCTTGATCGCCTGCTGAAGCTGGAAATCCGTTGCGGGTTTCGTCAGGTCAAACTTCGGCCAGTCTGCCGGGGGAGCCTTGGGAATGGACTTGGAAATCTCCGGAAGATCCGTGCGCGCCGTCTCAGCCGTGCGATTGCCTCCCACATTCGTCAGGATATGGGACAGATCGGCCTCACGATAGCCGTAGCCATCATCGTCCTTGGTTTCCGCAACGGCGATGTCCGGTGTGATGCCAAGTCCCTGAATGGAACGGCCAGATGGTGTGTAGTAACGGGCCGTTGTCAGGCGAACAGCCCCCTGATCCCCAATCGGGATCAGCGTCTGGACGGAACCCTTGCCGAACGTCTTTTCGCCAAGAATGACTGCACGACGATGATCTTTCAGAGCACCGGCTACGATTTCGCTGGCTGAAGCCGAGCCGCCATTCGTCAGCACGACGATAGGCAGACCATTGGTGATATCCGTTCCCCGAGCATCCCAGCGCTGATTGTTCTCCGGATGACGACCGCGGATGGAGACGATCTCGCCTTCCTTGATGAAATCATCGGAGACGGCGATGGCCTGATCGAGCTTGCCACCAGGGTTCGACCGCAGATCAAGGATCACGCCGGTCAGCTTGTGAGCAGGGCTCTTGGCGGCTTCTGCTTTCAGCTTGTCAAAAGCCGTGTGCATTGCGCTTTCAAGATCGTCATCGAATTCGGTCAGACGGATGTAGGCCGTGCTGCCGTACAGGGCGGAACGGACGATCTGGACGTGAACGATTTCGCGCTTCATGTCGAAGGTCAGCGTTTTGCCCGTCTTGGGACGGACGACGGTCAGGCTGATGGATGTTCCCGGATCGCCACGCATCTTGCGAACAGCCTGATCGAGCGTTAGACCATCAATGCTCTTGTGGTCAACCATCGTGATGAAATCACCAGTCTGGATACCAGCGCGCGCAGCAGGTGTGCCATCAATCGGCGACACCACGCGAACATGACCAGACTCAGCCTGAACCTGAAGGCCAAGACCGCCGAACTTGCCGGAAATTTCGGTCTGCATGTCCTTGAACTGGGCGGCGGTCATGTAAGACGAATGCGGATCGAGTTCGCCAACCATGCCATCCAGAGCATTGTTGATGAGGTCCTTGTCCGACACCGGATGAACGTATTCGGCCTTCACAACGTCCATGACCGTACCCAAGAGGGTCAGGAGACGAACGGTTTCAGCGCTGTTGTCATGGGAGACGTCGCGGGCGATGGCGGCGGTAGGGAAAGTGCCAGCGGACCCGACGAGACGCAGTGCGCCCGGTCCGACAGCCAGTCCGGCCAGAAAGGCGGTGCCCAGCAACAGGCCAGTACGGAACTTCATGTGATCTCCATCCTCGGGAACGGGCGTGCTTCCGGCGTCTCTTGCTGTGCAGGACTAGCGCGAAACGGGTTGCCGAAATGTTAAGACGTGATCTTACAGTGTCCTGCCCTGTCAGAAAACAGGGTCAGAGAAACGGAGCAGGACTGACGATCTGCGCGCCATGGCGCAACTGGACGAAGAGCAGCCCGTCGGAGGCAGGCATTTGCCCAAGTGTGGCGGCTTTTCTAACACTTTGGCCGCTCGAAACACCCAAAGAGCCAAGGCCGGAAAGAACAAAGCGATAATTTTGCCCGCAGTCGAGGATCAGCATCTGTCCGAATGAGCGGAAGGGCCCTGAAAAGACGATTCGTCCACTGCAGGGCGCCTGCACCGACGCTGAGGACATGGCAGCATACGTGATGCCGGTGGAAGGGCCGGCCTCGGTATCCTGTCCCCAACGCACGGCGATATGTCCTGACACAGGCGCGTGTCCGTTGCCGGAAGAAACGCCATTTCCGGCAGAGAGGGCTTTTGCCTGTGCTCTTGTTTTTCGGGCCTGCTCCATCTGATGCTGCTTTGCCAGCGCGCGGGCTTCGGCTTCAAGTTCGGCCTTTGCCTGTGCTTCCTGCCGGGCGATAGCGTCGATTTCGGCCGAAAGATCGGCGGAGGCTTTCATGGCTTCGGCGACCGCTGATTTGGCGCGTTTCGCGGCTTGATCCGATACTGTTTCCTGGCGTGCGGCGACCTTCGTTCTGGCTGCCGCCACATCACGCTGATGCGTCTGGGACTTCAGGAGCCCATCCAGTTCTTTTTGACGGCTATCAAGCGCGTCTCCGACTGTCTGGAGTTCTTCCTGTTTTGTCTGGAGGTACGCGGCGCGTTGCTGGGTCAGGCGCGAGAAGCCACCGAGAATGGACAGGGCTGTCACGCTGTCTGTCGCTGCGGAAGGTGAGGCAAGGAGCGCCGCGTCGGGAGCAATGGACAGGCGCGCGGCGACCGGCAGCAGGGGCTGCAACGCTTCGTTTTCGTGTGCGATATCCTGCCTGATGCTAGTTTGCTTCTGTGTCAGATCTTCAATCTCGGCATTCAGCGTATCAATACGGTAGCGTGTTGTCTGAACGGCTGACTGGGCCGTGCGTGTTTGCGCAGCAAATGCGACTTTGCGGGCGTTGTCCTGAAGAGCTTTCTGCTGGGCTTGAATGGCGGCCTGCTGCCTGGCACGTAATGTGGCAGCCTCCTGCGCCTGCTGTGCTTCCAGAGCCTTTCGCGCTGCCTGTGCCCGCTCAAGAGCCTGTTGTCCGCCACTTGGGGCGGAGGAATGGTGAGCAGGCCTGGCAGATCGGTGATGGGTGTGATCTGCCGGCGAGGCTGCCATCAGCCATGGCGCAACCGCCAGAGCCAATGGCAGCACTCTGGCTGGATCAGGCGTTTTCAAGCAGGGAAACGCCTGTCATGGCTGCGGGCTGGGGCAGGCCGAGCAGCGCAAGCAGTGTGGGTGCCAGATCAGCGAGGCGTCCGTCATGGATGGTTTTGCCCTCGGCGTGAGCCAGAATGACCGGGACGACGTTGAGTGTATGCGCTGTATGAGCGCCCCCGGTCTCTGGATCACGCATGGTCTCGCAGTTACCGTGATCCGCCGTAACGATCAGCGTACCGCCTGCGCGAGTGATGGCGTCGTTGATGCGACCCAGACCCTGATCAACGGTTTCGCAGGCCTTGATGGCTGCCGGGAGAGAGCCGGTATGGCCGACCATATCCGGGTTGGCGAAGTTCAGGATAATCATGTCAAAGCGGCCGGACTCAATGGCTTCCACGGCACGGTCTGTCAGTTCGGGAGCAGACATTTCCGGCTGTAGATCATAGGTCGCAACCTTGGGGGACGGAACGAGGATCCGCTCTTCGCCCGGAAGTTGGACTTCACGGCCACCATTCAGGAAGTATGTGACATGCGGGAATTTTTCCGTCTCGGCCATACGAAGCTGGGCTTTGCCAGCCTTGGCCACGACGTCTCCCAGCAGATCGTCCAGCGGGATCTTTGGAAAGAGGACAGTCATGTATGGGGCAAGATGGTCGGAGTAGCGCGTCATGCCGCTGACGGCTGAGAAATTGATGCGCTGACCACTTTCGTAACCGTCGAAATCTGGCACGACCAGAACATCCAGAAGCTGGCGGATACGATCTGCGCGGAAGTTGCAGGACAGGATACCGTCGCCGTCTTTCATGCCTGCATAATCGCCAAGGACTGTTGGGATAACGAACTCATCCCCTTTGTCTTCGGCGTAGCTGGCTTTGAGCACGGAAAGGGCGTCGTCTGCATGTGGGCCCTTGCCATCCCGGATTGCATCGACGGCTAGCTTGACGCGTTCCCAGCGGCGATCACGGTCCATGGCGTAATAGCGGCCGCTGATCGTGGCGACCTGCACGCTTTCGGGGAGGTCCTTAAGAAGGGCAGGAATATACTCCTGTCCAGACTGTGGGGGGGTGTCACGACCGTCACTGAAGATGTGCAGGGCTACAGGAACGCCAGCCGCGCTGACGATTTTGGCCAGTGCCAGAACGTGGTCCTGGTGGGCATGTACGCCACCTGGAGAAATCAAACCCATGAGATGGCAGGTTCCGCCAGACGTCTTAAGGGCGTGAATGAATTCTTTCAGGACTGTGTTCTCGGCCAGAGAGCCGTCGCGGGCGCTGCGTGAGATGCGCGGCAGTTCCTGCATCACCACACGGCCAGCCCCGATATTGAGATGGCCAACCTCCGAGTTTCCCATCTGACCTTCCGGCAGGCCTACGTCTTCGCCGCAGGTTTTGAGGAATGCGTGAGGGGACTTTGCCCACAGGCTATCGAAAGTCGGGGTGTTGGCCAGTCTTACCGCATTGTCAGAGTTTTCCTCGCGCCAGCCGAACCCGTCCAGAATGACGAGCATGACGGGTCGGCGTTGTAAGGAAGCGGTAGAGGACATGGCGGTTTCCTGTCTTGCAGAAGGAGGAAAGAATAGGCGTCAGTATGCCACCTTTCCCCCAAAATGCGAACGCCCGCCGAAGGGGCGGGCGTTGCTGTATCATGACAGTGACGTGAGAGTCAGATCCTGTCGATACCCTTCTTGACGGTGTCCTTGACGTCGCCTTTGGCGGTCTGTGCTTCGCCCTTGAGGTTCTGCACGACACCTTCGCCTTCAAGCTGCTCGTCATTCGTGACGCGACCAACTTCTTCCTTGATCTTGCCTACGACCTTGTTGGTTGCGCCTTTGAGTTTGTCTTCGATGGAGCTCATGGTGATCTCCTCCTGAATAAAGAGTTGCAGGATTTCAACGGGGCAGGCGGCAAGAAGTTTCGCCCTTCCCTCCAGATATGCGTGACAAAAGGGTGTACGGCTTCCATATATCGGGAACTGAAAACCTCAGATTTTCTGGAGACTGACCATGACCCAAGGCTGCGGTCCCGTTAAGGGCGCCAATGGTGGCGGATGTGGTGTTGGCCTGACGCCGGAACAGCGCCGTATTCTGCTGGAGCATGGTACCGAATATCCCGGTTCCAGTCCGCTGAACGACGAAAAACGTTCCGGAATTTACGCTTGTGCCGGGTGTGGCCGTGAGCTGTTTTCGTCCGCGACGAAATACGAAAGCGGGAGTGGATGGCCATCGTTTTTCCAGCCGCTGGAAGGCGCGGTTCAAACGACGCAGGATGGGAGCCATGGAATGGTTCGCACAGAAGTGCACTGTGCGAGCTGCCAGGGGCATCTGGGGCATGTCTTTCCTGATGGGCCACCACCCACGGGACTACGTTATTGCATGAACGGTCTGGCGCTCGATTTTCGCCCGGCCGCAGGAGAAAAAGTATGAGTCAGGCGCTGCCGCCTATCGTTCTCGACCATCCACTGGTGCGCCACAAGCTGACCCGTCTGCGTGATAAGAACACCTCCACAGCGGGCTTTCGTCGCCTGACCCGTGAGCTCAGCCTGCTTCTGGCTTATGAAGCCACGCGTAATCTGTCTCTTGTGCCGCGTCAGATCGAAGCACCAAGCGGGTTCATGGAAGGTGAGGAACTGGACGGCAAGAAGCTCTGCTTTGTCTCCATTCTGCGTGCCGGCAACGGCCTTTTGGATGGAATGCTGGATCTCGTGCCGTCTGCGCGTGTCGGTCATATTGGTCTTCGCCGGGACCATGAGACGCTGGAAGTCAGTGAATACTACTTCAATATGCCGAGCGACGTTCCGGGACGGACCTGCATTGTTCTGGACCCGATGCTTGCAACGGGCCATTCAGCCGCCGCCGCTGTCACGCGCGTCAAGGAAGCGGGAGCGATTGCACCTGTTTTTGCCTGTCTTCTGGCCGCTCCGGAAGGAATTTCTCACATGACGGAGCTGCATCCGGATGTGCAGGTCGTGACGTGTTGTGTGGATCAGAAACTTGACGAGCACGGCTATATTGTCCCGGGTCTGGGAGATGCTGGCGACCGTCTGTTCGGGACGCGCTAATAGATGCAAATATTCGGCACACGCGCTTGTGTGCTGAATGTTATGCCGTTTTGTGGCCGGTTATGGATGATCACCCTTTTCTCGGGAGTTTAATCCATGACCGCCTACGCTATTTTCATTCGCGATAAACTGACAGATCCGGCTGAATTCCAAACGTACTCAGATACGGTTAGGGAGGCCTTTAAGGGCCATCCTGCCAAAATTCTGGCTGCTTATGGAAAGCAGGAAAAGCTTGAAGGTATTGAGCCGGACGGTGTTGTCATTATCGAATTTCCGGATATCGCATCTGCCCGTGCCTGGTACGACAGCCCGGAGTATCAGGCTGCCGCGAAGCACCGCTGGAAAGCAGCGTCCTACAACGTTGTTATTGTAGAGGGTGTTTGAGCTGTTGCTCTAAATCGTGAAATCAACGTGTTCGATGTGATTGGGGACGGCAATATTTTTGCCGTTCCTGCGGGCAGGGACGTAGCGCATACGCTGCACAAATTCGAGCGCCGATGCGTTAAAGTGAGGGTTGTTCGACTTTGCGATGTGACAGTTTGAGGGAATGCCTGCTTCGCTGATGTCGCAGGAGACTTCAGTCTTGGCAGTTTCACCATGTTCAAAGGCGTCAATGGGATATTCTGGCGTCCCTGCGCCGGGCTTCTGCTGAAGATCCGAGTTTTCCGCAAGATTGGGGCTGCCAGCGAGCATGAGGCCTGTGGCGGCCAGCAGTATGAAAGAATACATGAGCTTTCAGTCCCTGCGTACGATGTAATGCCGGGACAGATCCGTCTCGATCTGTTTGGCATGTTCCGTATCGCGGGCTTCAATCATAACCACCAGTTCTGCCGTTTGCACGGAGGGGGAGGCGAACAGGCGATGATGGGACACTTCGATGATGTTTCCGCCGTAGTTACCGATCCGGGCGGAAATATCGGCCAGCATACCGGGCCGGTCAGGGATCTGGAAAATCAGACGCAGGATCCGGCCGTCCCGCAAGAGCGAGCGAAGGATCGTATTCGCCAGAATACGGGCGTTAATATTGCCGCCCGAGAGGGGAAGGGCGACTTTGCGGCCCTTGAACAGCTCCGGATTGGCGATAACGGCGGCTAGTCCCGTGGCCCCTGCACCTTCGCAGACCTGCTTGGCTTTTTCGGCAAGCGTTGTGATTGCGCTTTCGACCTGCAGCTCATTGACTACCAGAATTCTGGAAATCCGGTTGCGGAATGCGTTCAGGCAATGCTCGCCCATCGTGGTAACGGCAATGCCTTCCGCGATTGTGGAGCCGCCGAGCGTCGGGCCGCCCTCTTTCGGAAACGCAGCCAGGGACGCATAGGCCTCGACCTGTACGCCAATGACTTCCACGTCCGGTCGTAAGGCCGCCATCACGGTTGCAAAGCCACCGATCAGGCCACCGCCACCAACCGGCACAACAACCGTGTCGATCTGGGGGGCGTCCTGAAGCAGTTCCAGAGCAGCCGTGCCCTGTCCGGCAATGACAGCAGGATCATTGAACGGATGGACGAGAACGCGTCCTTCTGTCTTCTGCAGTTCTTCTGCTGTGACGCAGGCCTGTGCAAAATCGTCGCCAGCCAGAACGACATTCGCTCCCCAGGCCTGCGTTGCCGCAACTTTGGATGCCGGGGTAAAGCGCGGCATGACGATTGTCGCATCAATGCCGAGAAGACTGGCCTGACGGGCCACACCCTGCGCGTGATTGCCTGCCGAAACGGTAATGACGCCGCGTGCCCTTTCTTCAGCCGTCAGGAGTGCCATTTTGTTGGCAGCGCCCCGCTCCTTGAAGGAGCCAATGGCCTGAAGATTCTCGAGCTTGAGCGTAATTTCCGCACCTGTCAGACGGGATAGGGCGGGGCAGGTAATCGTCGGCGTGCGCACCACTGTGGACGCGATGCGCTCATGGGCGCTCTCGATGTCCTGGATGGTAACGACAGGGACGGTGGACGTCAGGACGTCAGACATCAGCGGTATGTGACTTTCAGGATCTCGTAGGTGCGGTCGCCGCCAGGAGCGGGAACAGAGATGGTATCGCCCACATCCTTGCCGATCAGGGCCTTGGCAAGCGGGGAGGAGATCGAGATCAGACCCTGCTTGATATCGGCTTCGTGGACGCCAACGATCTGGTAGGCGTTTTCCTTGTCTGTCTCTTCATCCACGACTTCGATATGCGCACCAAAGCGCACCTTGGTGCCTGTGAACGTGGACGGATCGATTACGTCGGCTGAAGAAACAATACTTTCAAGCTCAAGCACGCGTCCTTCGATGAAGGACTGGCGGTCACGGGCTGCATGGTACTCTGCGTTCTCGGAAAGGTCGCCATGCTCGCGTGCTTCAGCAATGGCCCGGATGACGGCAGGGCGATCAACGCTCTTGAGGGTACGCAGTTCGTCTTCAAGACGCTGCAGTCCCTGCGCGGTCATGGGAATTTTCTGCACTCTGAAATCCTCGGAAAAGCGTAGCTGAAATTGAATGAATAGCCAGACAATATAGGATTTCAGGGGGTTTCTTGCAAGGTGCGGTGTTTTTGTTTATCGAAAAACGATAAATCTGTGATGGTTGTTTATGTCGAAACGATTATCGAGGATCAATAATCAAAGTTATCTGTTCGAGTATGGAAAGCCTTGTTGGCGGGGCAGAAAAAAGACAGGAGACAAGGTCATTTGATGTCTGTTCACGTCAGTCTGGATGAGCTTTTGAAAGAGCGTGGCATGTCTTTGACGGAACTGTCAGAGAAGGTGGGCCTGACGCTTGCCAATCTCTCCATTCTCAAGACAGGGAAAGCAAAAGCGATCCGGTTTTCTACGCTTGAGGCTCTTTGTCGGGCTCTCGACTGTCAGCCAGGCGATATTCTTCGGTATTCAGACGAATAAGAACGAAAAAAGCCCGTCAGATTGCTCTGACGGGCTTTTTCATGAGGTGAGTTCAGAACTCACCTTTGAAGTAAGACTGGAGCGGCGCGACACCCAGATCGCCTTCCTTGAGGACGGCGATTGCGTATGTCGCCGCACGGGCGCCCGCAATCGTGGTGTAGTGCGGGATGCCCATGGTCAGCGCGCCGCGACGAATGTCGTAACTGTCGCGGGCTGCCTGGCCACCCTGAGACGTGTTGATGACCATCTGCACATCGCCGGAACGGATGGCATCCACGCAGTTCGGGCGGCCCTGCATCACCTTGTTCACGCGCTTCACGGGAATGTTGGCGGCTTCAAGGCGCGATGCCGTACCGCTGGTGGCAAGGATGGTGAAACCCATTTCCACGAGCTTGCGGGCCAGCGGCTGGACATGTCCCTTATCGCTGTCGCGGACGGACAGGAAGACCGTTCCGGACAGGGGTAGCTTCACGCCAGCAGCAAGCTGCGACTTGGCAAAAGCGCGCTCGAAGCTGGAATCCAGCCCCATGACCTCACCCGTGGAGCGCATTTCTGGACCAAGGATCGTGTCAGCGTTCGCAAAGCGATGGAACGGGAAGACGGCTTCCTTGACGGCGACATGCGGGGAGACTGCGCCGCCATCCAGACGGAACTCGGACAGGCGCGCGCCAGCCATGACACGGGCACCAATCTTTGCAACCGGAACGCCTGTCGCTTTGGCGACGAACGGTACGGTACGGGATGCGCGTGGGTTCACTTCAAGAACGAAGACTTCCTGATCCTTGATGGCGTACTGCACGTTCATCAGGCCACGGATGCCAAGCTCACGAGCCATGGCTTCCGTCTGGGCGCGGAGTTCTGTCACCAGCGCCGGGGACAGTGTGTAGGGCGGCAGGGAGCAGGCGGAGTCACCGGAATGGATGCCGGCTTCTTCGATATGCTCCATGACGCCGGCGACATAGACCGTCTCACCATCGGCGATGCAGTCCACGTCGGCTTCGATCGCGTCGTTCAGGTAGTGGTCGAGCAGGATCGGGCCGGTTGAGACTTCCGGGCCGGCTGCGCGCAGAACCGTGTTGAGGTAATGCTTCAGGCCCGCATTGTCGTACACGATTTCCATTGCGCGTCCGCCCAGAACATAGGACGGACGAGCGACGACCGGATAACCGACTTCCTCTGCAACCTTTTCGGCGTCTGCGGGTGTGCGGGCAATCCCGTTGCGTGGCTGGCGTAGGCCGAGCTTACGCAGCATGGTCTGGAAACGTTCGCGGTCTTCGGCGCGGTCAATCGCATCGGCAGGGGTGCCGAGGAGCGGAATGCCTGCCTCTTCCAGTGCGCGGGACAGCTTCAGCGGCGTCTGACCGCCGTACTGCACGATGCAACCCAGAACCTTGCCGCCACGGGCTTCCGTACGGATGAGGGCGATGACGTCTTCGGCCGTGAGTGGTTCGAAGTACAGGCGGTCGGACGTGTCGTAGTCGGTGGAAACCGTTTCCGGGTTGCAGTTGACCATGACTGTTTCAAAGCCAGCTTCGCGCAGGGCGTAGGCGGCATGAACGCAGCAGTAATCGAACTCGATGCCCTGACCGATCCGGTTTGGGCCACCGCCCAGAATGATGATCTTGTCTCGGCCTGTCGGCTGGCTCTCGCATTCCGGTGTGCCGAACCCGCCTTCATAGGTGGAGTACAGGTACGGCGTGTCGGAAGCGAACTCGGCTGCGCAGGTATCGATGCGGCGATAGACCGGCACGACGTTGAGAGCCTCACGCTGTGCCGCAACATCCGGGCCGCTCTGGCCGGAAAGGCGAGCGAGCTGGGCGTCGGAGAAACCCTGAGCCTTGAGGCGACGGAAGCCGTAGGCGTCTTTGGGGAGGCCATTCTTCTCAACGTCACGCTCGGACGCGATGATGCCTTCAAGCTGGCGCAGGAACCATGGTTCGAACTTGCAGGCCTGCTGAACTTCCTCAACCGTCAGGCCCGCGCGGAGCGCCTGTGCGGCCATCAGGATGCGTTCCGGGCGTGGCTCTGCGAGGGCGGCCAGATAGGCGTCCTTTGAGCCGTCGCCAGGGGCTTCAACCGGGTCCAGACCCATCAGGCCCGTCTCCATGGAGCGGAAGCCCTTCTGGATGGCTTCGGCAAAGGAGCGGCCAACGGACATGGCTTCGCCGACCGACTTCATGGACGTCGAAAGCAGGGCCGGGGAGCCTGGGAACTTCTCAAACGTGAAGCGGGGGATCTTGGCCACAACATAGTCGATCGTCGGCTCGAAGGAGGCCGGGGTCGTCTTTGTGATGTCGTTCTTGAGTTTGTCCAGCGTGTAACCAACGGCCAGCTTGGCGGCGATCTTGGCGATCGGGAAGCCAGTGGCCTTGGAGGCGAGGGCAGACGACCGGGACACGCGCGGGTTCATCTCAATGACGACCATGCGGCCATCTTCCGGATTGACGCCGAACTGTACGTTGGAACCACCGGTCTCGACGCCGATCTTGCGCAGGCACGCCAGCGAGGCGTCGCGCATGCGCTGATATTCCTTGTCGGTCAGCGTCAGTGCTGGCGCGACGGTGATGGAGTCACCGGTATGCACGCCCATCGGGTCGATGTTTTCGATGGAGCAGATGATGATGCAGTTATCCGCGGTGTCGCGGACCACTTCCATCTCATACTCTTTCCAGCCGAGAACGGACTCTTCAATCAGCACTTCCGTCGTCGGGGAGGCATCGAGGCCACCGGTGACGATCTGGTCGAACTCTTCGCGGTTATATGCGATACCGCCGCCAGCGCCGCCCATGGTGAAGGACGGACGGATGATGGCGGGCAGGCCGACATCGGCTAGCGCTGCGCGGGCTTCTTCCAGCGTATGGGCGATGGTGCTGCGGGGGCTTTCGATCCCGATTTCGTCCATGGCCTCGCGGAACTTCTGGCGGTCTTCCGCACGGTCAATGACCTCTGCGTCTGCGCCGATCAGTTCCACATTGTGCTTCTTGAGGAAGCCGGACTTGTCGAGCGCCATGGCGGCGTTCAGGGCTGTCTGGCCACCCATGGTTGGCAGAACGGCGTCGGGCTTTTCCTTGAGGATGATGCGCTCGACGAATTCCGGCGTGATTGGCTCGATATAGGTCGCGTCCGCCAGGCCCGGATCGGTCATGATCGTGGCGGGGTTGGAGTTGATGAGGATGACGCGATAGCCTTCCTCACGCAGGGCCTTACAGGCCTGTGCGCCGGAGTAATCGAACTCGCAGGCCTGTCCGATAACGATCGGGCCTGCGCCGATGATCAGGATGGACTTGATGTCTGTCCGTTTTGGCATGGCTCAGGCTCCTGCTTTGGCGCGACGGTCCATGATCGCGACGAAACGCTCGAAAAGATAGAAACTGTCAGACGGGCCAGGGCTGGCCTCGGGATGGTACTGAACGGAGAAGGCGTCCTTCGTGGTGGAAGCAATGCCTTCGTTGGAGCCGTCAAACAGGCTCACATGCGTCACCTTCACATCAGCAGGCAGGGACTTCTCGTCCACGGCGAAGCCATGGTTCTGGCTGGTGATTTCCACGCGGCCGCTCTCGATGTCCTTGACCGGCTGGTTGGCGCCGCGATGGCCACGATCCAGCTTGTAGGTCTTGCCGCCGAGGGCCTGTGCGAGAAGCTGGTGGCCAAGGCAGATGCCGAAAACTGGCACGTTGGCATCCAGAACGCTCTTGATGGCCGGGACAGCATAGGTGCCGGTCGCTGCCGGGTCGCCCGGGCCGTTGGACAGGAACACACCTTCGGGCTTCAGTTCCAGAATTTCCTCAGCCGTAGCAGTCGCGGGCAGAACCGTGACGTCACAACCTGCGGTCACGAGGCAGCGCAGGATGTTGTCTTTGGCGCCGTAGTCCATGGCGACCACGCGGCGGCGGTTCTCGGTACGGGCCGGGCGGGTGCTTTCCCACACGCCTTCCGTCCAGACGCGCTTCGGCTGCGTGACCTCTTTCGCAAGGTCCATGCCTTCAAGGCCGGGCCACTGGCGGGCGCGGTTCAGCAGGCTGTCCGTGTCGATCCGGCCGTTTGCTGGAAAGGCAAGGATGGCAGTCTGCGGGCCATTGTCACGCAGGGAGCGGGTGACGGCGCGGGTGTCGACGCCACTGATACCTGCGCGGCCATGCTGCTTCAGCCAGCCGTCGAGGGATTCCATGGAGCGCCAGCTTGCCGGAGCGGTGACGTCTTCCTTCACGACAGCGCCAAGAGCGGCCATTTTCGGCGCTTCATTGTCGTCTGTGTTCGTGCCGACATTGCCGATATGCGGGAAGGTGAAGGTCACGATCTGCCCGGCGAAAGACGGGTCCGTCAGGGTTTCCTGATAGCCGGTCATGCCGGTGGAGAAGCAGAGTTCACCGACGGCGCCATCGGTGTGGGCGCCGAAGCCTCGGCCCCACAGGACCGTGCCATCTGCAAGGACAAGGGCGGCATTGGCGCCGGCAGGGCAGGAATTGGACACGTCCGTCTCTCTTTCTTGCGGGGTTTCAGCGGAAGTCAGGTCCTGGAGTTCGATTCCGGGAACGCGTAGCAGGGCGGGCCAGTGCTTGGTCGGCACGGTTCGCGACTGACGCCACTTGCGGACGGCTTCGAGGCCGACGCCGGCAAGAGCAGCGATTTCGTCCGCGCCTCCGGCTTTTTCGATGATTCTGTCGATGTCCATGGTCGCCCGTTCCTGGCTCCGCGTTCACTTTCAGGTCTGATAAGCGATTAGGAAGCGCATGGGAAGTTTTTTCCCAAGTGATTCTCGGTAAGGAAAGGAGGTGTGGGAAAAAACTTCCCTTATCAGGCCTTCCATTGTTGGAAGCCTGCTTTTGTGCGAGTTTGCGGCCATGAATTGATACTGAGGCTTTCGGGCCTCTGAACAGATGGGAGAAGGCGCATGTCACTTCGCACACAGATCATGGACGATCTCAAGGCCGCAATGAAGGCCGGCCAGTCCGAAAAGGTAGCGCAGATCCGAGGCATCACTGCAAAGCTCAAGGATCTTGAGGTTGCGGCTCGCGCCAAGAGTGGAGAAGTGACGGAAGCGGAAATGATTTCCGCCCTGCGTTCCATGATCAAGTCCCGCACAGAGTCTGCCGCCATGTATCGTCAGGGTGGTCGTCCGGAGCTCGCCGAGAAGGAAGAGGGCGAAATTGCTACGATCCAGTCCTATCTGCCGCCTGAACTGGATGAGGGCACGCTGAAAGCTGCCATTGATGAGGCTGTAACGGCTGTTGGTGCAGGGGGTATGAAGGATATGGGCAAGGTCATGGCGGCTCTTAGGGAGCGTTTCGGTTCCGATCTCGATCCGGCCAAGGCCAGCGGGCTGGTGAAAGCTCGTCTCTCTGCCTGATATGACGAGATAAGTTGAATTGGAAAAACCGCCCTTCAGGGCGGTTTTTTTTTATGCAATTATGCCTTTGAATCTGTTTGGCATAAAATGTTCCTGTTTAATTAACGTATCATTAAAGCTCATTTGATAGATATCGCCCCTCTACCTTGTCAGAGGCCCGTTTCTGAACCTGGCCGTGAGATGTGAGCGAGAAGCAAGATGCTGCAGTGGATAGAACAGACCGCGTATGTTCGGCAGAAGCTGCGTGTCATCATTGGCGCATTGCTGGTTCTGGCGCTCGTACAGGTAATGGTTGATCAGATCTGTCTGCGTTATCTGTCTGGTCTTCAGGATGTGCAGGTTATCGCGCCGGTTGCGGGTGTGGCCCTCCAGATTGTTCTGACGCTGCTGCTTGGTCGCTTCACCATCAAAATCGTTGCGGTCCCGTTTGAAAAAATCACAGCTGTAACAGAGAAGGTTGCAGGTGGTGCAACGGAAGTGGCGGTTCCTTTCCTGCATCACCGAGACTGTGCGGGGCGGTTGGCACGCTCTCTTCAGGCGTTTCTGAAAAACAGTGAAGAGCGCATTGCCTATCAGAAGCTGGCAGCTGTGGAAGCTCAGCAGGCTACGGAAGCAGAACGGCGGTTTTCGGGTGAGAGCGAACGTATTCGTCAAATTCAGGACAATACCATTGAGGCCATCTGCGCGGGGATGGATGTTGTAAAATCTGGCAACCTGACATTTACCTTTAGCAAGCCTTTCCAGGATCGCTTCGAAGACTTCCGACAGAACTTCAACACGATGATCCGAGCGTATCGGGCCGCTTTGGAAAAAATTTCGGATGGCACATCCGTTATTGCGAGCGGAACGGGAGAAATTTCCGCAGCGTCTGGTGATCTTGCCAATCGTACAGAGCGGCAGGCGACCCGGTTGGCAGAGTCCGCGTCGTCCATCAACAATATTACCCTGACAGTACGTGAGACGGCCAAGGCATCCCAGAAAGCCAGAGAAACGGCTATGGGAACGCGAGAGCAGGCGCTATCGGTTTCGGATGTCATGCGTTCAGCTAACGATGCCATGGGAGCGCTTCGTACGTCTTCCCGCCGGATTGAGTCCATTATCGGACTCATTGAAGAAATGGCGTTCCAGACGAACCTTCTATCCCTGAATGCTGGGATAGAAGCCGCCAGGGCAGGCGACGCAGGGCGAGGTTTCAATGTTGTTGCAATGGAAATCCGTGCACTTGCGCAGAGATCCGCCCAGTCTGCCCGGGAAATTCAGGGCATCATCGGGGCGTCCGTCAAGCAGGTGGAAGAGGGAGTTCATCTGGTGGGAGAAGCGGACAAGGCCATGCATCTCATCAACGACCACATTGATGGCATTACCTCAGTGCTGCAGGACATCTCTCGTTCAACTGCGGATGAAGCCGCAAGTCTTGAGACGATCAACACGGCGATCCGGGAAATGGACCAGATGACGCAACACAATGCGGCTATGGTGGAACAGGTGACGTCTGCCTGTCGTAATCTGCGTCAGGAAGCGTCTGATCTCGCGAAAGAGGTCAAGCAATTTACCTTTCGTACTTCGCTCAAGGCAATCGTCTGAGAAATGAAAGTGGGAAAGTTTGACACGGGACCTTCAACCTCTCCAAGCTGAAGACTGTTTCGCATCATGAGGCCAGAATGTCCGCAGGCAGTTCCGTAAAAGTCGTTTTCATCGCGTTGGGCGTGAATTTGGGTATCGCCTGCGTGAAGGGGGCTGCTGCATTGCTGACTGGTTCTGCTGCCATGCTGGCGGAGACCGTTCATTCCTTTGTCGACTGTGGAAACCAGCTCCTTCTGCTTGTGGGTATGAAACGGGCGGGTGCGCCTGCCACAAAACAGCATCCTCTTGGTCATCACCGGGAGCTGTATTTCTGGACGATGGTGGTTGCAGGAGCCCTGTTTGTGGGTGGTGGCGTTGCTTCTCTTTATGAGGGGTGGGAAAAAGTCATGCATCCGTCCGAAATGCAGCCTGTGGAGATCCTGGGGCATTTATTTCCGGGTTGGTGGATGAACGTTGCCATTCTGGCTATTTCGGGAAGTATGGAGGGATACGGTTTCATTGCAGCTGTGAAATCCCTGCCGCGCAAAGAGGGTGTTTCCCTTTGGAACATCATTCGCCGGAGTGTGGACCCTGGCCTGTTTGTCGTTCTGTTTGAGGATGGTGCGGCGCTGGTTAGTCTTGTTATTGCACTCGTCTTCACTCTGCTGTCCGTGGTGACCGGTCTTCACATTCTGGATGGTGTGGCGTCTCTGCTGATTGGTGTGGTTCTGGTTGTTGTCGCTGGGCTTCTGACTAACGAGACGCGCTCTCTGCTGGTTGGCGAGAGTAATCCTGATATTGACGCCTTTGTTCGGGCAGAAGCGGCCAAATTGCCGGGTGTGGTTGGGGTCAACGAAGTTGTGACGGAAACCCGCGGTCCGGAGAGCACCATTGTGCTGGTGTCGCTCGACTGGAATGACGCGATCCCTGCTGGCGATGTAGAGCGCGGAGTGTCGTTACTCGAAAAGACGACGCGGACACGTTACCCGTCTGTATTGCGCATGTATGTCGAGGCGCAGGATCGACGGGATGGTGTTCCGGCGCCCTTGAACTGATCAGGGGATCAGGACAGCAGCGCCTTCAAAGCGGCCATGGCGCAGATCATCCAGAGCCTGATTGGCGTTCTTGAGGGCGTATGGCGTATTCGTGACCTTGATGCCGATCTTTGGAGCCAGTTTCAGAAAATCCAGCCCGTCCTGCCGGGTTAGATTGGCAACGGAGACGATTTCGCGTTCTTCCCAAAGCGTATCATAGGAAAAAGATGGGATCGGGCTCATGTGGATGCCGCCACACACGACCTTCCCACCCTTGCGGACGGCTTTCAGTCCGGCGGGGACCAGCGCGCCGACAGGAGCAAACAGGATTGCGGCATCAAGCGGTTCGGGGGGAAGTTCGTCTGAACCCCCTGCCCACACGGCACCAAGGGAACGGGCAAATGCCTGTTTCTCTGTGTCTCCGGGGGAGGTGAAGGCATAAACCTCGCGTCCCTGCCAGCGCAGCACCTGAATGATGATGTGAGCGGCGGCTCCGAAGCCATACAGGCCGATCTTTTTGCCGTCGCCAGCTTTGCTAAGACAGCGCCAGCCGATCAGTCCGGCGCAGAGCAGTGGGGCAAGGTCCTTGTCTTCCCCTTTGTCACCCATGGGAAAGGCGTATCGGGCATCAGCGACGGTCATAGTCGCGTAGCCGCCATTGCGGGTGAAGCCTGTGAAAAGAGGATGGTCGCAGAGATTTTCCATCCCGTGGGTGCAGTAATAGCAATGCCCACAGGTATGGCCGAGCCCTGGGATACCGACCCGTTCCCCCACATTCAGGCTTGTAACGTTGCTTCCGAGCTTGTCGATACGGCCAACAATTTCATGTCCGGGAATGATGGGAAGAGTGGGGTTGGCGAGTTCGCCGTCCACGACATGCAGGTCTGTCCGGCAGACGCCGCAGGCCCCGATACGGATACGGATTTCGTCCGGTCCGGGTTCGGGGTCTGGCAGCTCCACCCATTCCAGAGGCTGGTGGTGTTGGCGGAGCTGCATGGCAAACATAGCGTGTGCTTTCTAAAGTCTCAGGTGTCTTGTCTCAGGACCGGAAATCCAGGACCGTACGGCCCTGAAGGCGGCAGTTCTTGAGGTTGTCGAAGATCGTGTTGATGTTCTCGATCTTGTCTGCGGTGACGACGGATTTCACTTTGCCGCGGGCGAAGAAATCCATGGCTTCGATCATATCCAGGCGTGTGCCGACGATGGAGCCACGAATGGTCGTGCCATTCATGACCATATCGAAGATCGAAACCGGGAAGTCTCCAGGTGGAAGGCCATTCAGAACGATTGTGCCGCCACGGCGGGCATAGCCCATGGCCTGCGAGAACGCGGTGCGGCCCACAGCCGTAACGAGAGCACCGTGAGCGCCGCCGACTTCCTGCTGGATGAAGGCAGCCGGGTCCTTGTCTTTGGCATTGACGGTCAGGGCAGCACCAAGCTTTTTGGCTGTAGCGAGCTTGTCGTCGTCAATATCGACGGCCACGACATTCATGCCCATGGCAACCGCGTATTGAACGGCCATCTGACCCAGACCGCCGACGCCCGAAATGGCCATCCACTGACCGGGGCGTGCCTCGGTCATCTTCAGACCCTTATAAACGGTCAGGCCAGCGCAAAGGACGGGCGCTGCCTGTAGGGCATCAATGTTGCTGGGCAGATGGGCGACATAGTTCGGATCTGCGACAACATATTCGGCGAAGCAGCCATTGACCGTGTAGCCGGTGTCGTCCTGCTCTTTGCACAGCGTTTCCCAGCCGCCGAGGCAGTGTTCGCAGTGTCCGCAGGCAGAGTAGAGCCAGGGCACGCCGACTACGTCGCCGACCTTGACGTGATTGACCTGACTGCCAACTGCCACGATATGGCCAATGCCTTCATGGCCCGGGATGAACGGTGGGTTCGGTTTTGCGGGCCAGTCACCCTCTGCGGCATGCAGGTCGGTGTGGCAGACGCCGCAGGTATCGACTTTCACGAGGATCTGGTTTGGCCGGATCTCGGGAATGGGAAGCCTCTCGACAGAGAGAGGCTTCCCGAACTCGCGGACGACGGCGGCCAGCATTGTATCAGCCATGAGAGTGTCTCCTTGAGAACTGGTTTACGATGTGCCGAGAGCCTTGACGGCTTCGACCATCTTGCTGAGGACGGCCTGCGCATCGCCGAAGACCATGGCGCAGTTGTCCTGGAAGAAGAGCGGGTTCTGAACAGCGGAGTAACCCATGCCCATGCCGCGCTTGATGACAAAGACCTGACGGGCCTGATCGGCATTGAGGATTGGCATGCCATAGATCGGGGAGGACTTATCTGTCCGGGCAGACGGGTTCACCACGTCATTGGCGCCAATGATGAGGGCGACATCCGTGTCAGCGAAGCTGTCGTTGATGTCTTCCATGTCATAGATCATGTCGTACGGGACGCCGGCTTCGGCGAGCAGCACGTTCATGTGGCCTGGCATACGGCCGGCGACCGGGTGAATGGCGAACTTGACGTCCACGCCTGCGGCCTGAAGCTGCTTGACGAAGTCGTAAAGCTTGCCCTGAGCCTGAGCGACGGCCAGACCGTAACCCGGAACAATGATGACAGACGAAGCATAGCGCATTGTCGTGGCAGCATCGCCTGGAGCAACGGACTTGGCTTCTTTCTGCGGGCCTGTGGCCGTGGAGGCAGAGGCTTCACCAAAGTTGCTGAACAGCACGTTGGAAATGGAGCGGTTCATGCCCTTGGCCATCATGACCGTCAGCAGAGTACCGGCAGAACCCACGACCATACCGGCGATCATCAGAGCTGGATCGGCCATGACATAGCCTTCGAGACCGACAGCCAGACCCGTGAAGGCGTTGTACAGCGAGATCACGACCGGCATGTCGGCGCCGCCGATGGGGATCGTCATGCAGATGCCAGCCAGCAGGGCGCCGATGAAGAACAGCAGCGTGGCGATACCGCCGCCATCCTGATGGTACAGGAAGGCTGCCATGATCCCGAGCAGGACGGTCAGCATGAAGACGGCAGCATTAACGATACGCTGACCGCCGAAGCGAATTGGCTTGTTCATCCGGCCATCGAGTTTGGTCCAGGCAATGATGGAGCCCGACAGGGACATGCTACCGATCAGGCCACCAGCGACGGTGACGAGAAGAGGAACAATGCCTGTCTCCTTCGGGCCGGTCAGGGCAATGACGGACACTGCCGCGGCCGCGCCACCACCCATGCCGTTAAAGAGGGCGACCATCTGCGGCATGGCCGTCATGGCCACGCTGCGGCCTTTCCAGCCCGCCCAGCCACCGCCGATGACGAGGCCAAGAATAGCCAGAATAACGTTGACGACCAGATGTGGTTTGGCGGCTTCAGAAACACTGAAAATGCCGAGGAAACTGGCTGCGGTGACGAACAGCATACCCCAGCCTGCCGTCACAATGCCGGAAACGGCCGTAACGGGGGAGGACATGCGCTTGAGGCCATAGACCAGCAGGCCGGAGGCGATAAGGGCGCTGATGGCGACGATATATTCGAGGAGGATCATTTCTGTGCTCCCTTCTGCGGAGCAGCTTTGTCACTGGGCTTGAACATGGCCAGCATACGGTCTGTCACGACGTAACCGCCGACAACGTTACCAGCACCCATCATAACGCCGAGGAAGCCGACAACCTGTTCGAGCACGGAAGAGGCGTTGAACAGGGCTGTCAGTGCGCCGACGACCACGATGCCGTGCACGAAGTTCGAGCCGGACATCAGCGGTGTGTGCAGGATGGAGGGCACGCGGCTGATGACCTCGTAGCCCGTGAAGGCGGCGAGCATGAAGATGTAGAGCGCGATGATGAAGGTCATTGCGGTGATCATCGTGCGGCCTCCTGTCCTGAAGCCTGTGCCGGTGCGGCGGGGGCGGCAGCCGGGGCAGGGGGTTGTGGTGCTGGTGGCGCCGGGGAATTCGGATCGACGGCTGTGCGGATGCCTTCGTTCGTGATGTAGCCATCATGCGTCAGGGCGGTGCCGGAAATGACTTCATCTGTGAAATCCAGCTGGATCTGACCATCCTTGGTCAGGATCTGCTGGAGCAGATGCATGATGTTCTTGGAATAAAGTTCACTGGCCTGAAGGGCGAGCATGGACGGAACATTGATGGGGCCGACAATCGTCGTCGGGCCAACCTGTACGATCTGGCCAGCCTGTGTGCCCTCACAGTTACCGCCACCTTCTGCACCGAGGTCGATAATGACGGAGCCGGGTTTCATGGCCTTGATCTGCTCGGCATCAATCAGGCGGGGAGCCTTCTTGCCGGGGACGGCTGCCGTGGTGACGATCAGGTCGGCGCGGGCGATGTGATCGCTGATGGCCTTGCGGACCGTCTGCTTTTCTTCATCCGTCAGTTCGCGGGCATACCCCCCCTTGCCGGTGGCATCCACGCCGGTATCGACGAATTTGGCACCCAGAGACTGTGCCTCTTCGCGTGTTTCGGGGCGGACGTCATAGCCTTCCGTGACGGCACCAAGACGCTTGGCCGTTGCGAGGGCCTGTAGGCCGGCAACACCAAGGCCCATGACCAGAACCTGTGCAGCCCGCAGGGAACCGACGGCTGTGGTCATCATGGGAAGGATCTTGGTCATGTGCACGGACCCGAGCAGGACAGCGTAATAGCCGGCAAGGGTCGCCTGACTGGACAGGGCGTCCATGGCCTGCGCGCGGGAAATGCGGGGAACCAGCTCCATGGCGAAGCAGGTCACTTTCTGGTCCCGCAGGGCCTTGACCAGATCAGGGTGGTTCCGACCGTAGATGAAGGACACCAGAATGGCGCCAGGCTTCATGGCCTGAACGGTTTCAATGGTAGGTGGTTGAACGGCGAGAACAATGTCCGCGTCGCTTAGCAGGGCCTTCCGATCCGTTGAAAGGGTTACGTCTTTGTAGGTTTCATCCGGGTAGGAAGAGGCGACACCGGCCCCGTTTTCCATCGCGAAAGAGACGCCGAGGCTGCTGAGGCGCTCGACAACCTGCGGGATCAGGGCGACGCGGCGTTCGCCACCTTCGTCCTGTTCTTTTAGTACCGTGATTTTTACGGTCATAGGTTGAAATCCTGCGTCTTTAATCTTTTGTGAAGGCGCGACTCATCCACCCCAATAAAGGGATGCAGGGGCCTGCGCCTCATTCGACTGCCATATTGACGCTATATTTGCGCCTCTTCCATTGATGGGTGTCAAAAGAAAAAAATTTCCTCTGTTTGTCATATTGTAATCGTTTCCAGATCAGGAAAACGGCTACGATTGTTTCGAAAATTGGTATTTGCTGTTCAGGTTTTCTTTAACTCAGGGACGTTGTGGGAAGAGTGGATTTTCCCGCCTCAGGATTGTAAGAGCCTTCTCTCCTGACAGAACTGATCGAAAGGCTCCTGCTGCCCCATGGCATTCGACGCTGCCTTTCTGGACGAACTCCGTAATCGGACGCCCCTGGCCTCCCTGATTGGCCGGCGTAACAAGCTGGTTCGTTCGGGCCGGAACTGGAAAACGTGCTGCCCTTTTCATGGGGAAAAGACGCCGTCTTTCTACGTCTATGACGACCACTTTCACTGTTTCGGCTGTGGTGCGCATGGCGATGCGATTTCGTTTGTCATGCAGAGCGATGGCCGGAGTTTTCCGGAAGCTGTCGAGCAACTGGCGGCGGAAGCGGGGCTTGAAGTTCCGAAGCAGGATCCACGGAGTGAGGCACGTGCGCGGGAAGTCAAATCTCTTGGCGAGGTTCTGTCCCTCGTTCAGGCCAGCTACCGGCGTCGGCTTTCTCTTCCTGAAGGGCGGGAAGGGCTGGCCTACCTGCGTGGGCGTGGACTGAGTGACGCAACCATCGAGCGGTTTGGGCTCGGATGGTCAGGCGATGGGCGGCATCTGGTCGAGGAACTGCGTGCTCATGATGTAACGCCTGAGATGCTGGTTCAGGCTGGCATCCTGCGCGTGGATGATCGGGGGCAACCTAAAGGGGAACTGTTTTTCAATCGCGTAACATTTCCGATCCGCGATCGTCGGGGGAAAATAATTTCCTTTGGGGCGCGGACTCTGGGGGATGGTCAGCCGAAATATCTGAATGGTCCGGAAACAGCGCTCTTTTCCAAACGGCGTACCCTTTACAATCTCGATCTGGCTCGTGAGGCTGTCCACAAAGGGGCTGAGCTGGTTGTGGTCGAAGGTTACATGGATGTCATTGCCCTGGATCAGGCCGGGTTCGGTGGGGCCGTTGCGCCTCTGGGGACTGCGCTTGGAGAAGACCAACTCGATCTTCTGTGGCGGATGTCTCCGTCCCCCATTCTGTGTCTGGATGGTGATGCGGCTGGTGCGCATGCAGCGCTGCGTGTCTGTGAGGTCGCACTTCCGTTGCTGTCTCCGGAACGGACGCTTCGGTTCTGTCGCCTTGATCCGAAGGACGATCCAGACAGTCTGATCCGCTCTCGGGGAGCCGGAGCGATGGGGGAGGCACTTTCAGGGGCGACCTCCCTGGCAACGGAGCTGTTTGGCCTGATGACGGGGAACATGTCGGACCCCGGTCCCGATCAGCGGGCAGCACTCCGTGAAAAGCTGGTGGCTCTTTCAAAGCTTATCCCGGATCGTGCTCTCTCGTCTGAGTATCGCAGCACGTTCCTGGATATGTTCTTTGCGCGTTTCAGGCGTGGAGGAGGCGGGAAAAAGCCGTTTCAGAAGAAAGGCGCGCCGCTTCCTCTGTCGACGCAGGCTCCGGGCGAAATGCGTCACATCGAGCAGGGAAGTGTTGAGCGGCTTAATATTCTTACAGCGATGCTTCTGCGGTATCCGGACATCCTCCCCGAAGTGGAGCAGGCCTATAGCAGTCTGGCGCTTCCCGGTGATCTGGATCGGATTCGCTCGGCTCTTCTGGATTGGACCTGTCAGGACGAGGATCTGACGGAAGAGAACTGTCAGCGCTGGATTGAGGATCATGGTCTGACGGATATCGCTGCGGCCGTTACAGAGAGTCCCATGCCGCGCGAAGTAGGGCTTGGAAAAGACCGGGATGATGTTCTCAAGGTCGATGTCGTGGAGAGCTGGTGGCACTTTTACGGGCTTGTAAATTTTCGCAATTTCGAGCGCGAAGTGGCCAATGACATTCAGGCAACCATTATGCAGGTTTATTCTGGCGGGGGCGACGGGGACGCGTCTTTCCCGGAAAGTCTGCTGGCCCGGATGAGGGTTCTGGAAGCCTTGCGACGGGGTGAGGATGTGGAAGAAGAGGGCTGAAAAAGGTCGGCGCTAACGTTTTTTCTTGCGGTGAAGTTGCATTCTTTTTCGTCTAAACCTTGACTTACCGCTCAGGATCGACCACCTGCACGCTGCCGAATTGCTTGCTTTCGGTGGAGTTGAGGGAGAGACGCATGGCGACGAAAACAGCCTCTGGTACGGATCGGAACGCGCAGGAACAGGAGGGGGATGCCACTCTTCTTGATACGCAGTCCGCTGCCGTAAAGCGGCTGATCGCCAAAGGGCGTGAGCGTGGCCACATCACGTTTGACGAGCTGAACGCCGTTCTGCCGCAGGACCAGATGTCCTCCGAGCAGATTGAAGACGTGATGGCAGCTCTGTCGGAAATGGGCATCCAGGTTCTGGAAAACGAAGAGCAGGACGACGCAGAGCCTGCTCAGGAAGAAGCCAAGGAAGAGGCCGAGGAGTCCGACGAGCCGCAGGGCGGTAACGTTGACGCTGAAGCTGCCAGCCGAACGGATGATCCGGTTCGCATGTATCTTCGCGAGATGGGCTCGGTTGAGCTTCTGTCCCGTGAAGGCGAAATTGCGATTGCCAAGCGTATCGAGGCCGGTCGGGACGAGATGATTGGTGGGCTGTGCGAAAGCCCGCTGACGATCCGTGCCATCATTTCCTGGCATGAGCGCCTCAAGGATGGCGAAATGCTGCTTCGTGATATCGTGGATCTGGAGGCCAGCCAGGCTGGTGAGCCAGGACCCGAGGGCGAGGAAGGGGAAGAGGGCGAAGAGCCGGCTGACGATGACGCGAGCGATGACGAAACCGAAGAAGGTGATGGCGAGCAGCAGGAAGGCAGCGGTCTCTCCCTGTCTGCTCTGGAAGAGAAGCTGAAGCCGGAAATCCTGGCACGCTTCGAAGCCATTGAGCCGCTGTATCACAAGCTTCGTCAGTTGCAGGTCAAGCGCCTTGAAGCCCTGACGGCAGGCGAAGAATCAACAGATAAGTCCGAGCAGGTTTACGAAGAGCTGCGTCGTGAGCTGGTCAGTCTGGTTGAGCAGGTTCATCTGCATAACAACCGGATCGAGGAACTGGTCGCACAGATCAAGGTCCATGTTCAGCGTCTGAACAATCTTGAAGGCCGGATGCTGCGCCTTGCAGAAAGCTGCAAAATCACACGTGATGACTTCCTGCTGAAGTATCGTAACCGCGAGATGGATCCGACCTGGATCGACTTCATCTGCACTCTGCCGGGTAAGGGCTGGAAAACGCTGACGACGCGGCATCTGGAGCAGCTTCGGAGCCTGCGTGGAGAACTGTCCGCGCTGGCGCATGAGACAGGTCTGCCGGTTGGCGAATTCCGCCGTGTGTATGCGACCATTTCCCGTGGTGAGCGTGATTCCACGCGTGCCAAGAAGGAAATGATCGAGGCCAACCTGCGTCTCGTGATCTCGATTGCCAAGAAATACACGAACCGTGGTCTTCAGTTCCTGGATCTGATTCAGGAAGGCAACATTGGTCTGATGAAGGCCGTGGACAAATTCGAGTACCGCCGTGGTTACAAGTTCTCGACCTATGCCACCTGGTGGATCCGTCAGGCCATCACGCGTTCCATCGCGGATCAGGCCAAGACGATCCGTATTCCGGTGCACATGATCGAGACGATCAACAAGCTGGTGCGCACGTCCCGTCAGATGCTGCATGAGATCGGGCGTGAGCCTGCTCCGGAAGAGCTGGCTGAGAAGCTCGGCATGCCGCTGGAGAAGGTTCGGAAGGTCCTGAAGATCGCCAAGGAGCCGATTTCCCTTGAAACGCCGATTGGCGACGAGGAAGACAGCCATCTTGGTGATTTCATCGAGGATAAGACGGCCGTTATTCCGTTGGATGCCGCGATCCAGACGAACCTGCGTGAAGCGACGACCCGTGTTCTGGCGTCCCTGACGCCGCGTGAAGAGCGCGTGCTTCGGATGCGCTTCGGCATTGGCATGAACACGGACCATACACTTGAGGAAGTTGGGCAGCAGTTCAACGTGACCCGTGAGCGTATCCGTCAGATCGAAGCAAAGGCGCTTCGCAAGCTCAAGCACCCGAGCCGTAGCCGCAAGCTGCGGTCCTTCCTCGACGATAACTGATCGTCAAGGTTATGTTACCGGACTGGCTCAGTCCAAAGGGGGCATCTACCCGACTTGAGGTGGATGTCACTTTTCTGGAGACGCGCACCTCCCGTGCGTCTCCAGTACTTCCGGATGGTTTGTCTCTTGAACGGGTTCTGCTACCGGCTCTCACGCTTTATCGCCAGCTCTACCGCGATGTCGGAGAAGATTATTGCTGGTGGATGCGACGTCCCATGCCGGACGAGCAGCTCGCTGAAATCCTGCATGATCCGTTGGTCTATTTCATGGTGCTTCGGGATGCAGCTGGGATGGCCCTTGGGTTCTATGAGCTGGATCTGAGGGATCACGGGGATGCTAATCTGGCTTATTTCGGTCTGGTCCCTGCGGCTATCGGGCGGCGGCTAGGCCAAGTTCTGCTGGACTGCGCGGTTTCCCAAGCATTTGATGCAGGAAGCTGGCGGCTCCGTGTGAATACCTGCACCCTCGATCATCCACGCGCGCTCAGCAATTACCAGAAGGGCGGCTTTGTGATCCGGCATGTCGTGCAGGAAGTCTGGGATGTGCCAGATGAATATCTGCCGCAGAGACTGCGTCGACTCTGAGTTTATCCTTGATTTTCGAAGGTCTGCGTGATTAATGCAGCCTTTCCCTGCCGGGCGATGTGGCGTCGCGCCGGCTATACCCACGCTTTCCTCAAGATTGCACTGTCTCCGGCACGGGCTGGACCAGTTGGGTTGACCTTATCCGAAGGGAGTTTTCATGCCACTGTACGAAAGCGTGCTTATTGCACGTAACGATGTGTCCCAGGCACAGGTCGAGAGCCTGGTCGAGACCATTGAAGCCCTGCTGACCGAGCATGGTGGTTCCATCCAGAAGCGCGAATTCTGGGGCCTCCGTTCGCTCGCATATCGCATCAAGAAGAACCGTAAGGGCCACTATGTCCTGCTCGGTCTTGACTGCACCCCTGACACGCTGCGTGAACTTGAGCGCCAGCTCGGTCTGAACGAAGACGTGCTGCGCGTTCTGACGCTGCGCGTTGACGAGATCGACGAGAACCCGTCCCCGGTTCTGGCTCGCAAGAACGACGACCGTGGCGAGCGTGGCGGTTTCCGTGGCGGCTCCAAGCCGGCTGGCCGTTTCGAGAGCGGCCGTGGCGGCCCGCGTCGTGGTGGTGAAGACCGCGAAGAGTATCGTGCACGCGGCGAGCATGAAGATGCTCGTGAGGCGGCTGGAGCGGAGTAAGAAACATGTCCGAGACAACCACCCCCGAAGTGAACCCGGCTACCCGTCGTACCGCAGTTGGTGCACGTCGCCCGTTCTACCGTCGTCGCAAGTCCTGCCCGTTCTCCGGCCCGAATGCGCCGAAGATCGACTACAAGGACGTGCGCCTGCTGAGCCGCTTCCTTTCCGAGCGCGGCAAGATCGTGCCGAGCCGCATCACGGCCGTTTCGGCCAAGAAGCAGCGTGAGCTGGCGCAGGCTATCAAGCGTGCCCGCTTCCTTGCCCTGCTCCCCTACGTCGTGAGCTGAGGAGAGCACCATGTCCCAGACCGCACTGATCCTGCTCCAGCGGGTCGAGCATCTCGGCCAGATGGGTGATCTTGTCCAGGTGAAGCCGGGTTACGCACGTAACTTCCTGCTGCCGCAGGGCAAGGCCATGCGTGCCACGGCTGCAAACCGCAAGCGTTTCGACACGGAACGTGCGCAGCTTGAAGCCCTGAACATCAAGAAGCGCGAAGAAGCCGAGCGTCTTGCCGAGCGTATGGACAGCCTTTCGGTTGTTATCATCCGCCAGGCCAGCGACAGCGGCAGCCTGTACGGTTCCGTCAGCACGCGTGACATCGCCGTTGCTGCTACGGACGCCGGCCTGACGATCGCTCGTCAGCAGGTTGTTCTGGCTCACCCGATCAAGGTCCTTGGCCTGACGGAAGCCCGCATCGTGCTGCATCCGGAAGTTTCCATTCCGCTGACAGTCAACGTTGCACGTTCTGCTGAAGAAGCTGAGCGCCAGGCCCGCGGCGAAGCCGTTGGCGTGGAAGAAGAGGATGAGAACATCCTCGGCGAACTGCAGGCAGAGAACGCAGCTGAAGAAGCTGCTGCCGAAGCTGCAGTCACGGAAGAAGCCGAAGGCTGATTTCGCTGGCATAGCCAAAACAGAGAACCCGGCCGGGTATTCCCGTGCCGGGTTTTTTGTTGTCTGCTCTCCTCGCCAGAAAACTGGTAGCCATGTCATGCTTTGTCATGACGCGCGTGAACAGGAGGGAGACAGGTGTGAAGCCCATTCTCGATTTCGTTCTGAAGAAATTCATTCAGGTAGGGACGCTTCGCGTCACGTTCAGTGACGGTACGATCCATACCTACAAAGGCACCAAGCCCGGCCTTGAAGCAGGGCTTCATTTGAAAACAAAAAAAGCCGAACGGTCTCTGGTTGTTAATTCAGGACTCGCTTTTGGTGAAGAATACATGGCGGACGAGCTGTGTCCCGAAGGGTGCACGCTTGAAACGCTCATGCAGGTTCTGATGGCCAATATCATGGAAGGCGGCCATGTTTTTGAAGAAATCGAGGATCGGCTCCGATATTTTGCTCGTCCTCTCAAGGGACTGAATTCCCTTAAAAGATCACGTCGGAATGTTGCCCATCATTATGATTTGAATGGCCGTCTTTACGATCTTTTTCTGGATAAGGACCGTCAGTATTCCTGTGCTTATTTCGCTCATGAGGACATGACCCTCGAAGAGGCCCAGGCTGCGAAGAAACGGCATATTGCCTACAAGCTCAGACTTGATCGACCAGGGCTTGAAGTTCTTGATATCGGGTGTGGATGGGGCGGATTGGCCCTGACGCTTGCCAAAGATTACGGTGCGACTGTTGTCGGCATTACTCTCTCGAAAGAACAGCTTGAGGAGGCGCGAAGGCGCGTCAGGGCAGAAGGACTTGAAGGGCAGGTCCGCTTTGAACTTATGGACTATCGGAATGTCCATCATGAGTTTGATCGCGTGGTATCGGTCGGAATGTTCGAGCATGTGGGAAAGCCGCAGTTCGAGCGGTATTTCCAAGGAATTAAAGATTGTCTGAAGCCCGATGGGGTGGCGCTGATTCATTCGATTGGCCGAACAGACGGTCCGGGAACGACCAATGCATGGCTTCAGAAATATATTTTCCCCGGTGGGTATTCTCCTGCCCTGAGTGAGACATTGGCAGCAGTAGAGCGGTCAGGACTGTGGGTAACGGACTGCGAGATCCTGCGCCTACATTATGCCAAAACCATCGCAGAGTGGCGCAAGCGGTTTGATGCGAACCGTCAGAAGATTATCGAGCTTTATGATGAGCGATTTGTCCGGATGTTCGAACTTTATCTGATTGGAAGCGAACTGGCGTTTCGGGTGCAGGGGCATATGAATTTTCAGATTCAGCTGACACGATCCGTAGACGCTTTACCGCTCACGCGGGATTATATGTATGAGACGGAGCATAACGGCTCCGAACCCTGACCTCTAAATTAAGGTTCTGGTGTATAGCGAAAGCAGGCTGGGTCATGGTCGTGCACCAGACCCACTGCCTGCATCCAGGCATATACGATCACCGGTCCTACAAACCGGAATTCACGTGATTTCAGTTCTTTTGAAATTTTTACGGACAACGGAGACTGGGTCAGGACTGTTCCGCTAGGGTTGTAAATTGGTGCGTCAGGAACGAGTTTCGAGATGAAATCCGCAAAATCTTCGCCATTGTCTCGCATGGCAAGGTAGGCGCGGGCATTCCCGATAGTCGCTACAATTTTGGCACGGGCACGAATAATGCCTTCATCCTGCATCAGCCGATCGACATCTGCATCTGTAAACCGGGCAATTTTTTCCGGGTCAAAGCCTTCGAAAGCGCGTCGAAATCCTTCCCGACGTCGCAGGACGATCAGCCATGACAATCCGGCCTGGAAGCTTTCAAGAACAAGCGTTTCCCAGAGAAGGCGGCTGTCCCGAACACGAACACCCCATTCTTCGTCATGGTATTGACGGAGAAGGGGGTCAGTCATGGCCCAGAGGCAGCGTGCCCGGGCTGTTTCAGGAACGGGAGCGGGCAAGATGGAGTTCCGCGAGACGGGCGAACTCTGCGACTGAGAGTGTCTCCGCACGTCGGGTCGGCTCAATCCCCGCCTCCCCGAGAAGTGCCTCGCCGCCAATGGATTTGAGTGAAGACCGCAGCATCTTGCGACGTTGCCCAAAAGCCGCTGCCGTGACCCGTTCCATGGCTCTGAAAAGCGCTGGCTCAGGCTGCTCCGCATGTGGGATCAGCACTGCGACGGCAGAATGTACTTTTGGCGGTGGTGAGAAGGCCCCTGGGGGAATACGCAGCGCCACAGAGCACGACGCACACCACTGGGCCAGAACGGCCAGTCGGCCATAAGCGGACGTATCAGGCGCTGCGCAAATACGTTCTGCCACCTCCAACTGGAACATCAGAGACAGACGTTCCCACGACGCAGCCTGTTTCAGCCAGCCGACAAGGAGAGGGGTTGCAACGTTATAGGGCAGGTTGGCGATGATCTGACGGGGGGCGGGCGCAAGGCTCGCTGCATCCAGCTTCAGAGCATCCTGACGGACGACGTGCAGGCGATCTGGATAGTGCTCTGCCAGTTCGTCCAGTAGGGGCCAGGCTCGCTCGTCAATTTCAACGGCATCGACGCGGGCTGCCGGGCTTTCAAGCAGGGCGCGGGTCAGGCCACCGGGACCAGGACCGATTTCCACAACGCTGCGGCCGGTCAGGTCCCCACCGAGGGAGACAATCCGGGCACAGATGCCCGGATCGAGAAGGAAGTGCTGACCGAGAGACTTCTTGGCATCCAGACCGTGGGTCTGAATGGTGTCTTTAAGAGAAGGAAGGCTCACGTCAGTTCAGGGCCGGCTTTGCGGCAGGACGAATATCGATAATGGAGCGGCGTTGCAGATCCCGCTGAAGCTGGCGGGATGCCTGTTCCACCCGTTCGTTCATGAGCTGATCGGCAATTTCGCCGGGTGTCTGCTGAGCCAGATTTTTCTGCTGGCGGTCGCAGACCATGAGCAGGGCAATGCCATCCATCGATACAAGGGGACGGCTGACCTTGTTGGCAGGCAGCGGCTCGATAACGGACCGCATCTGCGGAGCAAGACGCTCCAGAACCTGCGTTCCCGGATTGCTGGGGCGTTTTTCTCCCAGAGACTTGTTGAGTGCTTCCAGCGCGTCGCAGCTATGGATGGTTTCGATGGCGTGGGTCGCCTTCTGGAGAGACGCCTGCTGCTGCGGTGTGGGGTTCTGTGGGTTCAAGGGCGCGTCAAACGGGAAAAACGCCTGGCGTAGAGAAACAAGCGTTCCCATCTGTTTGCCAACCACGCGCTTGGCCTGAACGGTTGCGATCACGAAGCCGCCGGCGACCTGAATAGGGTTGGAAATGGCGCCAATAGGCATCTGCCGCACGACATTGACCACTTCCGGGTCAAGATTATCTTCCTGAACCCAGCCCATGGATCCACCATCAAGGGCGGACTGTGCCTGCGAGAACTGTGCGGCGACGATCGGGAAGGGCGCACCTTCACGGAGTTGCGAAATGATGGTGCGGGTGAACGTCAATTCGTTTTCATCATGGCGGGGGTCAGCCACGGGAACGAAAATTTCGCTCATCATGTACTGAGCGCGACCCTGCTCAGCCTGAAGGGCCTGTTCACGCTGGGCGATCTGGGTCGCTGTAATACGGCCGCCTTCCCCCAGCTGTTCACGCAGAACCTGCATCCAGCCGATCTGAACACGGATCTGGTCGATCAGGGTGGTGAGGGAAACGCCGTCGGACGCCAGGCGGTTACGCAGGGCATCCTTGGGCATGCCGTTGCGCTGTTCAATATTGCTGATGGCACCGGCGATCTGCTCCGGTTCGACATTGATATGCCGCTTCAGCATTTCCTGCGTTTTGAGGCGCTCATCGATCAGCTGATGGATGATCTGCCCGCGCATGCGGTTCATGACGTCAGGGCTGACAGGCAGTCCGGTGGAGAGCACGAACAGCTTTGCCCGGTTGTCCACATCACGCTGCGTCAGGACCTGACCGTTGATGACGGCGAGGATCTGGTCTTCCGGAGGTGGTTTGGCAGGAGCTGCGGCTTTCTGGGAAGCACTCTTGTGCGTGGGAGCCGTGTGAGCCAGGGCGGCAGGCGCTGCGACAGTGAGGGCCAGCAGGGCAGCCAGGGCCTTGGGGGCGGTGCGTTGGGTCTTGGACATGCTCAGCCGTTAATTCCGAAGGTGCCGATCGTTTTGAACGTGAAGTTGAACATCACTGTGGTGTTCCGCTGTTCGCCGCCGATCCGTGTGTATTGCTTGATATACATGATATCCAGCCCGAAACAGTCGTTGGAATAGCCAATATCCCCGCCGTTTGCGACGAACTGTTTCAGGGACAGGCTGCGACGGAAGAAGCCGGACGCATGATACTGGCGCCAGTGCGTCCATACGCCACCAGTAATTTCATTCGTTTTTACTGCATAAGGCGAGTTCACGCCATTCGTACGATAATCCGTGGCGTAGTAATAATATGGGGTGACAGGCTCATAGATGTAGCCAGCCGTAAAGCGGAGGGCAGGGATACCCGTGCTCAGCAGGCCTTCGCCATAATCAAGCTGGTGGGTCCAGGGATTGTAGCGTCCACGTGCTGTGACATCGACATACTGGTTCGGCGAAACCCGCAGTCGTGCAACGGGGTCAGACAGGTGATGGTCCAGTCCTGAATAGGGGATGCGATTATGGGTGATATGTTCCTGAACGCTTTCGCCCACGAGCATGTCGATCGTATGACCGTTCCACATCCAGCTCTGGTGAACGCCGACATTGGCGCGCAGGCCGCCATCAAGACGGTCCGTGCCGGTGTAGCGATTCAGCGAGAAGAGGGTTGTATCCGTGAACTCGTAGGACAAACTGTCTTCATTGGGCATGTAGCTGTTGGACGAGTTGCCAGTATTGGGCGCTGCGATCGCCTGTACGATGGGTTCGAAGATCTGTGAGCCACGTCCATGAGCGAAGGATCGCAGGAAGGGCCAGTTCATTTTTACGGCGACTGTCGGCAGGACCTGTCCCGTAAACTTCGTACCCATGGCCGTGTAATACAGAGGCTGCTGATACGTCCGGGTGGCACGGTAGATGTTAGAGTCCAGGCGTGCCGTCACAAGCCACTGTTGACCAAGGCTGTTATGGAATGGTCGATCCCACTGCATCTGGAGCTGCCCGCGCTGATCGGACACGCCGTTAACACGATAGACATCAAAATCCGTTGTGTTCAGGCTGAAACGGCCGCCGAGTGCATCCGGCTGTCCCTGAAAGGCATAGGTGAAGCGGGGGAGGACCCAGGGAAGGTCTGAGTTCTGAATGACGCCCTGGTTCAGACCTTGATAGGCCTGTGCATCAACGCGGGCGTAGGATCCGGTGCCGTATCCTTCAAGAAAGACATTCGAATTCAGCATTTCCGAACCGTAGCCCGGGACGCGATAGTCACGCATGTAGTTAGCGGATGTCGCGAGATTGATGTTTGCACCGACCAGCCAGTTCTGGCTGAGGGAGAAGTTACCCTGTCCGAAAATATATCCCTGCAGGCCGTATTCGCCGGAGGAATTGACGTTGTTCCCGAAGGTGTTGACGTAACGGCTTTCTCGGTTGGTATCAAACGCACCGCCTGCCGTGATGTCCAACATTCCGAAGTTAAAGCGGTTGCGGTACTGCGCTGTAACTTCCGGTCCCGGTTTGGTGGATGCGAGGCCGCGGACGGTCAGATCCTGATGTTCGTCGATTGCCCAGAAATAAGGGAGCGTGAAGTATGTGCCGAGATATCTGTCATGCGGGCTGATGCCAGCCATCAGGAAGCCGCTCTGGCGCTTTACAGACAGATCGCTCATGGAGAAGAACGGGAAATAGAATACCGGAAGCCCCAGCATCTTTAGCCATGCGTGATCAAATTCGATCCGTTTGTGTTGGGTATCCTGCGTCGCACCGTAGGCCTGGAACTGCCAGAATGGCGGGGCATCCGGTCGCTTCGCACAGATTTCGCAAGCTGTATAAACGGCATGTGACAGGTCGTTGATGAGGCCGTTCGTGCGACGCATACCGTTGCCGGCCAGCTTCGCATTGTCCTGCATCTTCATGAAGATCGAGGTGCCGATCCCATCATGCATGCCATGGCTGAATTCCATGTAGTTGGCATAGGTGGTGCTGCCATCCGGCTCCATGATAGCGACGTGACCCGTCGCCGCCAGAACGCCGGTATTCCGGTCATAAGTAATTTTGTCGGCACGAAGCGCATGATCGCCCTGCCAGATCCGGACATTGCCTTCCCATGTGACCAGACCGTTCTTGGCGTAGCTTTCGCTATCGGCGAGATAGGTCAGGGGATCACGCTCGGACGTAGGTTTTCCAATAACGATGATGTGCGAGTTATCGCGCTGCATCGTGTTGGCGAACATATCCTGCGGCGCCACGAGCGCTGTTCCCGTCAGGGCGGCGCTTGCAAGGGAAACGTACCTGCGAGCGCGTTTAGGGAGCCACCGGGGCACCGACATCAACCATCCTCCATGTGCAGCAGAAGCGCGACCGCAAGACAAAGCCCTGCGCCCGTAGGTGCCCATGCTGCAAGAACCGGCGGCAATGCACCGGATTCACCAAACTGTTCAGCCACTTTCGAGATGGTGAAGAGTGCAAAACCTGCAGCAATTCCCGATCCCAGCATCCGGGCTACCCCGCCGCGCCGTGCCGGGCGCATCGAAAACCCTGCCGATACCAATGCCATTGTACCAGCAAGGATGGGAAGAGCCAGAAGCGATTGGAAATGTAACCTGTGACGGATCGATGGGAAACCCGAGTGCTCCAGCAGACGAATAAACCCAGGTAATGCAAAGACTGAGAGCGTATCGGGAGACGCAAAACTCTCCTGAACACGGCTGACAGTCAGATCGGACGGAAGGGTCAGGGCGCCGATTTTCTGAGGCATATGATCGGGTTTCAGAAGCGCCGAATCATTGAGGTGCCATTCCTGATTGGCCAGAACCCCCGTGGGTGATTCAACTCGGATAATCAGGCGGTCGCGCTCATCCAGACGAAAAACGGTTACGCCTGAAACTTCCAGAGCGTTTTTGTTAAGACGAACATTCTGTGCGTGCAGGATGGCAACGCCGTGTGGAATGAGGCCTTCATCCGCCTGCCGGAGCCAGAGTTCGCCCCCTTGCATCGTCAGGGGGCCGCCGCCGGTGCGCAGATAAGACTGGTCGAGAAATTCTGCTTGTCGGTACATGGTGGATGACAGGGCGGACATGCCTGTGGTCGTGAAAAGGCCGATCAGTATCGCACACGCCAGCGGGCTGGCGAGAAACTGCCATGCGGAAATGCCGGCGGCGCGGGCAACGATCAGTTCCGATGATCTGGTCAGGCGCGAAAAACAGACAATACCGCCAAGAAGAATGCCGAAGGGCAGTACGTAGATGATGTAATACGGGATGTGCAGACCCGCGATTTCCAGAATGAGGCTTGTTGGTACATCCGGCCGGGTTGCGGCGCGGCGAAGTAGATCGATGAAGTCGAAGAGCGACACAAGCCCGGTCAGGGCCAGAACCATGGCGAGTGTGTTCAGTGTGAAGTGACGGGCAATATAGATTGCCAGCGTCGTGGAAAAACCGACCTCGGTTTCCTGCGGGCGGAGGGTGTGCAGCAGGGTGGAGAACCAGCCGCGCCGACTATAGAACATGCGCTTCATGAAGACTGTTTCGCCTGCCGGGATGTGCCCGTCCATTGTTCAGCAAACAGCAGGGCTGCACAGATGAGACTGGGAAGAAGGGCTACGGCCCAGATGAGGGGAACCAACGCAAGGTTTCGACCTGCAAGGTTCTGAAGCATGAGCGTCAGCGCCTGGAGGCCAACCACGGTCAGGATGGCTGTCATGGGGCGGGTGATGTTTCCGTGACGGGAAAAGGCACCCCGCAGAACTGCGACTAGCCCGATCATGGCAAAAGACAGCACGGTCAGCGGTGCAGTCAGGCGATGCCAGCCTTCCACTGCGAATTTGCCGCGATCACGCTCTGAAACTTCAGCGGGATTGGGATGAAAGAGTTCGTGCAGGGGCATTTCTGCCGCATCCCGTTCTTCATGATTGTTCTGGCGTGAAGAAGCGAGATCGATGGTATTCCGACCGAATGTCAGGACATTCAGGCGCCCGGTATGGCGATCGATTTCTTCGCGGGAGCCATTGTAGAGCACGACACGGGGCTTGTCGTTAACGGTTACGATGGTGCCACGTTCGGCCAGAATGGTCGTATGGGCATCTGGATCCCGATCATCTTCCACAAGCACACCATGCAGCAGGCCGTTGGCGTCTCGTGAACGTACATAGACGGTCATGTCACCCGACACCTTTGTGAAGACGCCGTCCTGCAAAAGAAAGGCTGCCATCTGGTTACGGATCTGGAACTCGTATCGATGAAACGCATGGTAGGACACGGGAGCCAGCCAGAGCGTCAGCACATAGCAAAGCACAACAGAGGTCACGCCGCAGATCATGCCAGGGCGCGCCAGTTCAAGCGGCGAAAGGCCGGCAGCGCGCATGACGGTCAGTTCACGGTCTCCAGACATGCGCTGATAGGTAAACAGCACCACAAGAAAAGTGGTGATCGGCAAGATGACCGCGACGAACGATGGCATCATCAGCGACGTCAACTGCAGGAAAACGCGCAATGACAAACCGTGCTGGACGATCATGGAGACGAAATGCAGCGATTGCGTCAGCCAGATGAGAGCAACTGCGCCGCCGGTCAGGGCAAGCAGTGCGACCAGAAGCTGTCGGAGGACATAGCGATCGATAAGGGGCAACAGATGTCGCCCTGAAGTGCCGGGGGAAGAGGCCATGGCCCTTCGTGTATCCTTAGCCTGTGACGGGAGAAAGGCAAAAAAGCGGTGTTTAATGGAAGTAGAACGAACGGTCGATCGGAGGGGGATCTGTCAGGCTGTGATAAAGCTGGGTGGCCGCGATCCCTAGCAATAGCCCTGCGCTCAGGCCAAAGGCAATTGCTACGTAACGCCACGGTTGCTGGGCCCTGTTGGTCACGATCTCTGCCTGAAGGCTGTAGGTGTCCATTTGTGTGCGGCTCAGCGTCGTCTGAAGAGAACGTATTCTGCCCTGCTGTGTTCTGATTTCGCCTTCAAGTTGCGCAATGGTCTGCCGCAGTTGCGCTTCACGGGCGCTTGTCCCAGTGCGCATGGGGTCTGTGGCGAGACTGGTGAACAGGTTTTTGAGGGCGCCCCCCGTCAGATTGTTACGCCGGGCGCGGGCTCGTAGGGCATCCAGCGCGTTCTGTGCCGAGCCGGGAGACTCTTCCAGAACGAGCGCCAGAATATCGGACAGGACCTTGATTTCTTTCGGATCGAAAGTTTCGGGCATGTTTCAGCCGGGGAGGGCTGAAGGGGGTCGGGGTTCAGCTGCACGGCGCAGTCGATCCCGAATGGCCAGCCCAAGCCCATGACGAGGAATTGTCTGGGCAGCGATACGTGTTATCCCCCGTTTTGTACCTTCGGCATCCAGAAAGCGGAGCCCGGCAAAAAGCCTCGCTGCCGCTTCTTCCAGATCGCCCGTTTCGCTCAGGTTCCAGGTTAGCCCCGCATTCGGCAGTGCCGGTCCGAATGCCAGCAGGGCTTCGTTTGGTTGTACGTCGTAGGCATCGAGCCTGACGGGCAGGGACGGAGCGTAATGGGACGCCAGACGACCGGGAGACGCAGGAAGAACCTCTGTAAAATCATCAGGATGGTAGATGGGGCCACACAAGTCTCTCAGATCTTCGAGCGTGACGCCGCCGGGACGTAGTAATACGGGCGTATCGCGCGTGAGATCCAGAACGGTGCTTTCCACGCCGACCGAGCACGGGCCGGAATCCAGAATGGCGTCAATGCGACCATCAAGAGAGCGCAGGACGTGCGAGGCGTCTGAAGGGCTGACAGTGCCGGAAATATTGGCCGAGGGGGCGGCAATTGGGGCACCGACTTCGCGAAGCAGTGCCAGTGCGGTTTTGCCACGGGGGACGCGTAGAGCCAGCGTGTCTAGCCCGGCCGCAGCGAGGTCCGAAACTGTGGCATTTGGGGAGCGAGGCAGAACCATTGTCAGCGGGCCAGGCCAGAACTTTTCCGCCAGAGCGTAGGCAATATCCTTGATGCGTCCCTGGAGGTCTGCCTGTGCAAAGGCGCTTTCCGCATCGGCCAGATGGCTGATGAGCGGATTGAAGCGCGGGCGCCCCTTGGCTGCAAAAATGCGGGCAACGGCCGTGTCGGATGAAGCAAGAGCGCCGAGGCCATAGACGGGCTCGGTTCCAAAGGCGACGAGCTTGCCGGCTTTCAGGAGTTCAGCAGCGCGGCGGATGCCAGCAGGGTCAGCGGCCAGACGTTCCGTGTGAAGGGTTTCGCTCACGATGCGCCTCCCGTGCAGTAAAAGGATGCGTTCAGGCGGCCGGGTTTGCCGTAACGAAGGGGCTGACCGTTTTCATCCAGCAGACTTCCCCCTGCGGCTTCCAAAATGGCTTGTGGAGCGGCGGTGTCCCATTCCATCGTTGGGCCAAAGCGGGGATAGAAGTCCGCTGCTCCTTCCGCGACGCGCATGAACTTGACCGATGAGGCCAGTTTGTCGATGGACGCGACTTTTCGTCCGGCAAGCCAGCGTTCCAGCAGTTCCGTGTTGCCATGATGGCTGGATGCCAGAACGCGCAGCCCGTCTTCAGACGGAGTGGCTGTATGGATAGGTGTGCTGGTTGTGCCATCGGAGCGATGGGCGCCGAGGCCTTGGCCACCGCTATAGATCAGGCCGTAGCCGGGGAGCGCGACGACGCCCAGAACGGGACGATCTCCACGAACAAGGCCGATATTGACGGTGAAGTCCCGTCCGCCGGATGAAAAGCCGCGTGTGCCGTCCAGTGGATCGACCAGCCAGTAGGCTTTTCCGGCTTCGACTTCGATACCAGAAGACATTTCCTCTTCACCGATCGCCGCAAGAGACGGGCAGGCGGCTCTTAGGCCGCGCAGGATATGCTCCTCTGAGGCCCGATCGGCTTCCGTGACGACAGAAGCGTCTTTCTTGACTTCCGTGCGAAAGCCGCGGGCGCGGATCTCGTTGATGATGTCGGCGGCTTCAGACGCAAGGCGGAAGGCCAGTGACAGCAGGGCGCGGTCATTATCAGGGGAGACCGTTTGAAGAGGAGCTGAGGTCATGCGTGCAAGGCTACTTCATGAAAGGCGTTTCGTCATGTGCTGATACACGTCGTCTAATGCAGGCAGCCGTCTGCGGACGGTGGAGGGCCAGCGTCTGCCGAAAAGGGCAGGCCCGTGGCGACCTTCAGGGCCGTATCGGAACTGCAGAATCTTCCTGGAACAGAAATTTTTTTAACAAAGTGAAAGTAGGAAGGCGTCCAGCCGGGCGTTCTGTCCGATGTTGTCAGGTTGTAGACGTAGATGACTGTCGGGCCTGCGAATGGAACCGGGTGTTCTCCGGGATCACGGATGGCTTCGAAGAGCAGAACTGACGGTTTTTTATCTAGTAACCCCCTGGCGAACTGCATGGTCGACAACGCATCTTCGCCGGTATGCGGCGCATCGCTCAGATGGTCCCGTAACGACGGGTCGGAACTTCCGGGTCTGGCCTCAACGCCAATGACGCTTGTTTTCCCTTCGACAGTGTTGGTCAGAAGATACAGGTGGTAGCCCCACGCATTTCCATTGTCGCGCCATGTCTGGAACACGGAAAATGGCCCTTCCGGTCCGTTGAAACTGTTCAGGCCGTCATGCAGCGTCAGGGGCGTCAGTTGCTCCAGTTTCGGGGAGGTGGCCTGCACGCTACTAGCCAGGGCCGGTGCGCAAACCGTGAAAGCATTTATCAGGAAAAGTGGGAGGGAACAGGTGGTGAGGTAACGCATCCGGTTGATCATTGCTCTGGACCCTCTTGTGTGGAGGCACGCTGTTCTCGATAACGAAGGTACTGAAATGGTTCTGCCATGCAAAAGGTGTCATATGCTCGATATTTCTTTCGGTTCGTTCCCTGCTCTGACTGATGCTGCGCCACAGGCTGTTGCGCTGATCTGCCATGGCAAGGGGACGTCCGATGACGCGACGTTCAAGGCGATTGATGAGGCGACAGCTGGCGCACTGGGGCGCGCTGTTTCGTTCAAGGGCTTCAAGGGTGATGCGGGCCAGACACTTGTTCTGACAGCTCCTTCTGCCTCCCTGTCTCAGGTCGTGCTTGTTGGATGTGCGGCCAAGGATGGTTCGGCTTTGACGTCTGTTGCCGTTGAAAATGCTGGCGGTACGGCAGCCAAGGCTCTGGATGGTGTGGAAAATGCCGTTTTGGCTCTGACGGCGGATGTTGCCGGGTTTGCGGCAGAAGCTGCTTCAGGCGCGCGCCTCGCCCGCTATGATTTTGATCTTTATCGTACGAAGAAGTCTTCTGACCGTGCGTCCCTGAAGGCGCTGACGGTGGTGACCTCCGATGTGGCTGCTGCGGAAAGCCGCTGGGGGGCTCTGGATGCCGTGTCCCGTGGCGTGTTCCTGACGCGTGATCTGATCAGCGAGCCAGCCAATATTCTTTCTCCCGAGACGTTCACCGCGCGTATCGAGGCGCTGCGGGAGATCGGGCTTGAGGTTGAAGTGCTTGATCAGGCAGCGATGCAGGAGCTCGGGTTCGGTGCGCTTCTCGGCGTGGCGCAGGGCAGCGCCAATGCACCACGCACGGTCATTGTTCGCCATAACGGCGGTGGGGACGAAGCGCCGCTGGCATTTATCGGCAAGGGCGTGACGTTCGATAGCGGTGGTATCTCCATCAAGCCAGCCGCTGGTATGGACGAAATGAAGACCGATATGGGTGGTGCGGCGACCGTCATCGGCCTGATGAGCGCGCTGGCCCGCCGTAAGGCGCCGGTCAATGTCATTGGTGTTGTCGGGCTGGTCGAGAACATGGTGTCCGGCCGGGCGCAGCGTCCGGGCGATATCGTGACGAGCTACAGCGGCCAGACTATCGAAGTTCTGAACACTGATGCCGAGGGCCGTCTGGTTTTGGCAGATGTGCTGGCCTACACGAAGGACCGTTTCAAGCCGAAGCTGATGGTGGATCTGGCTACGCTGACCGGTGCGATCGTGGTGAGTCTTGGCACGGAAAATGCGGGCCTGTTCAGCAATGATGACACACTGGCGTCTGGTCTGTTCGAGGCCGGAAAGCAGGTTGGTGAAGGTCTGTGGCGGATGCCGATGGGCGAGGCCTACAACCGTCAGATCGACTCTGATATTGCCGACATGAAGAACATCGGCGGCCGTCCGGGCAGTGCCATTCTGGCCGCTGAGTTCCTGAAGCGCTTTGTGGGTGATGCCACATGGGCCCATTTGGATATCGCGGGTACGACCTGGAAGACAACGGCATCCCCGACGGCTCCGAAGGGGGCCACAGGTTTTGGTGTGCGTCTTCTGAACCAGTTCGTGCAGTCTCATGAGGCTCGTGTCTGAGAACGGGGGCCTGAGGGTGGATGTCGGATTTTACCATCTGACGCGGACGCCTCTTGAAGAGGCGTTGCCTGTGCTGCTTGGCAAGACGCTGGATGTGGGAGAGCGGGCGCTTGTCCGTTGTCCCGATGCGGTGTCTGTCACTGCGCTGGATACGGCACTTTGGGCGTCGCGTGATCCGGTCTGGTTGCCTCATGGAACGGCAAAAATGGGTCATGCGGCACGACAGCCGATCTGGCTGACGGAAGGGAATGACGTGCCGAATGGTGCGAAATTTCTGTTCCGGGTTGATGGGGCAGGAGACGATGATTTCTCTCCCTTCACAAGAGTTTTTGATCTGTTTGACGGTCGTGATCCAGCGAGTGTCCAGCGGGCGCGTCAGCGTTGGGTCGCTCTGAAGGCTGCGGGTCATACGCTTGTGTATTGGCAACAGCAGGAACGGGGCTGGAAGAAATCCGGCTGACCTTTTGGCGGAACATCTCCTGCGCTCATGTCGTTGTGTGACTGAGTTCTTCCCGGGAGACGCCTTATGAAAACCGTTACGCTCCGCAACGGCACCACCGTTCCAGCCCTTGGAATGGGGACATGGAATGTCGGAGACAGTGCAGATCGTCGCTCTTCGGAAATCGAAAGTCTGCGCAAAGGGCTGGAAGCCGGTCTGCGCGTGATTGATACCGCGGAAATGTATGGCAATGGCCGGTCTGAAAAGCTGGTCGGCGAGGCCATCGCGGATGTGCGTGATGACGTCTATCTCGTCAGCAAGGTTCTGCCGTCCAATGCATCATATGACGGCGTGCGCCGGGCCTGTCGCCGCTCACTGGAGCGGCTAGAGACGGATTGGCTGGACATGTATCTGCTGCACTGGCGGGGTGGTACGCCGCTGGAAGAGACCATCCGGGCGTTTGAAGATCTTCAGGCTGACGGGCTGATCCGGGGCTGGGGTGTTTCGAATTTCGATGTCGATGACATGGAAGAAATTGAAGATCTTTCTGGTTCCTGCCAGATCAACCAGATCCTCTACAGCCTGGAACATCGTGGCACAGAGTTCGATCTGCTGGATCATGATCTGAACGCAGGCGTGGTCACGATGGCGTATTCGCCATTGGGTCAGGGTGGGGAACTGCTTCAGCATCCCGCACTTAAGGAGATTGCCGGGCGGCACGAGACCTCCGCCGGCCCCGCCGATCCGGCTCAGATTGCGCTGGCCTGGGTAATGCGGCGAGAGAATGTCATGGCTATTCCTAAGGCTGGATCTTCGAAGCATCTGCTGTCGAATGTTGCCAGTCTGGAGATTGTTCTGACGGAAGATGATCTGAAAGTTCTGGATCGTGCTTTTCCTCCGCCGCAACGCAAGGTATCTCTCGCCATGATCTGACGGGCATGATCTGATACGGCCCGTTTCCACTGCCGAAGCGGACCGTACCCTGTTCAATTTTTCGACCCTGTTTCATACCGATCCGGTCTCTCTGTGCCTCGCAGTATTGACTGTTCCTGCCGTTCTGAAAGCGGATCGGGACAGTGCGGCCGGGCGGGGGCGGATTGCTCTTCCGGCGGCGCTTGTTGCGATCCTCGCGACGTCAGGTCCAGCCATTGCCGTGGCTCTTGGCGTCTGGATGACGCAGGAACGCAGGGCCTGTCCGCTCTGGTGGGCGTTGCCAGCGCTGCTGTGTTCCGTTCTGCTTCCTGACAGTACCGTGGCCCTCCTGGCACTTTTTCCTGTGCTTTACTGGCCTGCGCTCAGTTCACGCGATGGGGCGCTGTTCCCGGCTCTCTCTGCCATTCTTGCCGTTTCGGTTCTCTGGCACGTTGGGGCCATCAACCCGATTGTCTGCATGGCAGGCCTCGGCGCGATGACGCTTCTTGTTTTGGGACGTTGTGCGTTGTGGGGGGAAAAGCCCGGGGACCTTGGGCTGCTCCGGCCAGCCATTCTGGCAACGCTCATGATTGCAGCGCAGGATGAAGGATTGACGACGGGCGCCCGGATTGCTCTGGAAGCCCTGCTGCTGGATCTCACTCTTCTGGTTCTGTACGTCCCAGCACTTCGTCTTCTTCCAGTGCTGGCCATTCTCAGGCTGCCTTTTCCGCCGTTGCCGGGATTTATCGTGCTGTGGCTTGGAATTCATGCCGCGCTTGGGTTGGCTGCCGGTGTGCAGGGCTGGAGCGTGATCGGGGTGTTTGTTGCACTTCTGATCGGCCTGATTTCGCTTGTGGATGTTCTGATTGTTGGGCGCAGACCGGACGCTGGTGTGTTGCCTGTTGGGCCTGCCGGAGCGGTCGGTATCATTGCTCTGGCAACCATGCTGCTGCCTCTGATCGTATTTGGTGTCTTCAGCCCGGTTCTTCATCATGTGGGGGGCGAATGGGTCTGGCCCTTCTGGTCTCTGGGAGGCGGAGACGGCGCGCATCTCAGGTTGCCAGCCATTGTCCTTCTTCTCGGCGCAATCTGGCTGTGGCTGGTCAAATCATGGCGGGGGGAGCGTGGGTTGGAAAAAGCCTTTGCAGGCCTGTTTTCCGGTCGACTTCAGACTGCACAGGGCGAAACCGGCCTGTTTGAAGAGCCCGCTGCTCTGCCGTGGGTGATCCGCCGTCTGATCGTTGGCGGGCGGGGGCGTGCTCGCGCCATGATGGCTCTGAAAGTCGGAAAAATGCCGGAGACACGACGGATGACTGTTGGCCTGTGGCTTGTGCTGCTGGCTCTGGTGCTTGCCGTTCTGGGGCTGACATCATGATGATGGTTGTCCTCCTTGCTGTCGCCCAGACACTTTTTCAGTGTGTTCTGCTGCTACTTTTGACGCCGCTGACCGCTTGGATGCTGGAAGAGCTGCCGCGCTGGGTTAACGGTGAAGCTGTGTCCGGGCCTGTGCGTCATGTGCGGCGTGCAGGACTTTTTTGGCGCGCTGCGTTCCGCCAGCCTTTGGCGCCTGGGATGGCTCTTGTTCTGGCTGTTTCCTGTTGAGCCTTGCTGTTCTGCCTGCTGTCACAACGGGAGGCGCCTTGATCTCGTTGGCGAACCCGCTGCTTGTCGGCATTTTGGTTCTTGTTGGACGGCTGATGCTGGGACGTTCCTCCTTGCGGGATGAAGGGCGGGGTGTTCTTCCCGCGGTTCTGGTGCTGTGTCTGACGGAAGCCCTGATTGCTCTGGCCGCTCCAGGGGCGGATGGTCTGGGTGGGCTTTGTGCAATGTTGCACATCGAGCCGGTACCGGGGCTGGAAGGTGCTTTAGGGGCCTGTGTTCTGGCTTTGGCCATTTCATGTCCACCGCTTCGTGAAGACGACATGCTTCAGCGTCTGGATGGTATGAAAGACCGGGCGGCCCGCGATATGGCGCGGCAGGTCGCGCAGGTTCTGAATTTTGCCTGGATTGTCCTGCTGGCTGATCTGGCTCTGCCCATATCCGTCGGATTGCGTGACGCAGGTCTTTCGGGATGGTTCGTGGGGCTGGCAGCCCTTCTGGCGCGGGTCTTACTTGTGGTGATGGTGCTTGTGACATTGAGGCTGACAGCGCAGGAGCGCAGCGAACGACTGACGGCGCTGTTTGCGGGTGTGGCGCTTCTTCTGGCACTGGCCGGGAGGTTCGCGACATGATTGTCGGGTTTGGCGTTCTGCTCCTTCTGGCGCTGGCTGGCCTAGGCCGGGATGGACGCGGATTACCGCTATACGGGTTGGTCTGTGCGTTTGCAGGGGCGACGGTCTGTGGCGGCCTGCTTGCGCTGCTGACGTCCGTTACGTTGGTCGGGCTGAATATTGGTGCGTGGATCTGGCTGCGACGTTTTGCGCCTCACGCGCCAGATCGGGGCGCTGTATTGCCTGTGGTGGGGGCTCTTTTGCTGTTGCTGGCACTTGGACTGTCCGGGGCCAGTCTGGGACTTGCGCCCGTTCTTGGGGCCGGTGTTGTTCTGATCGGACTTTGTGGCGCGGCGTTCGGACCGTCTCTTGTGCAGTTTACGGGCCTTCTGGTGGCGGCTGACGGTCTGATCGTTATGGCGTGCATCCTGCAATCCTGGCCGTTGTTTGCGGCGGCTGTTGCGCTCTGGGGCGTCCTGGGTGCGCTGGGCGTGACGTTGCTGCCGCGTCTGGCCTGGCGCCGCGTGGAGGAAAACTGATGCATCCGCTTGCTCCGGTCGGGACATTGTTTGCCGTCACCGTCTGGCCGCTTCTGGCAGCCTTTCTGCTCATGCTCACGCCTGCCAGTCATCAGCCAGCCAGTAGTCTGACATTTGCCATTGCCGGGGCGATCATGACGCCGATTGCGGTCTGGCTGATGCCGGGCGCCGATGCACTGGCGGCGGCGTGTTCCTGTGCGGTGGCCGTTATGCCACTCCTGCTGCCTCCCGCAATGGATAGAACCGGCCGCATCCTGCCCTTTCTGGTGACGGGGTGTGCCTTGATGGCGCTGAATGTTCATTCAGCGTTCGCCGTGACGGTGCTGTGTGGGGCCGGAACTGTTCTGCTGGCGTGGCGGGAAGGTCGCGGCGCGCAGAAGGCGGCGATTGTCTGGGACATGGCGCGGTCCCGTCTGGGAGGCGTAATTTTGGGAGTATTGGGGGCGTCGCTGCTCTCCATGGAACAGTCTCCGCTTGGGCCTGTTTTGTTGACGGTTGGTCTTTGCATGATGGCCGGTCTGGGGCCATCGCCCGTTCCGGAGCCTGAGGCTGCTCTATTTGATACGGGTCTCCGCTTTGCAGCAATCCTTCTGATGTTGCGGCTTGATCATCATGCGCTTGTGCATCTGCTGGTGCTGGTTGCGGGGTTTGGGACGCTCATCATGAAGATGGCCGTGCAATCGAAAGGGCGAGGGCAGTTCCTGCCGGTTCTGGCGGCTCTTGGGGCGATTGCTGCAGCAGTTGGGGAAGGCAGTGCGATTGTGCTTCTGCTCATCACGTCGCTCGTTCTGGCTGTACTGGAACGGGAAGGCGAGGCTGGTCGTTACCGGACAGTCGCTGATGGGATGGCGCCGTGGCCGGTCTTCTGCGCGCTTCTGGCAATAGGCCGGTCTCTTGAACCGTTTCTTCTTGCTCTGATGATTGTGTGTCTGTTGCCGGGGTTGAGGCAGGTTCGTTTTGCCGGGTTGATGCCGTCTGGTCTGGCTCTGAAGTCCGGAATGGTGCCGATGGTTGAGGCCGCCCTTCTCGCGGCTGGGTTGTGCGGGCCTTTGCTGCTGGCCTGGCATCCAACGCCGGGGTGGCACCCATGAGCGGAATGGGGCGGATCATCAGGAGTGGGGAGCGGGTCGCGCTGTCTCATTATTTTCTGGATGCAGAACAGTGGGAAGCCATGCTGGCGGCCCCGGGAACGACATTGTCGCTCTTGTCCTGCTGGGCGGATGAACACCGCGTCTATGTTCTTCTGCTTGAAGGTGATTGTCCGTTGATGGCCAGCACGGCGGTAGAAGATCGTCGTTACCTTGCGCCGTCCTCCCGTTTCCCCGCTGCGGAATGGGGTGAGCGGGTGGCCTACGACCTCTGGGGCATTGAGGCGATGAGCGCTTCCGGAGATGGGCAGCCTGCATTGGACGAGGGGGTGTGGGAAGCCACATGGCCCCTCTCTTCACGTCCAGGCCCGGGGGGGCAGGCAGCGCGTCCTGTTCCAGGGCGTACTGTTCTGCCCGCTGAAAAATCGGGTCTGACAGGCCCGCTGGAACTGTCTTTTGATGTGGTCCGGGGGAAAGTGCAGGATGTGTCCGTCAACGCGGGATTGGCGCATCGTGGCGTGCTGCATCGCATGGTCGGCCTGACGCCTGAGGAGGCGTTGCCACTGGTGTCCCGGATGACGGCCGGAGGATTTGTGGCGCATCCGGTCGCGTTTTGTCGGGCTGTGGCTCAGGCACGCGGTTTGCAGCCCGGGCCGGGTGTTCGGGACTGCTGGATGGTCCTGCTGGAAATCGAGCGGATGTCTGTCCACCTGTTTGATATGGCGCGCACGGCCAGAGCCGTGGATGCAGGGCTGTTGGCTACACATTGCGAACATGCGCGTGAGGCGATTGCTTCCGCCTGTGCAGAGCAGGGCGTGTCCCGTCGCCTAACGGATCTGGTACGGTGTGATGGTTTTCGTATGGGGCTGGAAATCGTTCCGTTGGCGCAGGCCATTATGGGCGTGATGCAGCCACGCATGGCCCAACTCAGGGAATTGCAATCGGTTTTTGCCCCGCGCCTGAAGGGGCTCGGCGTTCTGGCTCCAGCGCAAGCGCGGGAATTTGCGATTGGCGGGCTGGTTGGCAGAGCCTCGGGGCGCAGTCTGGATGTGCGTCGTCGGGAAGCCGGAATGCGACTGGATGCCCTGCGCTCGACAGGATCAAGCGACGGTGACGGCGCGGCGAGGGATGCATTGCGTCTGACCGAAATCCGCGACTCTCTGGCGCTGATTCAGCGTATTTTAGGCAGTATCGGCATGGATGATGACGAACCCGCCCCTGAGACCACGCAGGAAGGTATTGGTGTTGCGGAGGGTGCGCGCGGGGACATCTGGTACTGGATACGCCTTGAAAACGGAAAAATTGATGCCGTTCAGGCGCGCGATCCTTCGGTATCGTTGTTGTCAGTCCTGCCGGCTGTCCTGAAGGGAGAAACGCCGGAGCGACTGCCTGCTGCTTTGCGGTCTCTGGCCCTGTCTCCATCGGGAGTGGCGATGTGAGCGTGTTTCAGAAGACCGGGCCGCTGAGTGTGCTCCATGCGTTCATTGATGCCTCCCGCTGGAGGGCATCTCTGGAAAAAGACGCCCCCGCACGCACTGACATGATCAGCCTGTATGTGCTGGAGACCGGTGGTTGTGAAGGTTGCGCCATGGAAGTGGAGAGCCTGTGCGACTCTGCATTTGCGCTCGAGCGGTATGGTTTCACGCGTGTGACAGATCCAGCAGATGCAGACTGGCTTCTGGTGACAGGAGCCATGAGTCGCGCCTGTGTGCAGATGCTTGATCGCGTCTGGCAAGCTATGCCGCCGGGTAAAAGCCTGGTGGCTGTCGGGGCTTGTGCTGTCGACGGTGGTCTGTTCGGGGCTGGATACGCCACTCTTGGAGGTCTCAAGGCCCTGACGCAGGTTCGCAAGACCATTCCCGGTTGTCCGCCGTCTCCGCAGGATATTCTTCTAGGCTTGCAGCGGCTGGCGGGCGGCTGAAAGCCTCCGGTTCCCGTGGTCGGTCGTGTCACTAAAAACAGAAACATTGATTTTTTGTGATGGGACGGCTTGCTCGCAGAGGCTTTCCCGTTCAAGCAGACGAGCGCATACAGTGCGTTAATCCGTTTCTGGCTACCCGTTTCGGGAGCCGTCAAAACAGTACAGGGCATGAGATGGCTGACTATCGCCTTGGTATCGATCTCGGTGGAACGAAGATCGAGATTGCAGTTCTCAATCGCCAGGGCGACCTTGTCCTGCGTGAGCGAATTCCTAATCCGGGTGTTTATCCGGAAGCTATTCTTGCGATCCGTGATCTCGTAACGAGCGTGGACCATCGTCTGGGGGCTGTACCAAGCCACCGCGTGTCTGCCGGTCAGAGCACGTCTACTCTTGGAATTGGTATTCCGGGGTCCATTTCCCCGGAAACGGGTCTGATCAAGAATGCCAATGCCACGTGGCTGAACGACCAGCCTTTCGGCATGGATCTGGAATCCGCTCTGGCCCGCCCGGTTCGTACTGAGAATGACGCGAACTGCTTTGCGCTTTCAGAAGCTGCGGACGGCGCTGCGAAGGGTGCTCAGACAGTGTTCGGTATCATTGTCGGGACTGGCATGGGCGCGGGCATTGTGAATAACGGCCGCGTCATTGAAGGTCGCCATCATATTGCGGGTGAGTGGGGTCATCTACCGCTTCCCTGGCCTCTGCCGGAAGATGGCGAGCCTCGTCCGTGCTTCTGTGGCAACAAGGGCTGCATGGAGCGTTATCTCTCCGGTCCGGCTTTGGCGGCAGACTGGAAGGGCGCTGGAAACCGCAATACGGCTGGCATTGAAGATGCCGCTGCGAACGGGGATCAGGCCGCGATTGACGCGCTTAATCGCTACATGGAGCGTTTCGCACGTGCCTGTTCGCTTGCGATCAACTTCCTCGATCCGGACGTTATTGTTCTGGGCGGCGGGATTTCGAACCTTGCGTCGCTCTATGACCGCGTTCCACCCCTGTTGAGCAAGCACGTTATTACGCCTGTTTGCACGACGCCGATTGTCAAGAACTTGCATGGTGACAGTTCGGGCGTTCGTGGCGCCGCGTGGCTCTGGGATGTGACGGAATAAGAGTACCTGTCAGGCCGAAGATTTTCTTCGGCCTTGCTCAGATTTAAAAAAAGCCGCCGGGGATACCGGCGGCTTTTTCTATTTCAGGCGGTTTCTTCTTCAACCGTCTCTGACATGTCTTCAGCTGCTTTTCTTAACCGGTGATAGGACCGGCGAGAGAACGGCAGAATGGCAACATAGAACAGGCCGGCCGCAGCAAGAGCCCCCCACGGATCAGCAACGAGAACGGCGGCATAGAGGCCGGTTCCCAGCATTAGCGGAAGTACATAGCGGGCTGGAACCTTGAAGTTCTTGAAGGACCAGACTGGCAATGTAGAAACCAGAAGAAGTGCCGTCAGGATAAGGCAGATGGCGGAAACAATCGGCTCCCGGGCGAGGGCAGCAAGACCATCGGCGTGCATACGGTCTGCTTCCAGCCCCAGGAAAACCGGGAAGAGAACAATACCGGCACCCGCAGGCGCAGGAACACCCGTGAAGAAGTTCGCGGAGTAATCCGGCTTGTCATCATCATCGAGGCTCGCATTGAAGCGTGCCAGACGCAGCGCCATGCAGACCGTGAACATGATGCATGGCACGAAAGCATAACGTCCGGCATCTTCAAGGCACCACATCAGCAGCACGAAGGACGGTGCAACACCAAAGCACACGAAGTCTGACAGGCTGTCGAACTCTGCGCCGAAACGTGTGGTCCCGCGAAGGAGACGGGCAATCCGTCCATCCAGCCCGTCGATACAGGCTGCGATGAGAAGAGCGACCGCCGCGTGAGCGAACTGGTGTTCCAGGGCAAAGCGCATCCCGCTTAGCCCGGCGCACAGGCCAAGCATCGTCAGGATATTGGGGATCAGCCGGTTGAAAGACGGTCCCCGCACACGGGTGCGGGGAGTACGTCCCATACGGCGCAGTCTGCGGCGAATGCGACGGCGTCGGGCTGGACGGTTGAGTTCAGCCGTCTCGGGAATGGTCATGGGCGCGGTCTGGCTCAGAGCTTCGCCAGGACGGTTTCGCCCCCGATCATGGTCTGCCCTTCAACAACGATCGGCTCGACACCCGGCGGCAGATATACGTCGGTGCGGGAGCCAAAGCGGATCAGGCCGAAACGCTCACCTGCTTCCAGATGGTCGCCTTCTTCCACGAAGCACAGAATGCGACGGGCAATCAGGCCTGCGATCTGCACGACGCCGATATTGCGTCCGTCAGGAAGCGTCAGGCGGATTTCGTTGCGCTCGTTATGTTCGGACGCCTTGTCGAGGCTGGCGTTCAGGAACTTGCCTGCATGATAGGCAATCTTCGTAACCTGACCGGCGGCTGGCATCCGGTTGATGTGGACATCCAGCACGGACAGGAATGTCGAGACGCGCCATACTGGCGTGGTGCCCATTTCCAGAGCGGGCGGCGGAGAGACGAGTGAAACGCCTGTCACTCGGCCATCGGCAGAAGCCAGAACCAGGTTTGCACCCGGCGGCGGTGTGCGCTTCGGGTCACGGAAAAAATACAGGCAGAACGCGGAGAACGCTATGCCTGCCTTGCCGAGAAGGCGCGTGAAGCGCCACGGCGTCGCCCGACCGATGAGCCCGACAAGGGCGCCGGCGGCGAGGAAGGGAGTCGCAGCGCGATGCGGCGGCGACAGGACGAGCTTGAAGGACTGGATCAACGACATGGGACGCACTCTTACGGCACAGAAAGCTTGGGTCAAGAATTCGCCACAAAGAAGGCGTTTTTCAGGCAGGTTCCGCAAGCTGTCTGGGAACGGCTGCGCGGGCCTTTTCTTCCATAAGTGGTAGCCCAGCATAGACATTCTTGCGCGCGACGACGATGTGCACGCCCGCACAGGGATAATGCGTTATTTTTCCAACCCGCTCGGGAAGCGTGCCCGACATTCTGGACAGAAGGGCAGGTGGAGCCATGAGAGCGCCCGTGTGCTGCTCGATGCAGAACAGTCCCTGTTCCAGCAGGCGGGTGAGTTGAGCCGTGCTGAAAGGGGTGCCGTGACCGAAGGGTGTTGCGTCCGTATGGGCCCAGTAGCCGGAGCGGTTCGGGACAACGAGGATCAGTTGCCCGTCATCGGTCATGACTTTCCAGATGGCGCGCAGAAAATCGGGAGCCGAGCGGGTAAATTCGAGCCCATGGACGGCCAGGACTGTGTCCATCGACAGGTCATCGAAAGGCAGGCGTCCACTATCAACCAGGCAATCCTGAAGTGTTCGGGGAAAAGCGCGCTGGGTCTGTGGATGCTGGAGGCGCCCCGAAACCGCATAGCCCGCATTGGCGGGAAGATAGGGGCCGGGGTAGCCTATGCCGAGCAGGCGGCGCGCCCGGAGGTCTGGAAGTATGGCATGCAGCCTACGGTTCAGGAGCGTTGCGGTACGCACGCCTGTCCGGCTTTCGTAGAAGGCCGCGGCATCTTCGGAACGGGAGCGTGTCAGGCGCGTCAGCATGATATGCATCTAATCAGTAAGCGAAGTTCAGGGGAACCGTCATGTCACTCGATATTCAAGCTATCCCGGTTCTGTCAGACAATTATGTCTGGCTTCTGACGGCAGGTGATGGGACGCGCGCTGTCGTGGACCCGGGCGAGGCTGGGCCGGTGATCGACCTTCTGGGTGAAGGTAGGCTGGATCTGATCCTTCTGACCCATCATCATGCGGATCATACAGGCGGTGTCGATGCTTTGCGGGAGCACTACGGGGCGAAGGTCTTCGGCCCATCCCAGAAGCCAGAATGGCTGCCTCGACTGGATCGTGGCCTTGAAGATGGAGACACGTTTTTCATCGGCGACGTGGCCGTAGAGGTTCTGCTGACGCCGGGCCACGCTGTGGGGCATCTTTCCTATGTTGTCCCGGAAGGGCCGACACTTTTCTGCGGGGATGTTCTGTTCAGCGATGGATGTGGGCGTCTGCTGGAAGGAACGGCGGAAGAGCTGTTCCGGAGTCTGCATCGCTATGATGTCCTTCCAGACGACACGCTGGTTTGTGCAGGACACGAATACACCCGCTCCAACATCGCTTTCGCATTGCATGTTGATCCGGACAACCCAGTGCTCAAGGCGCGGGCTTCTGAAGTGGAAACGCTTCTGGAAGCCGGACGCCCGACTTTACCGGTGTCTCTTGGTACTGAGCGGGCAACAAACCCGTTTCTAAGAGCGCCAGATGTTGCCCGCTTTGCAGAATTACGGCGTCAGAAAGATATCTTCTGAAGGCAACAAAAAACCCCGCCCTTGTGAGGCGGGGTTTTTTGTTTCGGGTTAGGTCAGTGATGACCGCCGAAAATGATTTTCTTGAGGAGTTCAGCTCCTACGCCAACGACGAGAACGCCGCTGGCCCAGAAAAGAACGAACCACCCAACCCGTTTCATCCAGGCGACAGGGCCTGTTTTCTGATCGGGTTTTCCGTACTCGATTCTCATGGTCCGAACTCCCGGAAAATCAGTGGTAGTGGTGCTCTGCCGTCACTTTTCCGCGGAACACATAATAGGAATAGATCGTGTATCCAAGGATGACCGGCAGCAGGAACATGGCACCGAACAGGACAAAAGCCTGACTGCTCGGAGGGGAAGACGCCTGCCAGATGGTGATTGTCGGCGGCACGATGTATGGCCAGACATTGATCCCCAGTCCGGAGAAGCACAGGAAGAACAGACCCAGTGTCGCGATGAACGGCAGCAGGTGGGACTTACGGTTACGCAGGCCCAGGAACAACGCACCAGCGACAGCAACGACTGCTACTGGAACGGGCAGCACGAGAGCAAGCTGCGGCCACTCAAGCCAATGCTGCATGTAGGTCGTGTGCAGCTGCGGCGTCCATGCGGAGACAGCCACGATCGTCAGCAGCATCAGGCCGGCAAGCGCATAAGAGACGCGACGCATCGTGTCCTGCAGCTCGCCTTCACAACGCCAGATCAGCCATGTGGAGCCCAGAAGCGCATAGCCAATGGTCACTGCCACACCACAGAACAGGGCAAACGGCGTGACCCAGTCTAGCGACGTTCCGACGAACACGTTGTTCTGGACGGGGATGCCCTGAACAAGCGTGCCAAGGATAACGCCCTGCATGAAGGCTGCGACAATGGAACCGCCGCAGAAGGACGCATCCCAGAAGAACTGGGACCCGGGGGACTTCATCTTGAAGCGGAACTCGAAAGAGACACCACGAAGGATGAGGGCCAGCAGCATGAACAGGATTGGCAGGTACAGCGCAGGCAGGATGGTGCCATACGCGACCGGAAAGACGCCATAGAGGGCGGCGCCACCAAAGATCATCCAGGTTTCATTGCCGTCCCAGACAGGAGCGACCGTATTAACCATGACGTTGCGGTGATCGTGATCCCGTTCCTTGAGGAACAGGACACCGATGCCGAGGTCAAAGCCGTCAAGGATGACGTAAAGGAAGATGGCTGAGGCCGCGAGAACGGCCCAGACCACGGGAAGCCAGAAAGCGGCGGATTCGGTCATGATCGCTTACTCCGCCAGACCAGCATTGTGGGGATGGTGGGACACCTGCGTGGTACCAGCAGACATCTGTGGTTCGTGCTCGGACGGACCTTCTTCACCCGGATGTGGTTCCTGGGCAAAGCTGCGCAGCAGGATCGTGATGCCACCCGCGAAAACAACAAAGTACACGATCACAAAGGCGACCATGGACGTAGCCATGCTCGGCAGGGCGATCTGGGACACACTGTCAGACGTCTTGAGCAGACCATAGACCGTGTAGGGCTGACGGCCCACCTCGGTCGTGATCCAGCCGCAAAGCAGCGCCACGAAGCCAGCCGGAGACATCCAGAGTGCGACGCGATGCAGCAGAGCATTGTCGTACAGGCTTCCCTTCCACCGCAGGAAGAGAGACCACAGACCAACCAGAACCATGAGCGAACCAAGAGCGATCATGATGCGGAAGGAGAAGAACAGCAGGGGTGAGTACGGGCGCAGGTCCTTCGGGTAGTCCTTGAGGCCCGGCACCTTGCCATCAAGGCTGTGTGTCAGAATCAGGGAGCCGAGGAGCGGAATCTGGACCTTGTAGTGCGTCGTCTCGTTTTCCATGTCCGGGATACCGAACAGGATTTCCGGTGCACGACCTTCAGAGTCCCAGTCGCCTTCCATCGCGGCGATCTTGGCAGGCTGGTATTCCAGCGTGTTCAGACCCTGCGTGTCACCCGCCAGAAACTGGACCGGAGCAACGATGGCAGCCATCCACATGGCCATGGAGAACATCAGACGAACCTGTTCGGACGCCTGACGGCCTTCGCGACGGGCCTTCAGCAGATGCCAGCCAGCGACGCCAGCCACGATAAACGCAACGGACAGGAATGCTGCCAGTCCCATATGCACGAGGCGGAACGGGAAGGACGGGTTGAAAATGATCTGCCACCAGTTACCAGGCAGAAAGCGGCCCGTGGCTTCATCGATGATGTAGCCCTGCGGCGTCTGCATCCAGGAGTTGGAGGCAAGAATCCACGTCATGGAGATCAGCGTGCCGATCGAGACCATGCAGGTGGCGCCAAAGTGCAGGCCTTTGCCTACACGGTTGAGGCCAAACATCATGACGCCAAGGAAGCCGGCTTCAAGGAAGAAGGCCGTCATCACTTCATAGGCCAGCATCGGGCCAAGGATGGGGCCAGCCTTCTGCGAGAACTGGGACCAGTTGGTACCAAACTCGTAGGACATGACCAGACCGGAAACCACACCCATCGCGAAGACGACGGAGAAGATTTTCAGCCAGTATTTGAAGAGGTCCAGGTAAGCGCTGCGTCCGGTCTTGAGCCAGAGGCCTTCAAGAACGGCAAGATAGGCAGCGAGCCCGATCGAGAACGCGGGAAACACGATGTGAAACCCGACTGTGAACGCGAACTGGAATCGCGCGAGAAATAAAGCCGACAGGCCGAACATTGCGATGGTGCCTTCTGCTTGGACGACGGACCGCAGAACCAGCCCGGAAGGACCCGTCAGCTACGCTCGCGCCTTAAGAAGTCAGGAAAAGAGCGAAGATCATGCGCACCGCACCGCACACATGACCCGGACCTGAACCATCAAAGCCGCAGCATGACGAAAGTTTTCATCGACGCCACGATTTTGACAAAGATCAAGACATTCCCCGCGTCTACTCTCGCTAATGTGATACGTCAATTTTTTGTGTGGAAATATTTTGTAGGAGTGTTTCCAGAGACAACGGAAAGTGTCCGTTGAGTATCGGCAAATCAACCACCAGGGGTTGGGCTTGTTTGAGTATGGATGAGGGTTGCGCGCGAAGCATGTGCTGCAGAATGGCTTGCAGATCGGGCGAAAGTGTCGTCCGGGCGGATGCAGTGTTCAGAAGCTGTTCTGCTGCATTATGCCAGTTGAGCAGGTTCAGGGTGAGGTGGCCGGTAACCGCTGGCAGATCCAGAGATCCTGAAAAAGACAGGCGACTGGCATCCGGTTCGCTGCCGATTGAAAATGTCGCTGTCTGAAGAAGAAGCCGGTCATACCCTTCCGGGGAAAAGAAGGAACTGGCATCTTCTTGGGCTGAGGGCGTGAGGGCCGCTACGAGATGGGCATTTCGGGAAGAAAGTTTGAGCGAGGTAAGGGCGGGCGAGTTGAGTGTTTGAGCGGACAGTTCAAGCCCCAGCCGTGTTGAATCGTGAAGGGCATTAGGAATTGTCAAAAGACGCCCGGAAACTCCGGTTAGCGCAATCGACTGATCCAGAAACCCTGTCGTGAGTGCGATCTGGGTCGATGGACTTGCAAATGCGGTTTCATGATCCGCGGAAAAGCGCAGATGCAGGTCCTGAGACAGAATCGTGAGTTGAAGCGTCGGGGCGATAAAGCGGGTCGCGTGTCGTCCAGAGAGAAGTACGGGGAAGCCTGCCTGGATTAGATCGGGCCATAGTCCACCCACCCGAAGTCTTGTCCCGCTCCATCCTGCGTCAAAAGGTGCCCGGGTGGATCGCTCATGACTCAGGTGGGGAGATGTCATGGTAACCCAGGCGCCGAATGGCCAGCCGCCGCGCGTGCTCTGCTCGACAGTCATGGTCCACCCTGCGGTCTCTAGAGCCACTCGACGGGCTTCTATTTCTGCCTCGATCGTATCGGTTGTGCGCCACCAGAACAGGGTGTCTGCACACAGGAGGGCAATGACGATACCGGCCATCACAAGTCCCGACTTAAGGTAACGGGTAGTATTGGGAGAAAGGTTCACTGAGCCTGTCTTTAGTGAGGGCGGACGTAAATCTGGTTTCCGGCAGTTCTATTTTATCCCCAAAAGAGCCTGAAGGGGAAAAGCGTTATCGAAACGGAGGGCGGTCCGTCAGTGTGACAGAAAAAAGGCACCAAAAAATCGGTTAAAAATACCGGAAAACCGCAGAAAAAAGGGATTTTTAAATAGCCTGTGGAAACTGTAGGGTTTCTGTGTCATTCCTGCCTCGTAAAGGTATGAAATATCATCACCTCTCAAGGTAAGCTGAAGCGTTTCTCACTCCACAGAGTTATCCACAGGATCTCGCGGTAATGCGTGAGTTGCGCACAGTTCGTCCCACGCTTCTTCCAACGCTGCCGTGAAGACACCGCGGCCTGGTGTTGCAGGGAGTGGCCTACCGATGACGACCTTCAGAATTCCGGGTCTTTTGTGCCAGGGAGAGCGGTCCCAGAAGAGGCCGGAATTGGTTGCGACCGGGACGACCGGCACATTCGCTTGTCGGGCCAGCGCGATGATGCCGGGCTGAATGGAGTGGCGCTCTCCGGGGAGAGTTCTCGTCCCTTCAGGGAAGATGACAATCTGACGGTTCGCCGCATGTGCATCTGCGCTGTCCTTCATCATGGTGCGGAGGGCTTTGGAGCCCTCGCTGCGCCTGACCGGGATCATGCCCGCAAGAATGAGCATGGGGCCGACCAAGGGAATCTTCGTGAGTTCCTGTTTGATGATGTAGGTCGGCAGAGGCACCAGATTCATCCAGACGACCCCGTCGAAAAAGGACTGGTGCTGCGATGCGATGAGGCTCGGGCCTGCTGGCAGATTGTCCCGCCCGCTGATTTCGATGCGCACGGAACAGAGGCGTGAGAAGCCGAACAGAACGGCTCGGGACCAGAGCTTGGCGTAGCTCAGGGCCAGATCCCTCCGCTTGAGCGCACGGATCGGCAGGGCGCCAAGACCCATGATCAGGGTAAGAATCAGAAAATACAGATTGAACAGCAGGCCACGGAATATGCTCATGATGCTGTGTGCTCACCAGAAAATGGCAGGTTAGACAAGAGGCGTCAGTGCGCGGTCAGGCCGGTAGTTCCGTCTGGAAGGCCTGTGAGGTTGCCGAGTTCGGCTCCAAGGAGTTTGAGATATTCGCGAACCAGCAGGTGGAGCGTCTGGCGCGTTAAAGGTGCTTCCAGGGCCGGGGGCAGGACGGGGTAAGGAACGAGGTCGAGTTCAGGCGCGGTGCGATGCAGTTCTACGATTGCGCGTCGGATGTGATAACCAGCCGTTACAACCAGCAGGCTATGAAGCTTGTGATGGCGCGCCCATGTAGTGATCTCGTACGCATTTCCGATAGTGCTGACAGCCCGACGCCCCAGTGTAATTCGGTCCGTCATGTCTTCTGGCAGGGACTGTTTTTGCAGCTTCATCAGTTGATCGAGGGTCACATGCGGGCCGACCCCGGAAATAAGGAGAAGCTGCCCGTATCCCCCGCTGAGAAGGGTTATGGACGTTTCGATCCGTGACTGGCCCCCTGTCAGGGTCACAATCCCGTCGCAGACTGTCGCGACATGTGGGGGCTGTCGGGAATCATGGATGAACCATGCCAGACCGAGCGTCCATAAAAGAACGGCCAGTAACAGGATGGAAAAAGTGGCTCTCACGGCAGGCGTCTCAACCACACGAGAACCACGCCCTGGGCCGTGAGCCAGCCGAGGCAGGCAGCGATGAAGGGGAGGGCTCCAAGTTCCTTCAGGAGCGAGGGTGGCAGGATGCCCAGAGTTGTCCACCATCCATCAAGTGTCGTCGGAAAGACTGCGGGGAGCGCTGACTGACGCGCGAAAGGGGAAAGCGTCGTTGCGAGGGAGGTTGTCAGCGGGGTGAGGAGGATCAGGCCTGCGACACCTCCCAAAAAGCTGAGAAGGGCGGCGCGTCCTGCGATGTGGCTGGAGATTGTGAGGTCTGCCGCGCCGAGGGAGTGCACGATGTCCACGGCCCGCTTCTGGGCTGCTACAGAGCGGCGTACCGTAATGCCGATAGAGAGAATGGCGATGGCTGCGATCAGGATCACGGCCAGCCATGCGCAGCCCGTGAGGCTGGTGCCGAGGCGTTCAAGCCGCTGCCCCCATTGGAGGTCTTCCTGAACAATGGCTTCGGGAAGTGCATCGTGAACGGTCGCGCTGAGGTCGATTCCGCGGGTGTGGGCCACAATCAGAACTTCGGGTAGAGACAGACCGGGCAAGCCTCTGTGAGATCCGACGGGCTGACCGAGCCAGGGGGCCAGAAGATCCTGAACCTTGTCTGTTGAGAGTTTCTGAATGTTTGTTACGCCGTCCAATGCCTTCAGGGCGTGAACGAGAGCTTCAGTTCGGTCAGAGGCGTTTGGGATGTCCGTCGGGATTTCGATCGTTGCGGCACTACGCGCGGCTTGTGACCAGCCTTCGGCCAGAGACTGGATACCACTCAGACCCGCGAGGGCCAGGCCTGCCAGGAGGGTCATGAGGGCAACGAGAAGCGGTAGGCTGCCGGAGCGCAGGCCGGGTGAGACGCGGCGGCTCATGGCGCAATAGTCTGCGGGTCGAGGGTGCCGTCACGGAGCATGATTGACTGAGCAGGTGCTTCCCGCACCAGAGATTCGTTATGGGTGGCGACGATCACGGTCGTGCCGAGATCAATCAGTTCCTGGAAGGTAGAGAGCAGACGTCTGGCCTGAGACTCTTCGAGGGCGTTGGTGGGTTCATCTGCCAGAAGAATGTCAGGGCGCCCGATCAGGGCCCGGGCAATGGCAACGCGTTGTTGTTCGCCACCTGACAGGATGGTGGGGCGGGAATGGGCGTGAGCAGCAACGTCCAGCCATTCCAGAACGGAGAAAACTTCCTGCCGAATATCGCGCTCAGATCGGCCCCGTAAGCGCAACGGAAGGGCGACATTGTCAAAGACGGTCCATTCACCAATCAGGCGGTAATCCTGCGGCACAAAGCCGATACGTCTTCTCAGGTTCCGCAATGCGCCCCGGCTTGCGCCCGTTACAGATGTCCCGAGAATGTCCATCTGGCCGGACGCCGGGCGTGCTCCGAGTGTCAGAAGTCGGAGTAGGCTGGACTTGCCTGCGCCCGACGGTCCCAGCAGCCAGCGGAACTCGCCCTGTGGAATATTAAGGGTCATGCTGTGCAGAACGGGTTGCCCAACGCCAGCGGGTTTAAGGGAGACATCTCGCAGCCGGATCATGAATGGGCGATCAAAGGTGTTGCAGGCACATTAACCATTTATTAACGGTAACCCCTTCATATGGGCAAGCCAGTTCAGATCAGGCTGATATCGGTACGGCCTGATTTTTGAAGGATACTGTGATGCGTCTTGAATGTCCCCACTGTCATGCGGTTTTTGAAGTGCCTCAGGCACTTTTGGACCATGCGCGCCGGTTGCGCTGCGCAAATTGTGGAGAAAGCTGGGATGCTGGGGCTCCAGAGACCGTGCCTGAGGAGGAAGCCTCGGTTGCAGAGGATATCGGGGTTTCGATTGAGGGGCCAGATGCAGGAACTGAAACCGGTGCGGTATCTCTGAAGCAGCCTTCAGCAGGTGTGTGCAGTCTGGCAGCACGGGAAATTGAGCGTCGTCAGTCCATTCTGCATTCCCGTGCACCGGTCGGGCCGATGGCTGCATCAGAAACGACGGTTCGTCACATGATTGGAAGCACGGGAAGCTGGATGGCTGCATGGGGCATCAGCCTTGTCATGGTCGGGTGTGGTGCTGTTGCCGTATGGCACTGGAAAGTGGGGGAAGTGAGCCATCTATGGCCAGGTGTCGGCCATTTCGTTTCCCCCTGAGCTTTCTTACATATTGCGGGCAGCCAGCGCAGAGAGCGTGGCGCCGATAGCGGCGAGACCCATGAGCAGGAAACCGTCAAACATCAGTGAGCCGGGCGTCAGCAGGTGGCTGCCGATCTGAAGATGCGTCGGCAGCGTACCGGCGACATGGTTCATAATGTCCTTCGCCTGCGGGTCGGCGCTTGCAGCGCTGGTCGTAATGGCGCTGACGATATGGGGCAGAATGTACCAGCCCAGACCCAGGATCAGCAGTAGGGGGGCCAGGAGCTCGGCCACCTGTTGGGCGAAGTAGAAGACGAAATAACAGACGGACCAGATGCCAGTCCGGATCAGGGCCCCGGTTGAAAGAGGGGCACTTTCCCCGCTACGGGTGTTGAGCAGGCGATCCGTAATGTTGCGGGAGGGCTGAATGTCCATAGATACGGCTTCCACTGGTCCGGTAACGGGAGTTAGTCTTCGCCCCTTGGAAATCGGACGAACATCAGCTTCGGACTAGCTGCAAGAGGCCGTCAATGCAAACATTCCGTCACCGTCATGCTGCCTTCTGACCTCAAAATTCCGTCTGGAGTGACGGAGACGGCACGCGTTCTGCTCGTAGAGCCGGACGACACGCATGCCCAGCGGATCTGGCGTGTTCTGCTGAAAGAAGGGTTCGCCGTCACCTGTCTGGGAAGTGGTGAGGCTGCGCTGGGCATGGTCGAAGACCTGATGCCCGATCTGGTGGTCGTCTGTTCGGAACTGCCGGGCATGACAGGCGGCCAGCTTGCGCGGCGTCTGCGGCTGGATGCGTTGACCCGCACCATTCCCATCCTGATGCTGACGGAAGACGCGTCTCCGGGCGTTGAGCGCGAAGGGCTGGAAAGCGGGGCAGATGCCTATATTTCCAAATCCGCACATCCGGATCTTCTCGTGTTGCGAATGCGTGCGCTTCTGCGGGAGGGGCCGGAGCTTCTCCAGGTAGACGAGGCCTCCCGCCTGCGCCGGGCCAGAATCGTTATCGTCAATTCTCCTCGTGATGAGGATGAAGACGAGGACATACCCGACGATGCGCCAGAGACTACGCTAGGCGAACTGCTCTGGCGCGATGGCCATACGGTTACGTCTATCGAGCGCTCTGATGATCTGATCGAAGGTGGCTGGTTGCGTGGTGCGGATGGGCCTGACTGCCTGGTTCTGGAACTGGGAAGTGGCGAAGAAGACCTTAAGTTCTGCTGGCTGCTTGATGCACGGCGACAGGCCGTGCTTGAGGCGGGCGGTATCCCGTTCCGGACGCTGGGGATTGTCGAGGCGTCGCGGTTCAGGCGGCAGTCTTCCGGTGAGTTCTTTGAAGCGGGCATTGATGATCTGGTGCCCAGCGATATTGCTATTGAAGCTCTGGCGATGCGGATCAGGACACTCGCCCAGCGGCGTATGGCGCAAGATGAATTCCGCCAGCAGGAAATCGAACGTCAGCAGAATGCCCTGACGCTTGAGGCGGCGAGAGCTAAAGCTGAGATGGCCGAGGCGTTGGCACAAGCCAACATGGAACTGGCCCGGACGAACGAGCAGCTCATTCAGGCGCAGTCCAAACTCGTTCAGACCGCAAAGATGGCATCTCTGGGTGAACTGGTGGCGGGTATTGCTCATGAAATCAACAATCCGCTGGCGTTTACGATTGCCCATGCGGACACGGTGGAGCGAACACTGAAACGCCTTCAGACGATGGGTGGCCCTGAAGAGGGGGCGCCTCTCATGCAGAAGGGGATTTCGCGTCTGGAGTCCATGAAGCTCGGACTTCAGCGTATCCAGAACCTTGTTTTGAGTCTGAGACGTTTCTCGCGACTGGATGAGAGTTCGTTTCAGACGGTTGATGTTCCGGGCGCGCTGGATACTGCACTGGCATTGCTGGGACACAAGCTGGGGCCAGACATCATTATTGAGAAGGATCTTCAGGCGCCGGCACATCTGGTCTGCCAGCCTGCGTTCCTGAATCAGGTCGTCATGAACATCATATCCAATGCTGCTGATGCCCTGGCGGATATGTCTCCGGAAGGGGGGCCTGTGGAAGGGCGGATTGTCATTACGTCCCGGCTCGAGAACGGCCGGTATGACATGACGATCAGCGATGATGGACCTGGCCTTCCGGTTGAAATGAGAAACCGCGTCTTTGATCCGTTTTTTACGACCAAGCCTGTTGGAACCGGCACCGGACTGGGGCTGGCGATTGCCTATAGCGTCATGGAGGCTCATGCCGGAACCATCGAGATCACGGATGCCAATCTGCCTGATGGCCGAGGGGTTGGAGCCTGTTTCCGGCTCAGTCTCCCCGTGACAATGACAGAAGAGGGGCCGGTTGCGACCGGTCGTCCCGTATGAGTGTATGGAGTGCAAAGGGGCCGAGCCGTCCCCGGATTTTGCTGGTGGACGATGAGGAGGAAATCCTTGTTGCGCTGGAGGATCTGCTGGAGGACCAGTACGAGATCCTCGCCACGACGGACCCGTTCAGGGCGCTTGATCTTCTGCGTGCGCATCCGGACGTTGCGACTATTATTTCCGATCAGCGAATGCCCGGCCTGACGGGGGATCAACTGCTGATGCGGGCGCGGGAGTTTTCTGACGCACGCAGTATTCTCCTGACGGGATATGCGGATCTGGATGCGGTGGTCTCGGCGCTGAATCTCGGGCAGGTGCAGGCTTACGTGCACAAACCCTGGGATTCAGATGCGCTACGATCCCTCGTGGGGGAAGTGACCCAGCACTGTATGGCCCAGCGAGCATTACAGACGGAGCAGGCCTTGCTGCGCGGTCTCATGGAAGCACTGCCGATTGGGCTGGTGTTTTCGGATGCACAGGGGCGATGTATCCGGAGCAATATTCTGGATGAAGCCGTTGAAAATGCCGGAGATGAACTGACGCATTTTCCAGAGGCTCTCCGGGGTGAAGTTCGCCAGATGCGTGAAACGGTCCGGCAGAACGGGCAGGAAGAGCGTCTGATTGCGGAGACTGTTCCTGACGGCAATGATGGTACCACACAACGCTGGCATGAACTGACGCGGCTCGCTCTGGCATGGCCGCAAAATGTTCCTTCTGCCGAACGCTGGCAGGTCAGTATGGACCGGGATGTCACCCGGCGTGTCCTGATGGAGAGCAGGCTTCGGCAGGCAGACAAACTTCAGTCTCTTGGGACGTTAGCTGGCGGGATTGCACACGACTTCAACAACCTTCTCGCAGCAATTTCCGGTTCTCTGGAACTGCTGGAAGATATGGTCGAGCTGGATGAGACATCCGGCGCACTCGTGAAAAATGCCATGGAGTCTGCGCAGCGAGGGGCGGTTTTGACGCGGAGGCTCCTACAGTTTGGGCGCCCGCGTGAGGCGAGGCTGGCCCCTGTTCGGCTGCAGGAACTCTTGCCGGGGCTTGAGGCGCTTCTTGTGCAAAGTCTCAAGCGGCGAAATGGGGAGAGAAGCATCACCTGTGTGCTGTCGCTTGAAGAGCTTTCTCCCGATTTTCCCGCGGTCTGGTCTGATCAGGATCAGCTTGAGATGGCGCTTCTCAATCTATGTGTGAATGCCCGGGATGCGATGACCCGTGGCGGAACCGTGAGAGTGTCAGCGCGTCTGGTGGGGCAGAAGTTCGAGACGTTGCCTTCCGAATGCTGTCTGGAACGGGCTGTCGCGATTGATGTGATCGATGAAGGTGAGGGGATGTCTCCGGAGGTGATGAAGCGGATTTTCGATCCGTTTTTCACTACGAAGGATGTCGGGCGTGGTACGGGGCTGGGTCTGTCCAGCGTCTATGGATTTCTCAGCCGGAGTTATGGTGAAATCGTTGTGGACAGCACGCTCGGGAAAGGGACGTGCATGACCTTGCTCCTTCCGGTGGCCAGGGAAGATACGCTGACGGAGCATCAGGCAAGTGAGAACAAGCAATTGCCTCTGCGGGTTCTGGTCATTGATGATGAGGCACCTGTGCGGATGGTAACGGCGGGTTTCCTGCGTCACGATGGCCATGACGTCACGGCTGTGTCGTGTCTGGCGGATGCCTTGGCTGCCGTGGAGAAAAAGGGTCCGTTTGATCTGGCTGTGATCGATATGCGGATGCCGGATCATGATGGTCCTGCGTGCGCGACTGCGCTGAAGGAAAGAACGCCTCACCTGAAGGTCCTCTTCATTAGTGGGCACACGGATGCATCGCCCGAACATGGCAAGGAGGAGCCACTCTCCAAGCCCTTCACCCATAAAGGCCTGCAAACTGCGATCCAGCGGTTGATCCAAACCAGGGCGAACTAGCCTGCACATCGGGTCCCTCTTGTCAGCAGGCGGACGCACCCCATCTTTTCGTGTGATGTCTTACCAAACTACTCCCCACGATCCGGTCGGCTGGCATGGCACGACCATTCTCTGTGTCCGCCGCGATGGGCAGGTTGCCATGGCGGGGGACGGGCAGGTCTCTCTCGGGCAGACCGTCATCAAAGGCAATGCGCGCAAGGTTCGGCGTATTGGTCCGCATGGTAAAATCCTTGCGGGTTTCACAGGCGCGACCGCTGATGCCTTCACGCTGCTGGAAAGGCTTGAGGCAAAGCTCGAGCGTTATCCGGGCCAGCTTGAGCGTGCATGCGTCGAACTGGCGAAGGACTGGCGCACGGACCGCTATTTGCGCCGTCTGGAAGCCATGATGGCCGTCGCAGACGCGGAGCGCTCTTTCACCCTGACGGGGAACGGTGATGTGCTGGAGCCGGAAGATGGCATCGTCGCCATTGGGTCTGGCGGTAACTATGCCCTGTCGGCTGCTCGGGCCTTGATGACTGTTGAGGGGCTGAGCGCAGAGGAAATCGCGCGCCGGGCCATGAAGATTGCTGGCGATATCTGCGTTTACACGAACTATTCCGTGACGCTTGAAACACTCGGCGGGGAGGCTTCCTGACATGGCCGTACCAAATTTTGCACCCCGCGAAATCGTCTCCGAACTTGATCGCTTTATTGTTGGTCAGTCCGATGCCAAGCGCGCTGTAGCGATTGCCATGCGAAACCGCTGGCGCCGGTCCCAGCTTCCTGATGGGCTGCGGGATGAGGTTGTTCCCAAAAACATCCTGATGATTGGCCCGACAGGGTGCGGCAAGACGGAAATCGCCCGTCGTCTGGCGAAGCTGGCCCAGTCGCCGTTCCTCAAGGTCGAAGCCACCAAGTTCACGGAAGTGGGCTATGTGGGCCGTGATGTGGACAGCATCATCCGTGATCTTGTTGAAGTCTCGCTGAACATGCTGCGCGAAGGCCGCCGCAAGGATGTGCAGGAAAAGGCTCGGGCAGCGGCTGAAAACCGTCTGGTTGATGCGCTTGTCGGGGAAGGGGCTACGGCCGACACGAAGGTCAAGTTCCGTCAGATGCTGCGGGATGGCGCGCTGGAAGACAAGGAAATTGAAATCCAGATTGCTCCCGATCCACAGGCCGATGGTGGCAAGGAAGGGGGTGATATTCCGGGTATGCAGCCGGGACAGGTCATCAGCTTCAACGACATGATGAAAGGCTTCATGAATCGGATGCCTTCACGCAAAAAACTGAAGGTGTCCGCGGCGCGTGAGCAGTTGATCCGTGAGGAAGCTGACAAGTTGCTGGATGACGAGTCCCTGACCCGGGAAGCAGTGGCGCATACCCAGAACCATGGCATCGTGTTCCTGGATGAGATCGACAAAGTTTGTGCGACATCCGAGCATGGAACACGGAGCGGGGACGTCTCTCGCGAAGGTGTCCAGCGTGATCTGCTGCCTTTGATTGAGGGCACGACGGTCAGCACGAAGTATGGGGCTGTGAAGACGGATCATATTCTCTTCATCGCATCCGGTGCGTTCCATATCGCCAAGCCTTCGGATCTTCTGCCGGAGTTGCAGGGGCGTCTTCCCATCCGGGTGGAACTCTCGGGGCTGAGCCGGGAAGATCTGAAGCGTATCCTGCTGGAACCGGAGCATTCGCTTCTCAAGCAGTATGTCAGCCTTCTGGGGACGGAAGGTGTCACGCTAGAATTTTCTGACGACGCAGTGGATGCTCTTGCGGAACTCGCCGCAGACATCAATGAGCGCGTCGAAAACATTGGCGCGCGCCGTCTGGCTACCGTTCTTGAAAAACTGCTGGAGGATGTCTCTTTTGCGGCTTCCGAGCGCAAAGGTGAGACCGTAAGGGTGACGGCTGAGGATGTTCGTGACAGGGTGGCGCCGCTTGCCCGCAAGGGCGATCTGAGCCGCTTTATCCTGTAACGGAGACTGATTTGTGAGTGATGCCTTTCTTGCGCCGCAAGAGGAAACTGCCGCCGCTGCCATTGAGGAAATCGAAGCCGAACTGGCCATGTTTGACGACTGGATGGAGCGGTATCAGTACATCATCGAGATGGGACGCAAGCTGCCCGTGTTCCCGACGGAATGGCAGGATGATGCCCATCGTGTACCGGGGTGTCAGAGCCAGGTCTGGCTTGAGGCTGAGGACCGTGATGGTCGGCTCTTTTTCGCCGGGGCTTCGGATGCTGCGATTGTGCAGGGGCTCGTAGCGTTGCTGCTACGGGTTTATTCGGGTCGTCCGCGCGACGAAATTCTTCAGACGAGCCCGGTTTTTCTGCACGATATGGGGCTGGTCAAGGCGCTGTCCACGAACCGTGGAAACGGGGTTGAAGCTATGGCACAGGCTATTCTCAAGCGCGCTGCTGCCTGATCTTTTCTGCCAAAATATGAAAAAGCCCCTGCCAGCAGATGTTGGCAGGGGCTTTTTTTATGCTCAGTTGGCTGGCTGAGCGGCCTGAGGTGCGGTGGTTTCACACTTGGTGAACTTGCCCTTGGCGTCCCGGCAGGGCTTCGGCTTCTTCGGAGCTTCACACTTGGTGAACTTGCCTTTGGCATCCCGGCAGGGCTGGGACTTGGCGTGAGCAAACTGGCCGCCGAAGGCAACAACGGCGAGGGCCGCAAGCGCAAATTTACGGATCATCATGATGAGGCATCCCTATGAAGTGACCCAGCCTGAAGGGATGGGTTTCGGAAACGTAAAATATTGCGTTTTCGCTTTGTAATCCAGAGTTAGTGGAAACCCTGCTGATCTTCTGGATGGACGACATCCCAGTTGGCGTGGCCACGGTAATGACCTGAAACAGGCTTCCCATTCTCCATGGCCGGAAAATATCGTGCCAGGCTGAAATAGGCGAGGGTCGTTGTTTTCAGAAGGTCAGGGCTGTTGCCTGAGGCGGTGCAGTTATGGGCAGCGCCGACTGCGTCGATATCGCATTCTACAGTGACGTCGCCCGACAGGCCCTGAATATTGGCAAATTCCGGATATCGCGGCGGATGGGAATGTGTCCTGTCCAGTATGGGATGGCTCAGCTCGGGATCAGTTTTGAATGTGTAGGTATGCTCCCAGAAGGCTTCCTGTGGCTCTGTGCCGACGTATTGAGGAAGGAACCGTGATTCTAGTGCAGCCTCCTGGGCTGCGAGACCAAAATCAGGCGCGCTCGCAAAAAGAATCTGACAATCCTTTGCGGCGCCTGTCGGGGTGATGGCGCAATGGACCGTTGCCGTCCCGCTGTGGCGATTTTCCTGTTCGGCCGGAGGGTAGGTGGCTGACACTGTGTGATGCGGGTCCTGCATCGCGGTAAGGGCTGGCGGCTCATCTTCGGCGCAGGCGGTGCCAGTAAGCATCAGGCTACCGAGCAGAAGGGGAAATATCTGGCGGATCATACGGGCTCCAGAAGGCTTTGGACGGTAACTTTATGTTGCAGACAAGTCCTGTAAAGCCGTTTCAACAAAAAAGGGCACCCGAAGGTGCCCTTTTCCGTAGTCGAACGCCAAAGATGGATCAGTTACCCAGTGAATAGGCAATCAGATCGTCACCCATGACGGTCGGGAAGGAGTTATGACCACCTGCATAGGTGACCACGAACTGCTTGCCATTGACCGCATAGGTCGTCGGCGTGGCCTGTGCTCCAGCCGGCAGACGGTCCTGCCACAGGGTCTTGCCTGTCGTTAGATCGTAAGCACGGATGTAGTAATCCATTGTGCCTGTCAGGAAGCCGAGGTTGCCAGCCGTGGAGAGCGGGCCGCCGAGGCTTGGGACGCCGATCTTGATCGGAGGCAGCGGGATGGGCAGGGAACTGCCGTGCATGGAGTCACGGAGCGTACCGTTACGATGCTGCCAGACCACCTTGTTGGTGCGCAGATCGATACCGGCCACGTAGCCCCAGGGCGGCGTGCGGCAAGGCATCTTGATGCCGAGCGGCAGCAGGACCGGGTCCATGAACGGATGCAGGTCAACAGCATACGGGATGCCGTAGTTCGGCTGCAGACCGGTTTCGCCACCAGAGCCCTTTGCGTTCGGTTCCGGCCATAGCGGGTTGCCCGGACCACGGGGAACCAGACGGGAGACGAATGGCAGGGAGATCGGGTTGGCAAATGCCACCTGACGCTGCGGATCGACGGCCAGACCACCCCATTCGAACATGCCGAGGTCGCCCGGGAAAATCAGAGATCCCTGGAGTGACGGTGGCGTGAACGGACCTTCATAACGAAGCGAGTGGAAGTAGATGCTGCAGAACATCTGGTCGAAGATCGTGCCACCCCAGATATCGGAATCTGAGAGGGGGGCCTTCGGACGCAGGCTCAGCTGTGACATCGGCTGCGTTGGGCTCGTGTGATCGCCTGGTGCAGCGCCACCCGGAACTGGCGTTTCCGGAGCCGGGACAACTTCCTTGCCGGTGCGACGGTCAAGAACGAAGATATCGCCGGTCTTTGTGGGGACATAAATGGACGGAACGATCGAGCCGTCTTTCGCCGTGATGTCCACGAGGCTCGGCTGGGAAGGAGCGTCCATGTCCCACAGATCATGATGAACGGTCTGGTAGTACCAGGCCAGCTTACCCGTCTCTGCGTTCAGCGCGATGATACCCGGAGCATAGCGCTCGGATTCCTTGGTGCGGTAACCGCCCCACTGATCCGGCGTACCTACGCCCATTGGGATGTAAACGAGGTTCAGGTTCTTGTCGTAGGACGACACGATCCAGGAGTTCGGAGAGTTCGGATGGAAGACCGGATGATCCGGGGCTGGCATCTGGTTCGGGTCCGGGTTGGACGCGTCAAACACCCACACGCGCTTGCCGGTGTAGACGTCAAATGCCTGTGTTGCGCCCGATGCCTGCTTGATGGAGCCGTTATCGGTGATGGCGCTGTTGGCAATGATCAGCTTGTCCGTGATGACCGGCGGCGACGTCGGCTCATACATGCCCGGTGTGGTGTAAGGCTGGTTCGGCAGACGCAGATCCAGTTCACCATCGTTACCAAAGCCAGAGCACTTCTGTCCGGTTTCTGCATCGACTTCGACAAGGCGGCCGTCATTCACCGGAAGGATGATGCGCTTAGCGCAATCCGTCGGTGCCGGGTTGCCATCGCTGTCAGTCGCGTCAGCAGGCGTCTGATGGAAGCTCACGCCGCGGCAGGTCAGATGCTGGAAGCCAGGGTTGACCTGAAGGTGCGGATCGAACGTCCACTTGACGTGACCCGTTGCGGCGTCAACAGCCCACAGCTTCTGATGCAGCGAGCACAGATACAGCGTCTTGTCGAATTCGATCGGGGTGACTTCGTTGGTCGCTTCGCCCGGATCATTCGGTCCCATCAGATCCTTGGTGTGGATATGCCACGCCACTTTGAGGTTCTGAACGTTGGATGAATTGATCTGCTTCAGCGGAGACCAGCGATCACCAGCCTGCGTGCGACCATAGGCATGCCATTCGCTGTCCGGCACGTTGTCCGGGTCAGCAGGAGCGGCATTGGTCAGCTGCGTTGGCAGGTTGCCGCTGATGTCGTGCGGGTCTGTGAACAGGCCTGCAAGGAGAACCAGCACTGCAAGACCCACTGAGCCAGCGAGTGGCACCACAGAAGCGCGCGTGCCACCAATCTGGCGGGACACGAACGGAATCAGCAGCCAGATGCCGAGGATGATCACGATGTCAGAGCGTGGGACAAGGCTCCAGAGGTCGAGGCCGACCACGGAAAGTTCCCACACGACTGTCGCGAAGATCACGGCAGCGAAAAGCCAGAGGGCAGCCTGGTTGCGACGCCAGGCAAGGAAGGCAGTAGCGAGAAGCGCTATACCCAGAAGGAGGTAATACAGAGGGCCGCCAAGAGAGGCGGCCCAGGCACCGCCCACGGTAAGGATCGCGCCGCAAAGCGCGAAAACCGCGGCCGTAATCAGGGCCCAAAGCCCTGGCCGGGAGGATGTGCTCATGATGTTCCTAGAGCTGTTATTTGGTGCAGCACTTGACCTTCGGACAAACACATAGAAGCGCGTTAAGAATCAAGATGTCAGAAGGTTCATCTTGCTCACGTCACTGTGAGCAAGATCACAGTGACGTGACTTGAAGAAAGGGCTTTCTTTTGCTTGCGCGTTAAAGAAAATAAATTCCTTGGCCGAATCATTTAGATGGGATAAGGCAGCCGCTCCGTGTACGCGTCCGGGCCAGAAGTGGCATGCCCGGCCGTGCAGAGTCCCGCTTTTGTGGGACCAATCGTTTACGGCGAGGGAGACCGAAATGCCCAAGATGAAGACCAAGTCGTCGGTCAAGAAGCGGTTCAAGATCACCGCAACCGGCAAAGTGACATGCGGCCCAGGCAACAAGCGCCACGGCCTTATCAACCGTCCGCAGAAGATGAAGCGCACCAACCGTGGTCCTCAGACCATGACGGATATGGACGCTAAGACCATCAAGCAGTGGGCGCCCTACGGGCTCTAAGGAGATAAGGTAACATGGCACGTGTTAAGCGGGGCGTAACGACGCACGCCCGTCACAAGAAAGTTCTCGATCTCGCCAAGGGTTATCGCGGCCGTTCGTCCACGAACTACCGTATTGCTCTGGAGCGCGTTGAGAAGGCGCTGCGCTATGCGTATCGCGACCGTCGCAACAAGAAGCGTGATTTCCGCGCCCTCTGGATCCAGCGTATTAACGCTGCCGTCCGTGAGCACGGTCTGACTTACAGCAAGTTCATCAATGGCCTGGACAAGGCTGGCATCGAGATCGACCGTAAGGTTCTTGCTGCCATTGCTTTCGACGACGCAGCTGCATTCGCAGAAATCGTCAAGAAGGCACAGGCTGCACTCGCAGCCTGAGCTTTTCAGACCTGATCCCCACTTGTGGGGGCTGGTGACTGGCGGGCCGTCCTGTTATCAGGGCGGCCCGTTTTGTATTTGTACTGTAAGCGATGGGCGGTATGGCTGACGATCTCGACACGCTGAAGAATGACACTCTTGCTGCGCTGGGCGCTGCTCAGGATCGCGCGCAATGGGATGCCATTCGCGTTGGAACGCTGGGGAAGTCTGGTGCCCTGACCGGGCTGCTCAAACAGCTTGGAAAACTTGATCCCGAAGAGCGCAAATTGCGCGGACAGGCTTTGAATCGCCTGCGGGACGACCTGACCAAAGCTGTTGAAGAGCGCGGACGCGAGATTGAGGAACAGGCTCTTGAAGCGCGCCTGAAGTCCGAACGGGTAGATGTGACGATGCCTGCGCCGTCCGTTGCGACGGGCGCTATTCATCCGATCAGCCGTACGATTGAAGAAATGACGGCCATATTTGGCGCCATGGGCTTCTCGGTTGCTGAAGGACCGGACGTCGAGAGCCAGTGGCACAATTTCTCTGCACTCAATACGCCTGACCATCATCCTGCTCGCACAGAACATGATACGTTCTATTTGCCGCCGAAGTCAGGAACCAATGAGCCACGTGTTCTGAGAACGCAGACCTCCGGCGTTCAGATCCGGACGATGCTGGGCCAGAAGCCGCCTATCCGCATTATCGCTCCTGGCCGCACCTATCGTGCAGATCATGATGCGACCCATTCGCCGATGTTCCATCAGTGCGAAGGTTTGGTCATTGATCGCAACATCACGCTTGGGCACCTGAAAGGCTGCCTGATCGAGTTCCTGCGCGTCTATTTTGACAAGCCCAATCTGCCGGTGCGTTTCCGCGCATCTTATTTCCCCTTTACCGAGCCTTCCATGGAAGTGGATATCGGCTGGTCCAAGGCGACTGGTGAGATTGGTGGTGGGTCTGACTGGCTGGAAGTTCTGGGGTCCGGCATGGTGCATCCGCGCGTGCTCGCGAATTGCGGTCTTGATCCGGCTGAGTGGCAGGGTTTTGCCTTCGGCATGGGCGTCGAGCGTCTCGCCATGCTTAAGAATGGTATTCCGGATCTTCGGTCCTTCTACGAGAGCGACCTGCGCTGGCTGCGGCACTATGGCTTTTCAGCTTTCTCTCCCGCCACGCTGACGGAGGGCGTGTGACATGAAGTTCTCTCTCTCATGGCTGCGTGAACATCTTGATTTTACAGCTTCTTCCGAAGAGATCTGTGCCCGTCTGAACGGCATTGGTCTTGAAGTGGAGAGCGTTGAGAACCCGGCCGAGAAGCTTGCTGGCTTCCGGACGGCCAAAATTCTGGAAGCACATCGGCATCCGGATGCGGACCGTCTTCAGCTTTGCCGCGTGGCGGCTGGTGCAGGGTATGAAGATTTGCAGGTCGTGTGCGGTGCACCGAATGCACGCGCTGGTCTGCATGTGATTTTTGCACCTCCGGGCACATATGTTCCGGGTCTCGACATCACCATCAAGAAGGGCAAGATCCGTGGCGAGGAAAGCGGTGGTATGCTGTGCTCTTTGCGCGAACTTGGCCTTGGTGAGGAAAGCAACGGCATTGCCGAGCTGCCGGAAACGGCTCCGATCGGTGAGGCGTATGCGACGTATGCGGAGCTGGATGACCCGGTCATTGAAATCGCGATTACGCCGAACCGTGGTGATGCACTGAGCATTCGCGGCATTGCGCGTGATCTTGCTGCGGCAGGCATCGGTCATCTCAAGCCTTGGCTGACGGAAACTGTTGAGGGTGATTTCGAATCCCCGATCAGTTGGAAGACCGCTAATCCGGACTGCCCGTATATCGTGGGGCGCGTCATTCGCGGTGTGAAGAATGGTCCCAGCCCCGAATGGTTGCAGCGTCGCCTGAAGGCGGTGGGTCTCAAGCCGATTTCCAGATTGGTTGACGTCACGAATTACCTCACGTTCGACCTGGGCCGTCCGCTGCATGTCTTTGATGTTGCGAAACTTTCCGGAAATACGCTGACCGTCACGCACGCCGCATGCGAGACCTTCACGGCTCTGGATGGCAACGAATACGTCCTTGGCACGGACGATATGGTGATCGTTGATGACGCCGGTGTGCAGTCGCTTGCAGGCATCATGGGGGGGCAGCAGAGCGGTGTGGATGAGAACACGACGGACGTGTTTGTCGAGGCTGCCTTGTTCGACGCCGTTCGTATTGCGCTGACCGGCCGTCGTCTGGCGATCCACACGGATGCGCGTCAGCGTTTCGAGCGTGGCATTGATCCGGCACTGGTTCGCAGTGGGCTGGAAGCCGCAACTATCATGATCCGTGATCTGTGTGGCGGTGAGCCGAGCGAGATTACGGAAGCTGGTCAGGTGCCAAACTGGAAGCGCACGGCGACGCTCCGTTTCGAGCGTCTTGAAACGCTGGGTGGCGTGCAGATCCCGGCGGATGACGCTGTTCGCTCGCTGGAGCATCTCGGCTTCGAAGTTGTCGAACGTGACGACGAGCGCGCAACATTCGCGGTTCCGTCCTGGCGGAATGACGTCGCGTCCGGTCAGGTGTTGGCGCAGGCCGCCACACTGGACGAAGACATTGCCGCCAAAGCCGCAGCCAGCGTGTCTCGCATGGAAGCGGAATGTGATCTGGTGGAAGAAGTGCTGCGCCTTTACGGGTTGGACGCAGTTCCTCCAGTCGCGCTTCCACAGACGGCAATGATTTCTGCTCCTGCCGTAACGCCTCTCCAGGCGCGGACCGCACTCCTTCGTCGGATCTGCGCAGCGCGCGGCATGATGGAGACGGTGGGCTTCTCATTTGTCGCCAATGAAGATGCGGTACTTTTCGGGGATGTGCCGGAGACGCAGCGCCTGTTGAACCCGATTGCAACCGATCTGGATCAGTTGCGTCCAACGCCGCTCGTCAATCTGGCGCGTGCTTTGGGGCGTAATCTGGCGCGTGGTCTGGGTCTCTCGGGCGAAGGAACGCTCTTCGAAATCGGACCATGCTTTGACTTTGAGGGGCAGCATCTGCGGCTTGCAGGTCTGCGTGGTGGTCTGACGGCTCGGGAACCTGGGCGTGCAGCGCAGGAAGCGACCCTTTGGGATGCGAAAGCAGATTTGACGGCAGCTCTGAGCGCGCTTGGTGTGCCAGAGGCATCCCTGTCGGTGACGGCCGATGCACCAGGCTTTTATCATCCCGGCCGCTCTGGCCAGGTGCGTCAGGGGCCGAAGCTCGTTCTCGGAACCTTCGGTGAGTTTCATCCTCGCGTGGCGCGTGCTCTTGGGCTGAGCGGCACGGTTGTGGCCTTTGAGCTGTATCTGGATCGTATTCCCCAGCCGAAGGCCAAGAAGAAGTCTGCGCCTGTCCTGTCAGCCCTCCAACCAGTCCGCCGGGATTTTGCGTTCCTCGCAGGTCCCGAGGTCGAGGCACAGGGTGTTCTGAAGGCGGTTCGCATGGCGGATCGGAACCTGATTCAGGATGTACGTCTCTTTGACGTCTTCGAAGGTGGTAGCCTGCCAGAAGGGTATCGTTCGCTCGGTGTGGAGGTTGTTCTTCAGCCACAGACCGAAAGTCTGACCGATGCTGGCCTTGAAGCGCTCTCCAAATCGGTGGAAGGTGCAGTTCTCAAGGCAACAGGGGCCACGCTGCGTCGATGAATTCTCTTGCAGACTCCGGATCAGGCGATCAGTCGGTGAACAGGACTCTCCAGCTGGGGGCGTCGGTTCCCCAGCATGGGCGTGTGATCTGGATTCTGGCAGGAGAGGCGAGCGGAGACGTGATTGGTGCACGTCTCATGCTGGCGCTGCATGCGCAGGACCCCACTTTGGTCTTTGCCGGGGTGGGCGGTGGCCGTATGGAAGCACTCGGGCTGCACAGTCTGTTCCCGATGAGCGATCTGGCTGTAATGGGTCTTGTGGAAGTTCTGCCGAAAGTGAAGCATCTTCGGCAACGTCTTCTTGAGGCTGTGCAGGATATTGAACTCCGTAAGCCTGATCTTGTTGTAACGATCGACAGTCCGGGCTTTACGCTCAGGCTCCTTCAGAAAATCGAAAATTCCGGCATCAAGCGCGTTCATTACGTTGCGCCCCAGGTCTGGGCCTGGCGTGAGAAGCGTGTGAAGGAATTTCCCGGCTTATGGGATCGCCTTCTGTGCCTGCTGCCTTTCGAGCCGGAATGGTTTGCTCAACGGGGGCTGGAGGCGCGCTTTGTCGGGCATCCGGTCCTTCAGTCCGGTGTCAGGCAGGGGAATGCAGCTCGTTTTCGGTGTCGGCATAATATTCCGGAAAACGCACCAGTTCTGATCCTGATGCCTGGAAGCCGGCGCTCTGAGGTTCCCAAGCTTCTGCCCGTTTTCCGCAAAATGCTCGACATTCTGCGGAAAACGCATCCGGATATCTGCCCGGTTATTCCTGTTGCGCCTGTCATTGCGCCAACGGTGCGAAACCTGATCCGCAAATGGCCGATACAGCCGCATATCGTGACAGACATTCATGACAAACATGATGCTTTCGCGGCGGCTCAAGGCGCGCTGACGAAGTCGGGAACCTCTACGCTTGAACTGGCTATGGGAAACGTTCCCATGGTGGTCACATATCGCGTAAATCCTGTGACGGCGATGATGGCGCGCCGGATGATCAAGGTGCCCTATGTCGCGATGGTCAATCTGCTGGCCGGGCGGGAAGTGGTCCCTGAAATGCTGCAGGAAAACTGCACGCCTGAAAAACTGGCCGCAACGATTGGTAAGCTGCTGGACGATCCTGCTGCGGCTGACAAGCAGCGTATCGCGTTTGCAGAGGTGCTTGAAAAGCTTTCTCCGCCAGTGGGAACTCCAGCGGATGCGGCAGCGTCTGAAATCATGGATCTTCTGGATGAGCCGGTTTCCCGCTCACCCAGATAAGAGATCGGTTAGCGAATAAAGCCGACCAGGCGTTCGGCTTCCTGCACGATCGGCTCGGAGATCTCGCGGGCGCGATCGGCACCTGCGCGCAGGACGGAGATGATATGATCTTCGTTCTGCATCAGGCGTGCAGTCTCGGTTGCAACCGGCCCAATCTTTTCCACCAGCAGATCTGCCAGTGCGCTTTTGAATGGTCCGAAGCCCTGGCCGCCGAAACGAGCCAGAACATCAGACATCGTTTCGTCTGACATGGCGGCATAGATCGCCACCAGATTGCGAGCTTCCGCGCGGTTTCCAAGTCCTTCGACTTCACTCGGCAGGACGTCCGAATCCGTCTTTGCGCGGCGAATCTTCAGAGCGATTTCGTCTGGAGTGTCCGTCAGGACAATGCGGCTCTGTTCGGACGGGTCCGACTTGGACATTTTCTTCGTACCGTCGCGCAGGCTCATGACGCGGGCTGCTGCTGGCGGAATGAATGCCTCAATCTGCGGAAAGAAGTCCGTGCCCATGTCATGGTTGAACTTCTGGGCAATGTCATTGGCCAGTTCGATGTGCTGCTTCTGGTCATCGCCGACCGGGACGCGGGTGGCATGGAACGCCAGAATGTCCGCAGCCATCAGGTTCGGATAGACATACAGGCCAGCGGAATGGATTTCCCGGTTCTTGCCTGCCTTGTCCTTGAACTGGGTCATGCGGTTCAGCCAGCCGAGGCGGGAGACGCAGTTGAAGATCCAGCCGAGGCGGGCATGAGCGCTGACGGCAGACTGATTGTACAGGCGAGTTGGCTCAATGCCTGTTGCCAGAAGGCACGCTGCGGAGCCAAGGGTCTGCTTGCGCAGGTCTTCCGGCGTCCAGGGCATCGTAAGGGAGTGCATGTCCACAAGGCAGAAGACGCAGTCATGGTCTGCCTGCATGGCGGCCCAGTTACGGATGGCGCCTAGGTAGTTACCCAGATGAGGAATACCGGTCGGCTGAATGCCGGAAAATACACGCTGCATGATGAATTCAGTCTTCAGCTTTGGGAAAGGGTCGTGCTGTCACGGAAGCGGGTGCTTCTGCTCCAGGAGCTTTCGTTCCTGGTAACTTGTTGCCGGATCGCCTGGCTGCATACGGGCGCTGGCAATGTCGGCAGGAGTGATAACGGGGGCCGGTTGGGTCTGACCGCGGGCGATCAGCCAGTTGAGAGTATCTGAAATCTGCTGATCTGTGAGACGATCACGATACGCAGGCATAGAATAGTTATAGCCGTACCCCTGCGTCTTGAAGCTGCCGCGCAGGCCATTCAGAAGCACCGTCGCAAGGTAATGGCGGCCTTCCGGCGTCTGGGCAATGACGTCCGGCCTACCAACTAGGGGGGGCGTTTCGCCCGGCATACCGCTGCCACCATGATGGCAGATTCCGCAGTTCGGGCCGTAAACGGCTTGTCCAGCCGGCTTCTTTCCACAAGAGGTCAGAGCGAGGCAGAGAGGAAGAGCGATCCGTTTCATGGAAGGGGCGTCTGCTGTTCCAGTTTCTGGCGTTCGAGCAGAACTTCTTCGGGAGAAAGCGGATGTTTGCGCTCTTCGGCGATGTCTGCGGCCGTAAAGGTCGGGCCCCCCGATGGCATTTCCTGACTGGCCACAAATGTCAGGATCCGTGCGATTTCATCGTCGGGAAGTCGGTGAAATGAAGGCATGGAGCTATTGTAGGCCGCACCGCCTGCTGTAATTGGCCCATCAAGACCATTCAACAGCACATGAATGATGTAGCGGTGGCCTTCCGGTGTCAGGGCGATATGGCCGACCCGACCAAAGATCGGAGCTACGGCGCGGACCTGCCCATGGCCGCCATGATGGCAGATGCTGCATTCATTCGAATACTCGCGTGGGGCCTGTTCACGATTTTCCCATGCATGACCGACAACGAATACAATCGCCAGGAAAATGGCGATAAACAGGGGAAGCCGGATTGCTGGGTCTAATCTGATCACAGACTGTTTGTCGCATTTTCAGACCGCATTCAGCAAGGGCGGGTCTTGGCAAATCCGTCCCGATAGGGCTCATGGGCGCTATCGAAGGGAGAAAGCATGAGCAGCAAGGGACGTTTGGTACTGTATGTGGGGCCAATGTTTGCAGGGAAATCCTCGCATCTGATCAAGGCCGCGGCTGCGCATAAGCGTGTTCTTGCTCTCAAACCGGGATTCGATACGCGGGATGGCGCCGAACTGGTGAGCCGTGATGGCTCACATTTTGCAGCCCAGTCCGTGCGGCAGTGGCCTGCGCAAGCGGACAATTACGATCATATCGTGCTGGACGAAGTGCAGTTCATGGTCGCGCCGCATTATGAGGGCGACATTGTAACGGAATTGCAGGCTGCAAAACTACGTGGGGCGACGGTGACCGTCGGTGGGCTGGATAGCGATTATCGTCAGCAGCCGTTCGAAATCGTGTCAAAGCTGATGCAGTTTGCCGACGATATCATTTATCTTGAAGCCCGGTGTCATACCTGCAACGCCCCGGCGCGCTGGACGGCCAAGACGCATGAAACAGGACGTCTTCTCGAGACAGGCGATCAGGAGCTTTATGAAGCGCGGTGCAATGAGCACTGGTGCCTTCCAGAAAAGCCCTGAGGCTTCTCTGGAAGTATAGGGCAGTTTTTACTGCTGCCCGTTGTTGACGCCCAGAAGCTGGATCTTGAAGATCAGCGGGCTGTTCGGCGGAATAATACCCATGGAGCGCTTGCCGTAACCCAGCTTGGCGGGAAGGTAGAGCATCCACTCATCTCCGACATGCATCATGGGCAGGGCTTCAAGCCAGCCATCGACTAGACCATCCAGCGGCATCTCCATATAAGCGCCGTTACCGTGCTGGTCGGAACTGTCGAAAATACCGCCATCCGGCAGGCGACCTTCATAGATCACCATGATGGTTGAACCGCGATGGGGGCTTTCGCCGTCCTTGGGTCCGCTTTTCAGGACCTTGTAGGACAGCCCGTCCGGGAGGGTCTTGACGCCTGGTTCCGCCTGGACCTTCGCCATAAACTGCTCAGGCGTCAGTTCCGGCGCGTCTTCCTTGTGTCCGGCGCATCCTGCAAGGAGTGCGCCGCAAAGGGTCAGGGCTGATGTAAGGCGAAACAGGCTGGTCATGGTCCCCCGCAACTGGTTATGGGTCAGAGCGCGCCGCCGCGACGGCCAATCTGGCCGCCTAGACGCAGGCGCAGTGCGTTAAGCTTGATGAAGCCCTGCGCGTCCTGCTGATTATACGCGCCTTCGTCGTCCTCGAATGTCACAACGCGAGTATCGTACAGGCTGTTCGGGCTCTCGCGACCGACGCAAACGACGTTACCCTTGTAGAGTTTCATGCGAACGCGACCGTTGACGGAATGCTGGCTGGCATCGATCAGGGCCTGAAGCATCCGGCGCTCAGGCGAGAACCAGAAGCCGTTATAGATCAGCTCCGCATAGCGCGGCATGATGCTGTCCTTGAGGTGGGCAGCTTCGCGGTCCAGCGTGATGCTCTCGATGGAACGATGAGCGGCCAGCAGGATCGTGCCACCCGGCGTTTCGTAGATGCCGCGGGACTTCATGCCCACAAAGCGGTTCTCCACGATATCCAGACGGCCAATGCCGTTTTCACGGCCCAGCTCGTTCAGGCGCGTCAGCAGGGTTGCCGGGCTCATGGCGACGCCATTGATGGCAACCGGGTCACCATTCACGAAATCGATGCTGATTTCCGTCGCCTTGTCCGGCGCGGCTTCCGGGGAAATGGTGCGCTGGAAAACGATTTCGTCAGGCGCTACAGCCGGATCTTCAAGCAGCTTGCCTTCAGACGAGGAGTGCAGAAGGTTGGCGTCAACGGAGAACGGGGCTTCGCCGCGCTTGTCCTTCGTGACGGGGATCTGATTTTCTTCTGCAAACTCAAGCAGCTTCGTCCGCGATGTCAGTTCCCATTCGCGCCATGGAGAAATGACCTTCACGTCCGGCTTCAGGGCATAATAGCCAAGCTCGAAACGGACCTGATCGTTACCCTTGCCGGTTGCGCCGTGAGCCACGGCATCCGCGCCAACAGCTTCGGCGATTTCGATCTGGCGCTTTGCGATCAGCGGACGGGCGATGGACGTGCCGAGGAGGTACTGGCCTTCATAAACCGTGTTCGCACGGAACATCGGGAAGACGTAGTCCTTGACGAAGGTCTCGCGCAGATCTTCGACGAAGATTTCCTTCACGCCGAACATCTCGGCCTTCTTGCGGGCCGGCTCCAGCTCTTCGCCCTGACCCAGATCGGCCGTAAAGGTCACGACCTCGCAGTTATAGGTCTTCTGGAGCCATCGGAGGATGACCGAAGTGTCCAGCCCGCCGGAATAGGCGAGAACGACTTTCTTGACGTCCTGATGGGCGCTCATAACTGCGTGGTCCTTATGGTTTTCGTTCGGAAGGCGTTTCTAGCATCCCGCGTTCGTGAGGGAAACCGGGCGTCAGGCGGTTTTGCGCTGACGCTCGCTTTCGGTCTTGAGCTGCCCGCAGGCCGCAAGAATATCCTGCCCACGTGGGGTGCGGATCGGAGAGGCAAAGCCTGCATCCATCACGATCTTTGCAAACTTTGCGAGTTGCTCTCGTGTGGAGGGTTTGAAGTCTGAACCGGGCCATGGGTTGAACGGGATCAGATTGACCTTGGCTGGCATGTCCTTGATCAGGCGCACCAGTTCGCGGGCATCGGCTTCGCTGTCATTGACGCCGCGCAGCATGATGTATTCGAACGTGATACGGCGGGAATTCGATGCAGCCGGGTAGCGCCTGCAGGCCGCCATGAGCTCTTCGATCGGATATTTGCGGTTCAGCGGGACGATCTGATCGCGCAGTTCGTTCGTGACGGCGTGGAGGGAAATGGCAAGATTGATGCCGAGTTCATCGCCGCAGCGGTCCATCATCGGAACGACACCGGATGTGGATAGCGTGATACGGCGGCGGGACAGGGCAATGCCTTCACCATCCATGATGATGCGCATGGCCTTGGCTACGTTGTCATAGTTGTAGAGCGGTTCACCCATGCCCATCAGAACGATGGTCGACAGGAAGCGGGGCATGTCCGCACTGGGGCTTGGCCATTCCTTGTAGCTGTCTCGCGCTGCCATGAACTGGCCGACGATTTCCGCAGGACCCAGATTGCGAACAAGCTTCTGTGTGCCGGTATGGCAGAACGTGCATGATAGGGTGCAGCCTACCTGCGAGGAAATGCACACCGCGCCACGGTCTTCCTTGCGGTCAGGGATATAGACCGTCTCGGCTTCCTGCCCGTCACGAAAGCGGAAAAGGAATTTGCGGGTGGAATCAACGGATGTCTGTTCCGTCGTTGTTGTGGGGCGGCCGACGATGAAATGTTCTGCCAGCTTGGCCTGAAGAGGCTTGGCAATGGTGCTCATCTTCGAAAAGTCTGTCGCGCCTTGGTGGTAGATCCAGTGCCAGATCTGCTTTGCCCGGAATGGCTTTTCGCCAATTTCGGTCATCAGGGTGGCAAGTTCCTCACGCGACATGCCGACGAGATCGCGGCGGCCATCTTCCAGCCTTGCTTCTGGTGGAGCAAAGAGGGCGGATTTCACGCGGATACGTTCCCGCTCAGCCTCGTTCAGGTCGTCAGAGGCGACGGAGTTGATGCGTGGGCGGGTATCTGGGTGTGTCAGGACGGTCATGGCGGCGGACCCATAGCACGGAGAGAGCGCGGATTTCCAAAGGAAAGTGAGTCTTCCTCAAAGAGGATGGACTCTTTGTACCAATCGGTACAAATTAGGCTTATCCTTTTAGTCAGGAAATTTCACTATGAACATCAGACCACCTCTGCCGCCGTTCACGCGTGAAACGGCCATCCAGAAAGTTCGTGCTGCGGAAGATGCATGGAATGGTCAGTGCCCGAAGCAGGTAGCTTTGGCCTACACCCAGGACAGCCGTTGGCGAAATCGGAATGAATTTCTCGCAGGTCGGGCGGAAATTACGGCATTTCTCGCCCGGAAGTGGGAAAGGGAACTCGAGTACCGGCTGATTAAGGAGCTTTGGGCATTTGATGAAAACAGGATCGCGGTACGGTTCGTTTATGAGTGGCGCGATCATAGGGGCCAATGGTGGCGCTCCTACGGAAACGAAAACTGGGGTTTCAATGATGCCGGGCTGATGGCTGAACGGCATGCCAGTATTAATGACGTGCGGATTGTAGAATCAGAGCGTTTGTTCCGTTGGGAAGAGCCAGTGCGCCCTGATTCTCATCCGGGGCTGAGTGAGATGGGCTTGTGACAACTTTCTCACGCCGCGGCCGTGATTCAGTTCTTCAGGCAATTGCTGAAGTATTCCGGCGTCATGGATATGAAGGAGCTTCTCTTAGTCGTTTGACCGCGGCAACCGGACTGGGAAAGGGGAGCCTTTATAACTTTTTTCCGGATGGGAAAGAGCAGATGGCCGCCGAAGTTCTGGCTCATATCCAACGCTGGTTCGAGGCAGAAATCTTTGTGCCCCTTAAAGGAACTGAAGACCCGTGGACGGGAATTGAGCATATGTTCCGGAGTACGGAACAGTATTTCCAGTCAGGGCAGAGAATTTGCCTGATGGGCCTTATGGCACTGGATGGGGAGACGCCGTTCAGGACACGAATTCAGGCTTATTTTTCCGACTGGCAGACCGCTCTGGCCTCAGCGATTTACAAATCTGGAAAGTCGCAGGAGGAAGCTATTGATCTTGCAGATGAGATTGTCAGTGGGATTCAGGGGGCGCTGGTTCTGGCGCATGCGCAGTCCGATGCAGGAATTTTCCTGCGTCGGATGCAGTCATTCAGGCGTCGGCTGGAGTTTCCGTGCGGCGGGCTGCAATAAGGAATTCCCGATTGCCTTCAGGGCCGGTGATTGGGCTGGCTTCAATCCCAAGGACTTCCCAGCCGGGAAGCGAGGCAAACCAATCCCGGATTTCGGCGCAGACGCGATCATGGACGGCGGAATCACGCACGACGCCTTTAGCACCCACTTCTCCACGTCCCGCTTCAAACTGAGGCTTGATTAGCGCAATGGCCCATGCGTCAGGCGTTGTAAGAGCCAGAGCAGCGGGAAGAACTGTTTTGAGGCCGATGAAGCTTGCGTCACAGACGACAATGCCAGCCGGTTCGGGAATTTGTTCCGCCGTCAGGGCGCGGGCATTCGTCTTTTCCATGACGACAACCCGTTCGTCAGACCGAATTTTCCAGGCCAACTGCCCATGGCCCACATCAACAGCGTAAACCTTGCTGGCACCATGAGTTAGCAGAACGTCTGTAAAGCCGCCCGTAGAAGCGCCGACGTCGATAGCAATACGACCTTTCGGGTCCAGCCCGAAATGCTCGATACCATGAATGAGTTTCAGGCCACCGCGCGAGACCCAGGGATGATCCTGCCCTTTAAGGGATAGGGGCGCATCTTCCGGAAGCTGGTCTCCAGCCTTGGCGATGCGCCGGTCCCCCGTATAGGCAAGACCTGCCATGATGAGGGATTGGGCGCGTGTTCGGCTTTCGACCAGCCCTCGATCAACGAGGAGCTGGTCTGCGCGGCGTTTAGCCATGAATCAGGCTGACTGCTGAGCGACTTCAACGCCCAGTGCTGCGGCGGCAGTCCGGACAATGTGCGGAGCCGTCAGGCCAGCTTCGTCGTATTGAACGTCGGGGTTGTTGTGGTCGATGTATTTGTCCGGAAGTGCCATCGGACGGAATTTCACCGTGTCCAGCTTGCCTGTCTCGGCGAGGTGCTGAACGACCAGGCTGCTGAAGCCGCCGATTGCGCCTTCTTCCAGCGTGATGAGCACTTCATGCTGCGCGACCAGATCATCAACTAGTTTGGTGTCGATCGGCTTGGCAAAGCGTGCGTCTGCGACCGTCACAGCAACGCCCTGTGCCGCGAGCTGGTCCGCTGCACGCAGGGACTCGTGGAGGCGCGTACCAAGCGAGAGAATGGCGACACCTGAGCGCGTTCCAGGAGCCTGGCGGGATTCGCGAACGACGCGGCCCTTGCCAATCTCCAGAACCTCGCCCTTTTCAGGCAGATCCAGACCGATACCGCTACCGCGCGGGTAACGGAACGCGATCGGGCTGGAATCATGTTCGCAGGCGGTGGCTGTGGCGTGGAGCAGTTCGATCTCATCAGACGGTGCCATGACGACCATGTTCGGCAGACAGCACAGATAATTCAGGTCGAACGAACCGGCATGGGTTGCACCGTCAGCCCCGACGAGACCGGCGCGGTCAATCGCGAAGCGAACTGGCAGGTTCTGCAGGGCGACGTCATGCACGACCTGATCATAAGCACGCTGCAGGAAGGTCGAGTAGATCGCGCAGAAAGGACGCAGACCTTCCGAAGCGATACCTGCGGCAAAGGTGACGGCATGCTGCTCTGCGATGCCGACGTCAAAGAAGCGGTCCGGATAGGCCTTGGCGAAAGCTGTCAGCCCCGTACCGGACGGCATTGCGGCGGTAACGGTGACGAGCTTGTCGTCCGTCTTTGCGCGACGCATCAGTTCGCGGCTGAAAACGGAAGTATAGCTTGGCGGACCGGCAGGAGCCTTCTTCTGTTCACCCGTGACGACGTTGAACTTGCTCACGGCATGATACTTGTCGCCAGCAGCTTCGGCAGGCTTATAGCCGCGCCCTTTTTCGGTAATGATGTGGAGCAGGATCGGGCCCTGATCGTCAGCATCACGCAGGTTGCGCAGGATGGGGACGAGCTGCGTCATATCGTGGCCATCGACCGGGCCGACGTAATAGAAGCCGAGTTCCTCGAACAGCGTGCCGCCGGTGATCATGCCGCGGGCATATTCCTCGGCGCGCTTGGCCGTACGCTCGATCTTGCCCGGCAGGCGCTTGGCGACCTTGCCAGCCAGATCCCGCAGGCCGAAGAACTGCCGCGAGGACATCAGGCGCGACAGATAGTTCGACATTGAACCGACTGGGGGTGCAATCGACATTTCATTGTCGTTCAGCACCACGATCAGCCGGTTTGCGCCGGGGCCTGCAACAGCGGCGTTGTTCATGGCTTCGTAGGCCATGCCCGCGGAAATGGAGCCGTCACCAATGACCGCAATCACATTGCGCTCATGGTAGCTCGGATCTTCTTCCGCACGCAGGTGATGCGCCACAGCCATGCCAAGACCGGCGGAAATGGATGTGGATGAATGCGCTGCACCGAACGGGTCGTATTCGCTTTCCGCACGGCGGGTAAAGCCGGACAGACCTTCCGGCTGACGCAGCGTGCGAATGCGATCACGGCGGCCCGTGAGGATCTTATGCGGGTAAGCCTGGTGGCCAACGTCCCAGATGATGCGATCATCAGGCGTATTGAACACAGCGTGCAGCGCAACGGTCAGTTCGACGACACCAAGGGAGGCGCCAAGATGGCCGCCAGTGGTGGAAACGGCGTCAACCGTTTCGGAGCGCAGTTCGTCGGCAAGCTGCTTGAGCTGATCGACAGAAAGATTCCGCATGTCTGACGGCAGGGTCACGCGGTCCAGAACCGGATAGCGGCCGTAGGTAGGGATCGTGGAAGACGGGTTGCTCATAAAATCAGTTCCTGCGCTCGACGACGTAGTCTGCAAGAGCCCTGAGGGCTGCGGCCTGTGCGCCGAAAGATGAAAGGGCCTCCCGGGCCTGATCGCTCAGGCGGCGGGCCTCGGCGCGGGCTCCGTCAATGCCAAGCAGGGAGACATAGGTTGATTTGCCGCTGGCTTCATCCTTGCCAGCAGTCTTGCCGAGTTCTTCGGCACTTGCGGTCGTGTCCAGAACATCGTCAGCGACCTGAAAAGCCGTTCCAAGATCACGGCCGTAAGCGACGATGGCGTCACGGCGTTCATCGGTCACGCCAGCCAGAATGGCACCAGACTCGGCTGCGTAGCGGATCAGGGCGCCTGTCTTCAAAGCATGAAGGCGACGGACGTCGTTTAGCGGCAAAGCGCGGCCTTCACCGCGAATATCCACGACCTGACCGCCGACCATCCCTGCCGCACCTGAAGCGCGGGCCAAAGCAAGAGCCAGATTGGCACGGATGGTAGCATCCGGGCTTGTTTCAGGTTCGACAAGGATTTCGAACGCACGCGTCTGGAGGGCATCGCCTGCGAGAATGGCGATGGCTTCGTCAAACTGGCGGTGCGTGGAGGGTTGTCCACGGCGAAGATCGTCGTCGTCCATGGACGGGAGATCGTCGTGCACCAGTGAGTAGGCGTGCAGCATTTCGACAGATGCTGCAACGCGCAGGGCGGCTTGACGGTCTGCTCCGAACAGGGAAGCAACTTCTACGGCGAGAAAGCCGCGCAGACGTTTGCCGCCGCCAAGAGAGGCATAGCGCATGGCTTCCAGAAGAACAGATTCGTCACCCGGCACCATGGGGAGCAGAGCGTCGATTGTCGCTTCAATGTCCGTACAGGCGTGGGCGAGAGCCTCCTTAAGGGAGGTGGACGTGGTGGTGGCACTCATCGGCCGGTCTCTCCGGTATCGGCAAGAGGCTCCGTGCCTGTGCTGCCGTCATCGTTCTGCACAATGGCGCGCACACGCATTTCGGCCTCTCCCAGCTTTGCATCGCAGTGTTTGCGTAGGGCAGCACCGCGTTCATAGGCTGAAATGGCGTCTTCAAGCTTCATCTGTCCGCCCTCAAGGCCACGGACGATCCGCTCCAGCTCGGAGAGAGCATCTTCGAAAGACATGGCATCAATAGGTTCGGGCATGGAAAGCCTCAGGACATGTTTTGGAAACAAGGTAGCGAGGGATTACAGCCAGATGACAGCTTTTGCCAGCCCTGTGCGTGGGAACGGGGGAGTTTCCTCAGGAGGGTTGCGTTTCTGCACGCCTGCGAATGACGAAGGAAAGAACACCAGCACTCTCTGTAAAGGCGACGAGTGCATGTCCTGTTTCACGACAATAGGACTGGAAATCCGCCACTGAGGCGCGATCCGTCGCCAGAATGCGAAGGCGTGCGCCGGGCGCCATGTCGCGGAGCGCACGGTTTGCCTTGAGAACAGGCATGGGGCAGGCAAGACCGCGCAGGTCCAGCAGGGTCTCCGTCGGAGGTAATGTCATGACGTTCGTTATGCCTCGCGATCGCCCGCGGGCCAAGGGATCGATTTCCCATTGCTGAAATGTGAGTGTTTTTCTATATTTGTGGCTTAATGCCATAAAGCGTCCTTCGGGGCGCTTTTTCTGTTTTTGGGGGATGTATGGAAAAGCAGATGTGCGAGAGCCCGTCGGCTTCTGAGGGAAATGAGCGTCGTGCGTACACGTTGCGCGTTCTGGAAGACCGGGTTTTACGGCTGGAAACCGTGGCTGGGGGACTCTCAGACCGGTATGAACAACTGCGGACGGAAATGCGCCAGGAGATCAGTTCCCTACGGGATCAGATGAAATCTCTTGAGACCAAGATGGATGACGGTAACAGGATTATGAATGGAAAACTGGATCGTCTGATCGGTGGACGAGCAGTGCTGACAGCTCTCGTGACGCTAGCGACATCCATTCTCGGCACAGGGATGGTGCATTTTGCCCTCTCTTTGAGCACGCATTGAGGGAGGGGCATCATGAATGGACTTGATGTCGGTCAACTCAAGCATCTTGTGGTTGAACCAACACTGACTGGCCTCGGACTCGGGGGACGTTCAGCAGTTAACCTCCTAGCCGGAACGGCTCTTGCGGAAAGCCGAGGCACGTATCTGAAGCAGATTGGCGGAGGACCTGCTTTGGGCCTCTGGCAGATGGAGCCTGCAACGCATGATGACTGCTGGGACAATTTTCTTCGCTTCCCGGTAGGAAAACGTCTTGGTGGTATTCTGGAGGATATGCTCGCCCCTGACCTCCCACGAAGCGCGCAGATGGTCACAAACCTGCGTTATGCCTGCGCGATGGCTCGTATTAGGTTTTATCGGGTCAAAGATGCTTTGCCGGTTGCAAGTGACCCGTATGCCCTGAGCCGTTATCACAAGGTGCATTACAATACGGTTCTGGGAGCCGCTGATCCTGCGGCGAATGTCATCTTTTTCAAGGCGGCATTGCAGGCATAAAAAATGAGCGATGCCGGGGACCTGTATGCATCACGCTCCCGACACCGCAGGTTTTATCTTAAACCGCCTTATTATGACGGAATAGTGGCGTAAGGCCGTAATAAGAGTTTTATTTCAATTGGTTTCCATAATTATTTAACAAGTGGCAATATCCGGTTTGCAGGATTTCCACAAAAGGTCGCAGGCCCAGTATGTGAGAGCGTCAGGCCACGATGAAGCCAGACTGTTCCACCGATATCAATCCATCGGCGGCAGAAGGCATAATCTTCTGAAAGATAGGTTCGGGTTTCTGGGTCAATCATGCAGTCGAACAGCGCAAACGCATCTTTTTGTTCATCGGAAAGTGCGGCTACGTCTCCACTCTGTTGAGCATCGATGCGTCGATAGCGGCTGTCCGGGTAAGCAGTCATCATGCGTTGAATGGTCGCGCGTTTCAGTAACAGGAACCCCGTTCCGACATATGAGACCTGAGCAACATGCGGTCGCGTACTCTCACTATATAGAGCCGCACAGTCTCCAACATAACGGAGGCTGGCGGTTTCTGGTGGTTCACCAGATGAGAGAAAGCGATCTGTGTTCTTATCCCAATAATGGGATTTGAGCGGGTACGCTCCTCCGATAACGGATTTGTCAGCGTCAAGGAGGGCTTGCACATCCGAGAATGAAAAACCGATATCGCTATCAACAAAGAGCAAGTGGCTCGCATCCGTCATGGTGATGAACTGATGCAGGAGCGTGTTTCTGGCTCTGGTGATCAGTGCGTCACTTCCCAGCATAGACAGCGTCAGGCGGATATTTTGTGAAGAAGCTTCCGCCATGCAGCCGATGATGGACTGCATGTAGGATTGCGTGACAGATCCGCCGAAGCAGGGCGTCGCGATAAAAATATGGGGGCAGGCACTCATGCTGTGCATGTTGGGCCAGCCCTTCTTAAGAAAGACTTAATTTGGGACGGTAAAAGGCCTTACCCGCCCATATGACTCTGGAGAACCATGTAAAAAAGAAATGCGGCATCAAGCCCTAGAACGATTGGCGTCAGGCGTTTGAAGTCCCGAAGGGCGAGAGCCAGTCCGGTATAAAGAAGTAGGCCACAGGACAGGCTGAGCATGAAGTTGCCGGTCACACCTGCGATGAGCAGCATCGTTAAGGGTGGAATGGCGTCGGACGGATTGTCTGCTACGCGATGTAGGCTTCCGAGCATATTCAGCCCGACCAAAACCAGAACAGGCGCTGTTGCGATTGCCGGAATGGCGGTGATCAAGGGCCAAAAAACGGACGAGGCAGCGAACAGCAGCGCCACAACCAGGGCGCTCAGCCCTGTACGGCCACCGGCTTCCACGCCGGCCAGACTTTCCACATATGCCGAAACCGTACAGGTCCCGAGGCTGGCACCAATGATGCTGGCAGCACCATCAGAGGCAAAAGCGCGATGATCCAGTGCTGGCTTCTCCGGTGTTCCATCCAGGCCCGCCCGATGAGCCACGCTCATCATAGTGGCTGTTGCATCGAAAAAATCGCTGATGAGGAAGTAGAGCGTGATGGGGATGAGCAGCCCAAGATGGGAAAAGAAACCAGTAAAATCAAAAGGCAGGAAGAGATTGGTGGGATAATGCGGCCAGTCCACAGCATGGGCAGGCAGGGTTGTGATTGTACCCTTGTCCGTATGGATGAAGAGGCCCGCAACCGTAAGGGTCGAAATCGCGAGAAGCAGTCCGGCTGGCACACGCAGGACGACCAGAACCGCACAGAGAAGGACCCCTGCCAGACTCAGGAGGACTGATGGATCGCTCAGGGAACCGAAAGTCAGACCCTGCGCAGTAGGTACCGCGATACCGCCCGTTGTCAGGCCAATACGGGCAATGAAAGCACCGAGAGCGACCTGGATACCCAGCACAATTGAGGGTGGAAAACCACGAATGATGCGCTGTCTGATCTGGCTGAGCGAGAGCGCCGTGAAGCAGAGCCCGCTGAACAGGACGACAGTAAAGGCTGTGCGTGGGCTGACATGCGCCTGCTGAACTACAACCTGGGCAAACAACACGTTGCTGCTCATGGCGGGCGCCAGCGCAATAGGCAGGCGCGCCCAGAGTGCCATTAGCAATGTGCCAGCGACCGCGCCGGCGATGGTCGTCATGACCATATCGTGCCGGTCCAGTCCTGCCGCAGACAGAATGGAGGGATTGACCGCAACGATATAGGCCATGGCCCCGAAGACCGTCAGGCCAGCGACGATCTCACGGGGTACGGTGGAGCCGCGGGCGGAAATATGAAACCAGCGGTCGAGTGTGGACAGCAACGATCAGACACTCCGGCGGGAATGAACATTTCGCCCAGCTATAGTGAAAAATGCTCATTCCGCCATGGGGTGTTGATGTTTTTTCATTTCGGGTTCGATTTCTGTGTCCATGCTTTCCGGATCTGTGCCGGTGTCATTTTCTTTCCTCGGGCGCTGGAAGCTGCCTGTTTCTCAGGATGAGGAACACTGCTCGCACCGTTGCCAGTCGTCCCGCCGGGCGCAATGCCTGCAGCTGGATTGGTATTGGCTTCGCGAACAGCATTTTCACACGCGGATCCTTCACCGACGCCAAGCTGAATGGTCGGGATCAGAGCCGCCGGGGGGAACAGAACGCCCAGCCCGACCGATGCCGCAACACGACCAATCAGTTCTGCGCCCGGCATGATATTCGGGCTGTTAAGTGGTCCGAAGATATGAACTGCACCCGGCAATGACAGGATCTGCGGATGCGTCGCACGGGTTGTGACCGCGTAATCGAGCGTATCATTATGGAAATTCACGGTTCCCGTTCCGGTGGTGCGGGTCGTTTCAGTCTGAAGAAGCAGGGATTTCGTTTTCAGGATGCCGTTATCCAACGGCATGTCAGCCACCAGGCATTCGAGTTTTGACCGATCCGGGATCCCGAGTGCGGACAGGATGGCAGAACCGAGCTTGAGGCCAAGGAGATCTGGCAACAATGCCGTTACGTCCCCTCCGCGATCAAGCACAAGCGTTGTTCCGCCATCGCCGTTCGCCACGAGAGTTGCAACGGAATTGCCTGTAGAAGTGAGGGTTGCGTGCCCCCCGATCGTGCCTTCGCCTTTGAATGTATCTGTTGCCTTCATGATCCGTGAAAGAGGTAGACGGGACACGTCGAAGCGGAATTTCGTTCGGAACTGCTCGTTTTTTGTGGGCTGTAGGCTAGCTGTTGCGCTGATCTTGCCCGAACCAGTGGCAAAGCTCAGATGCTTCAGGTCAATCGCACCATCCTTGACTTCGAATTCGGTATCGATGTTGTCCAGTGGCCAATCCTTGTTGCGGATATGATCACCATGATAGGTCACATGCGCATTGACGGCATTTAGCTTCGGGACGTTGATTTTCTGGTCAGGCAAAACACTCCGGCTGGGTGGAGCGGTCTTTTTCGCTTCACCGGTTTTGGCCCCAACGAAACCTCCCAGATCGGCCAGATCGACCGAATGGGAATGTAGCGCCGCTTCGACGAAAGGCGGTTTGAGATGTGGATTAACGTTGATGTCGCCGCCGATATCGGAGGAGCCCATCCTGCCTTCAAATTTCTGGAAACGGATGGCGCTCTCGGAATAGCCGAGATTGCCGGTGATGCTATAGGCAGGCGTATGCGGGATAGGGACGCCGGTCAGCCCGTAAAGCAGTGACATGTCCGGGCCTGCGAAATGAAGGGCCAGTTTTGTGCCCTTGAAATGCATCGGATCATCAACCGTCCCCTTCAGGGTGACGTAAGTCGGGCCATTCTCGATACGGCCATCAATCGGGTATGGCTCCGCAGGTTTCGTCAGGGATAGCAGGGCTCCACCGACAATATGGCCATTGATCGGTGCCTGAGCGTAACGCCCCTTTAGATCCACGACGACACTGCCTTTCGCGCCGTTTTGCGGTGGCGTTGTGTGGATCAGAACATGCATGTCCGTTTTCAACTGTGCGAGGGCCAGTCGGATATCTGCACTTTGAATATCGATCTCGCCGATGTCCGGTAATGTCGTGGGCTTGGACGTCGATGGTGTTTCTTTCTTCTCAGCCCCGTCGTCGAACGTGTAGTTGTTCTGGCCGTTCATTCGGGAAACGATGTCCCCCTTTGGCGTGTCCACCCCAATGACCGGAATGAAGAGTCCGCGTCCGGTCAGATAGCGCCAGACATTCACTTTGACTGTCAGGGACTTTGCCGATGCGAAATCTGCATTTTCCTTTTCAAATCCTTCAGGCTGGGAAATCTTCAGATCATCGACCGTTACGCTGGTTCTTAGTCCAGGCGACACATGCAGATGAGCGATGCTGACCGGCCGATGGAGTGCCGCTGAGGCTTTTCGATTGATGAGTGGCACGAACCAGTCCCACTGCCAGATCATCACGAGAACGATGATGCCTACGGCCAGCGCTCCGAAAAGGCCCCCGATCACTTTGAGGACGGGATGTCGACGGCGATCAGCCGATCCGGGGGACGAAGGTGTTTCACTCACGATTGCAATTCCACATCATGAAAAGTCTGGCAGGATTGGAAATATGACTGCATTGGTATGAATACGATTTGCAGCCGGGCCAGTTGCGCTCCCACGGAAGAAGAGTATGAAAATGCGTGAAGATGACCCTCTGATAGCGCTGCGCGAAGTCAGTCGTACGATTCATGAGCAGGTCGACAAGGCCTATTCCCGGTTTAACCTGTCAGATGTGGCATCCTATGGGGCATTCCTTCAGGCTCACGGGCGTGTTTTGCCTCAGGTCGAGGACTGGTTGGAGGGCGAACATGAGTTGCCTCACTGGAGAGGACGAACAGAACATCTCCAAAGTGACCTGATGGAACTGGGGTACGGTCTTCCGGAGCCATTAGACTGGCAGTCACCATCAGGATCTGGTGCCGCGCTGGGGGCTCTGTATGTTCTGGAAGGGTCCCGCCTGGGAGGTAAAATGCTCTCTGCACAGGTGGGGGAGGGCCTGCCTCGTGCCTATCTTTCTGCAGGACATGAAAAAGGTGGATGGCCTGCCTTCCTGCAAATTCTAAGGGACCGTCTGGAAAATTCTGACGGAAATTACCGTCAGTCAGTCATGGACGGTGTAACCTCAACGTTTGATCTCTTCCGCAGAGCAGCGGCTGTCAGGGGCCGGCCGGCCGAACATTGAGGGGGACAAGGCCGGGAAATGCGTCAGACAGCCGGCTGGCTTCTTCATAAGGAAGCATTGCAATAGCGCAGCCTAACGCTGTGGCATCCGGAGTGGGTAGTCTCTCAATGCCGCGCAGAAGTGCGGCCAGCGAATGGTCGCCCTGAGAGAGTAGCTTCAACGCTGCAACGCGGCTGGAAAGCTCTGCTGAGGGCTCATGTTTCATCAGCGTGTCGTCAGCTGTTTGAAGGGCCACTTTTTTGCCCGTCAGCGGAGACAGTATAAGGCGTCTTTCAGGATCCAGTTGCAGGGGAACGGTCGGTAGCAGACACGGAGAATCTTCTATGTTCAAGCAGGCTACTGCACAAAGACGCTCGGTTACGAGATAGGCGGGATGTGGGGCTGGGATGTTTGTGTCGATTATGAGAAGCAAACGGACATAACGTGGAGTGTCGAACGCATTCGTCTCGACTGTCACAAGCTCTTCGTTTTCCAGATCCAGTGCCAGCTGGGGCCCTTGGCCGAAAGCATAGAACCTGAAATCAGGAAAAGAGAAATCCTGATTTTCAAAGAGCACGGAAGAACTCAGTCCTAATCTCGTAAAGACGTCTTCATTATTGCGGATTACGGCCTGCCGAAGCTGCCAGTAAAGATCTATGAGACCGGCCTGAACCATGGAAGCTGCAAACCGGCGCGTCTGCGGGAGCCATCGCTGGGCAGACATGTCGAGTACGTCATTGCGATTGAAATGACTCCAGGCCTCTTCAGGTGTCGCACTCGATTGACGTTGCAGAAAGCTGTGCCGATCTCCCGCGGCGTAGTGAAGAATTCTGGCCCGGGACCAATCCGGGGCGTCCATCAGTCGGGAAAATGGGTCAGGAAGATGCCCGTTATGTCGATCAGGTCGGACAAGGGCTCGGGTAACGCGGTGATCTGCTGTTTCCAGAGCCGCATGTCGGGTGAATGTCTGGGTAGGAGAAAAAGGGGAGGGTACATCCTGTCCATTGGCGCCAAAGAGACACCAATGGATAGGTTGAGCATCCTCTTTAAGGGGTAGAAGGAAGTTTTCGAGAGATGAGTCGGTCTCAAGATGCAGATATTCATCTGCAGCCAGAATCATCATCCAGTCGAATTCGCTTTTACCTTTACTGAACACCTCTTCCTGAAAAGCGGTCTGGCGTGCCAGGCGATTGGGGAATTCAGTATTTGAACGATGAAGACGAATGTCATGAAAAGATGCTGCACTGGAAAGAACAGTCCATGTGCCATCCGTAGAATGGTCATCACAGATGATCAGTGTCGAAAAACCAATCGCTCTGTGATGACTGATCCACCAGCCAATGTTGTCGACCTCATTATGGACGAACAGAACAGCGGCTGTTTTTAACATAAGGCAGGATCAATCCATTTTAAGTGCGGCAAGGAAGGCGCTTTGTGGAATTTCGACCTTACCAAACTGTCGCATCCGTTTCTTGCCCTCTTTCTGCTTGTCCAGCAACTTGCGCTTACGGGAAATGTCACCGCCATAGCACTTTGCGGTCACGTCCTTGGACAAGGCGCCAATGGTCTCACGCGCAATCACCTTCGAACCGATGGCAGCCTGAATGGCGATTTTGAAGAGCTGTTTCGGAATCAGATCCTTAAGTTTGCCGCAGATTGCACGACCACGGGTTTCGGCGACTGTACGGTGCGCCACAAACGCCAGTGCATCGACCGGCTCATGGTTCACGAGAATGGAAATACGGACGAGATCGCTCTCTTCGTAACCATCGACCTGATAATCAAATGACGCATAACCACGGGTGAGGGACTTCAGACGATCGTAGAAGTCGAACACCACTTCGTTCAGTGGCAGACGATAGACCGCCATTGCGCGATTGCCGACATGGGTGAGATCGACCTGAATACCACGACGCTCTGAACAGAGCGTGAGTACGGAGCCCAGATATTCGTCCTGCACCATGATTGTTGCCTTGATCCAAGGCTCTTCAATGGTTTCGATCAGGGCCGGATCCGGCATGTCGGCCGGGTTGTGGAGCTCTTCCTTCGTTCCGTTCGTCAGCGTCATGCGATAGACGACGGATGGCGCGGTGGCGATCAGATCCAGATTGAACTCGCGGGACAGACGCTCCTGAATGATTTCCAGGTGCAGCAGTCCAAGGAAGCCACACCGGAAACCGAAGCCAAGAGCTGCAGAGCTTTCGGCTTCAAAGTGGAATGATGCGTCATTCAGGCGCAGCTTCCCGAGGCTGTCACGCAGCTTCTCGAAATCGTCCGCATCAATCGGGAAAAGGCCACACCACACCACTGGGATGGAAGGCTTGAAGCCAGGAAGGGTCTTTTCTGCCGGCTTGCGGTCGAGGGTAATGGTGTCGCCAACGGCAACGTCTGCCACGGTTTTGATTGCGGCATTGATGAAGCCCATCTCGCCCGGGCCAAGCTCATCAACATTCGTCATGCGCGGCAGGAACACACCGACCTGATCGACGTGATAGGTCGATCCAGCCTGCATCATGCGAATACGGTCACCCCGCTTGACGGTGCCATTCATGACACGGATCAGGATGATGACGCCGAGATACGGGTCGTACCAGCTATCAACCAGCAGGGCCTGCAGAGGCGCATCGCGGTCACCCTTCGGTGCCGGAAGGCGCTCGACAAGAGCTTCCAGTACGCCTTCGATATTGATGCCGGTCTTGGCGCTGATTTCCACGGCGTCATCGGCAGGGATGCCGATGACTTCTTCGATCTGTGCCCGGACTCGTTCCGGCTCTGCTGCCGGAAGGTCGATCTTGTTCAGGACGGGAACGATTTCGTGGTTGGCGTCGATGGCCTGATAGACGTTGGCCAGCGTCTGCGCTTCCACGCCCTGCGAGGCATCCACAACCAGCAGAGAGCCTTCGCAGGCTGCCAGCGAGCGACTGACTTCATAGGCGAAGTCGACATGGCCCGGAGTGTCCATGAGGTTCAGGACGTAAACCTTGCCGTCCTTGGCCGGGTAGGTGAGGCGCACGGTCTGAGCCTTGATGGTGATGCCGCGTTCCTGCTCCAGCTCCATCGAATCGAGGACCTGGGCTTTCATCTCACGCTCGGTAAGCGCGCCACAGGCCTGAATCAGCCTGTCGGCAAGTGTGGACTTGCCGTGGTCGATATGCGCGATGATCGAGAAATTACGAATGAGGGAGAGCGGGGTGTCGGTCATGGCAGGGTACATACGGGATTCTGGCAGGAATGTCAGCAGACCTGCGGGGAAACCTGCCTTTTTCCAAAGGCAGGTCAAAAGGGATCAGCGATCCGTCAGACGGAACTCGATCCTGCGGTTGCGGGCGTATGCCGCTGGAGTGTTGGCCGCGTCAAGCGGCTGGTAGTCAGCAAAGCCGGTAGCAGCCAGATGGCGGGGGTCGATCCCTTCCGAGACCAGGAGCTTCACGACCGTAATGGCACGCTCGGACGACAGTTCCCAGTTGCTTGGAAAAGCACTGTGGATCGGCTGTTTGTCAGCATGGCCATCAATGCGCAGAATCCACGGAATATCCGTCGGGATGGTTGAGGAAACCTGCTTGAATGTCTTGGCCAGCGTCGTAATTTCCTTCTTACCCTCTGCGGTCAGATCGGCGCTTCCCTGAGGAAACAGGATTTCGGACTGGAAGACAAAACGGTCTCCGACAACATTCACGCCTTTCTGGTTCTTCAGAATATCCCGCAGGCGGCCAAAGAATTCCGAACGATAGCGTTTGAGCTGGTTCACCTTGTCTGCCAAGGCGATGTTCAGCTTGTTACCAAGATCCTGAATCTGGGCGTCTTTTGCGGTTTCGTTCTTTTTCTCGATATCGAGAGCATTACTGATGGCCTGAAGCTGGCGCGTCAGTTCCTCGATCTGTGCCTGAAGGTCTGAAATCTTACTGTTCTGCTGCTGACTGGCACTGTCAGCGGAGGCAAGGGCCTGATCCTTGGACTGAAGCTGACCATTCAGCAGGGCCATCTGGCCAGCCAGCGCTTTGAGCTGGTCTTCATTCTTCTGCTTGTCGTTGGCCAGACTGGCCACGGTTGCATTCAGGGATTTGTTCTTGTCTTCCGTCATGGAGAGCATGTGCGACAGCTCGGCCAACTGCTTTTGCAGGGCATCCAGCGTGTGTTCGCGCCGCATCAGGGAGACGGACAGGAACTGCTGCCCTACGACAAAAACCAGAAGAACGAATGTCACGACCATCAGCAGCGTGGACAGGGCGTCTACATAGCCGGGCCACGCATCCAGGGCGTTATTGGATCCGCGTCTGCGCCGTGCCATGGGTCAGTCCTGCCTGCTGGAAGTGCCAGTCGTGCTGCCTGAAGCTGCTGCGATGGTCCGCGCCAGAACCCGAAGATCGTTGCGGATTTCGCCAACGGTCTGAGCACGGCCTTGATGCAGTTCTTCCACGAGGCGGGAAAGGTGGCTCTCAATGCGCAGCAAGGGCGTGCCCTGCGAGCCCGGCTGGCCTTCTTCGCCCATCTGACGCAGGAGCGGCACGAGCGCGGCGTTGGTTTCTGCCGTCCGCGCCATGATCTGCTGGTTGGCTTTCAGCAGTTCGGTCATGCCACGAAGACGTTCCTGCAAGCTGTCCAGAAGCTGCACTTCACGAACACGACCTTCTTCACTGCGGGAGACGGCATTCTGAAGTGCTTCCAGATTTTCAGCCGTCTGCTCAAGGAGCGCCTGAACATAAGCCGGAATAGGTGCGCCATCGCTGTCGATGCTCGTACCGCCACTCACACGGGTCAGACCGGCGAGCCACTCTTCAAGCTCATTGAAGAACCGTGTCTGTGCCTGCCCAGCAGTCAGATCGAGAAAACCGAGAACCAGTGCGCCAGCAAGGCCGAACATTGAACCAGAAAACGCCGTGGACATACCAGCAAGCGGACCGGCTAGACCCGTTTTAAGCTGGTTGAACATCGCATCCAGATCGCCATTGCCAGCGGACATGCCACCGATGACGGAGGTGATGGAACTGACGGTCAGCAGCAGGCCGTAGAATGTTCCCAGAAGACCAAGGAAAATCAGCAGCTGTGTCATGTAGCGCGAAATTTCGCGGCTCTCATCCAGACGGGACGACAGACTATCCAGCATGGCCTGTGTTGTCTGGGTGGAGAGTGTCAGCCGGTCCGTGCGGCTGCGGGCGGCCAGCATGCTTGCCATTGGGGCAAGCAGTTTCGGCGGATTGGGCGTGCCGAGACCCGTCCGGGGCTGGCGAAGCAGTTCCACCCACTGAACTTCTGGCATGAGTCGCTGCACGACTCTCAGGTTCCAGATAATTCCCAAAATCAGAACGCCCAGAATAACGGCATCCAGCTTGGGGTTCGCATTAAAGGCATTCAGGAGGGTCTTCGCCATCGACGCTGCAAGAAGTGCAACGACGACAATGAAGATGCCCATACGCAGAAGGAATGTAGTGGGACGGGTCACGGCGGGTCTTTCCTGGCTTATGGCGTGCCGCTTGCCGGGGTTGCGGATTCGGAAGGCTGGGGATTGCTCTCGGTCACGATATCCAGACGTTCAGCCGGATTGGTGTCATTCTTGTCCGGACGTCCCATGGCGCGCGGATAGAGACGGGTGGTCGCGACGCCTGCCTTGATGAAAATGGAGCGTATTGCCAGCGCGCGTGCAAGGGAAATGCGA